>WNGF01002060.1_pt1 | contig 28760 bp, 30 predicted proteins | sample 5400641 | NCBI WGS metagenome assembly WNGF01 (sample SAMN13153371, study PRJNA577476) | soil metagenome | isolation source: 80 cm soil or saprolite under grassland replicate 2 | place: USA:California | collected 2016-06-15 | reverse complement strand
CGCCTGTGTTGGGTTTGGTGGTGACCTGCCAGCCTTGGGGGTAGGCGATGGTGTAGGTGGGGCCCTGGTAGGTGGCGAACCCTTGTGGGGGTGCCGCCGGGGCCGCCTGGTCGTTGCCGGAGCCCGACGAGCAGCCCGCGGCGACCACCGCCAGCACCATCAGGGCGGCAATCGTGGCGAGCACCCGCGGTGCCCTCCGGACCTGGATGTCCAACTGTCGCGCTGCATCCATGGCACCAAACCTACTTGCAATCCGTCAGCGGCACGAAGCCTACCCCGGGGATGTGGTAATAGGCGTCGTCGAGCGTTCCCTGCTGGAATTTGAGGCCGGCGCCGACGCCGAACTTGATGCCCTCGCCGCCGCCGACGTCGAAGCCGTAATTCTGCTGGCTGGTGTCGTAGGTCAGGAAGGAGATCCTGCCGGCCTGGTCGTAGCGCTGGTAGAGGTCGCGGGCGGCCTGGATCGAATCCGGGTTCACCGCGCCGCCGGGTCCGCCGAGCAGCGCGCCCTGGCCGATGCTCGCGAGCAGGTTGCCCGCGGCCTGCGCGTTGGCCGGGTCGGTGAGGTCGAGGTCGGCCGTGAGCTGGTACTTCTTGCCGTTCTGGTCGCCGGCCTTGACACCGGCGCCCTTGATCCCGCTGATGAGCTCGTCGAGGTTCTGCACGCTGCCGGCGACGTTGACGCCGCCGCGGATCTCGCCCTCGCCCTGGACGCGCAGGTTGGTGGCGTTGTTGTTCTTGTCGAGCGTGACGGCGATCAGGCCGGTGGCCTCGGTGCCGGCACCGCCGCCGGGCCCGAACAGCACGCCCGCGGTGCCCTCCGCCGAGCCGGTGACCTTGATGTAGATGGTCTTCTCGCCGGTCCTGTGGTTGAACTTCGCGCCCACGACGCCGCTGCCGGTGAGGCCCCCGTTCGCCCCGGCGCCGCCCGCGCCGATGCTGCCCTTGACGCTCACCTCGTCACCGACCTCGACGAAGGTCTCCTCGGAGGGCGGGAGCTGGAAGTCGCTGCCGCCGATGTGGGGCCCGCCGAGCAGCCCCGAGATGCCGTTGGCGATGCCGGCGGCCGGCGAGAGGGAGATCAGCGGGTTCTTGAGCGGGTTCACCGTGTCGAGGGCGCTCTGCTCCAGGTTGTTGACGAACTCGTTGGCCTCCTGGTCGTTCTTGAACACGTAGGTGTTGGCCACGTTGCCCTTGAGGAGCGCCTGGAGCGAGGCGTCAGCGCCCTCTTTGAGCTTGAGGCCGCCGCCCTCGGCCTCCGCGTGGCCCCCTGGGGTGGTGAACTCGACGCCGGCGTTGCCGCCGCCCTTGAGGGTGATGGCCACCGTGCCGTCCGAGCGCTTCGCCCGGGTGTACTCGAGGTTGCCGCCGACGTGGACCGAGAACACCGTCAGGCCGGCGTCGCCGCTCTTGGCGCTGGTGGCCGTGGTGCAGGGGCCCTTGGGCTTGAACGGGTCGGTCGCCTCCGAGGGGCACTCGCCGCCGAAGATCCGGCAGATGGCGGTCTGGATGGCGAACGTCACCTTGCCGCCGAGGCCCGGCGCGGCCACCACCATGGTCACGATCAGCGCGGCGACCAGGGCGATGACACCGACGTACTCGACGGCGGCCGCCCCACGCTGGCTGGCCCTGGTTCGCGACGCCTTGTTCATCAGCCCGGTCTCCTCGGCCTTCTCGTGAGCTTGGAAACGGTCAGCAGAGTCCGGTTGGAGCTTCGCGCGCCACCAGGGCGCGACCAAGGGTCCACGGACCCAATTCTTCGCGGTGGCAGGGGCCCAAGCACCGTCGACCGAAGGGTGGGGGAAGGGAGAGAAGAGCTCCTGATCACCCGGGTGCCCGGTGCGGCGATCCGCCCGGAACCGGGTGATCAGGACCCCCGCCCTACCGGGAGGGGCCTGGCTGTGCTAGTTGATCAGCTTGATCTTCAGGAAGCCGAGGAAGTCGCCCGGGGAGAAGTCGGGCACGTCCTCCGGGATGCCGTTGAAGTCACAGTCGGAGCCCCCGCCCTCGAGGCCGGGGAGCGAGTCCCCGCCGGGGATGCCGATGCCCTGCGTGGCGCCGCAGATGCCGTCGAGGATCACCACCTTGGCGGTGGCCGTCGCCCTGGCCCGCTTGAACTTGGCCCGCGGGACCGCGTCCTCGTTGCCGAGCGAGTTGTTGCCGACGATGTCGACCGTGATCTCCATCTGCTGCTTGTCGAGGCTGCACTTGGTGATGGTGGTGTCGTTCTGCTCGGCGTAGGCCAGCGCCTCGGCGCACGCCAGCGGCTCCACGAGGTCTTCGAGGTTCACCGGCGTGCCGGTCACCAGCGACTTGATGAGCAGGATGATGAACTGCGTCCGGACGTTCCTGGCGCCTGCCAGGGCGGCGGCGTCGGCCCCTGTCTGGCCCCGGGTCCGCAGGTCGGCGGCGCGGCCGACCTGGAACAGGACCACCGAGACGGCGAGGATGACGATGCCAAAGGCGAGGAGGGCCAGGAAGATCTGGCCCTCCTCGCCGTGCCGCCGCTTCGTGGCGCGGAGACGATCACGCATGGTGGCAGCGTGGGGGGGCAAACCTACTTGAGGAACTTGTCGATCTGCTTGTTGATGCCCTGCGCGAGCTTGTTGCCGATCGGAGTGGCCTGCGCGAGGATCGCGACGATGATCGCGGCCACGACCACGACGATACCGGCGTACTCGACGCTGACCGTGCCGTCCTCGCGGCGCATCCGGTCGATGAAGCCCTCCTTCATGCTGTGCCAGAGGGTCTGCGCCTGAACGGTGAGGCGGAGCATGCTGTGGCTCTCCTCCTGGATCGGTTTCCCTGCGATGACGCTCGGACTCTATGGCCCTGCCAGCGCCGTACCCAGGGCACACGGACCCAATTGGCGGCTCGCCGGGGACCCAATCCGCTGGGCCCCGCGCGGCGCGAACGGCCGTCCCGCCGGCCTCGTCGCCGGGGTGCCGGCGCATCAGGCGCTCCGCTGCTCGGCGAGGCCCAGCCAGGAGGCGATCGCCTCGCCCCGTGAGGTCACCCCGAGCTTCGCGTAGATGCGGTTGACGTGGTTCTTGACCGTCTTCTCGCTGAGGTAGAGCTCCTCGGCGATGGCCCGGTTGGACAGCCCGCGGGCGATCAGGTCCATCACGCCGCGCTCACGGTCGGACAGCCCGCTGGCGACGTGGTCGGGCAGGGGCGTGCGCGGGCCCTGGCGCAGCGCGTCGACCAGGACGGTGGCCGCGGTGGGGGAGAGCACCGCCTGCCCCGTGTAGGTCGCCCGCACCGCGCGCAGCAGGTCGGCCGGCTCGAAGCGCCCGTGGATCAGGTAGCCGGTGGCGCCGGCGCGCAGCGCGTCGGAGACCACGTCGGCGTCCTCGGAGTAGGTGAGCATCAGCACCTTGGAGCGCCTGGAGACGGTCGCCACCGCCGCCACGCCGTCGAGTACCGGCATGCGCACGTCGAGCAGGACCACGTCGGGGTGGACCCGGGCCGCCAGGTCGATCGCCTCCTGCCCGGTGGACGCCTCACCGACGATCTCGATGTCGTCGGCCGTCTGCAGCAGGCTCACGACGCCCATGCGGATGACGGCGTTGTCGTCTGCGACGAGCACGCGGATCATCTCGGTACCCTCCGTGGTCAGGATGTGGTCGCGATCGTGCTGGCTCGCTGCGGCGAGCCAGCCCCCGCCAGCGGCGCCGCGTCCCCGGCGCCGAGCGGGGCGGTCACGCGGACGGTGGTGCCCTCGCCTGGCTGTGCCAGCACGGTCAGCCGCCCCCCCACCCGGCACGCCCGCTCGCTCATGCCGACCACCCCGTAGTGGCCGCCGGCGGCGAGCTGGCCCAGGTCGCCCGGGAGCGTGAAGCCCTTGCCGTCGTCGCCGATCTCGAGCTCGGCGTGGCCGTCGGCGGCGGCCAGGCGGACCTGGACGCGACCGGCCCCGGCGTGCCGCTCGATGTTGCTGAGGGCCTCGCGCAGCACGCAGGCCAGCTCGTAGCGGGCGCCGGGGTCGTCGAGGTCGACGGCGTCGTCCACCTCCACGGCGACCGGGGTGCCGGCCTGCTCCGCCCAGCGCGCGGCGATCTCGCGCACGACCTGGGGGAACGGCTCGTCGAGGTGGTCCGCGCGCAGGTCGGCGACCAGCTGGCGGGCCTCCTCGGAGGCGCCGGTGGCGGCGCTGGCCAGGTCGCGGGCGCGCTGCAGGCCGACGTCGGGGTCCCGCTGGATCCAGCTCACCAGCGCCGAGGCGGACAGGGAGATGCCGTGCAGGCTCTTGGCCAGCGAGTCGTGCATCTCGCGGGCGAGCCGGGCGCGCTCGTCGGCGGCGGCCGCCGCCTCGGTCGCGGCCCGCAGGGCCTCGGCGCTCTCGGCCTGCCGGTCGAGCAGGCGGCGCAGCCCGACCCCGCTGGCCGCCAGGATCGGGTAGAGCGCCGGCAGCGCGACGAGGGTCTGGAACGAGTCAGCGGGCGGCGCCCCGTCCAGCTCGAGGGCGACCACCGCCAGGTAGCCGAGCACCAGCACGGTGGCGAACAGCGCCGCGCCGCCGCGCCCGTAGAGGATGCCGGCCAGCATCGCCGTCCCGGCCGCGAAGTAGAAGAACGGGCTCGAGCTGCCGGCAACGGCCAGGATCACGATCGCCAGCGCGACGTCGACGCCGAGGTACAGCGGGTGCCGCAGCAGTTCCGGGCCGAGCCGCTGCCAGCGCCGCAGCGGCAGGTAGGAGGTGACCATGACCAGCAGCAGGGCCAGCGTCAGCGCGCCACCGCCGCCGCTGGCGACCGTGCCGGCCACGGTCAGCGCGATGGCGATCAGCCGCACGTCCAGGACGAGCCTGCAGAGCCCGCCCACGGCGGCGGCGGTGGCGTCGCTGCTAGGCGCCAAAGAGACCGCCGAAGTTGATGTCGGAGGCGAGGTACATCCCGACGGCCACGAGGATCACCGTGCCGGGCACGAGGATCATCGTGACCACCAGGCTGATCTGCGGGGCGGTCCGGGCCGCGCGGCGGCGGGCCTGCTGCGCCCAGTTGCGGCGCATCTCGGTGGCGAGCTCGACCAGCGTGCCGGAGAGCGGCGCACCGAGCTCCTCCGCCTGCAGCAGCGAGCCGACGAACTGCGCCAGGCTCGGCGAGAGGTTGCGGTCGCGGAGGTCCTCCAGGGCCGCCCGGCGGCTCGCTCCCACGTCCATCATGCGCAGGCTGGTCAGGACCTCCTCGCCGAGGGGGCCGCCGACGCTCGCCCCGACCCTGGCCATGCCGGCACGGAAGCTCAGCCCGGCGCCGACGGTGACCGCGAGCACGTCGAGGAAGTCGGGGAGCTGGCGCTCGATCTTGTCCTGGCGCTCCTTGATCTCGCCGCGCAGCCAGAAGTCGGTCCACACCAGGCCGACGAGGATCATCACCAGGGCGAGGAAGTTGTTGCCGCTGATCCACATGAACGCCCCGGCGGTGGTGCAGATCACGATGAAGCCGGACTTCTTGGCCAGGTAGCGGTCGACCGTGAGCCCCTCGGGCCGGCCGGCCGCGCCGAGCTTGCGCCGCAGCTTCTCCAGGCGCTGCTCGCCGTAGAGCCCACGCATGGTCGGCACGAGCGGGCGGCCGACTCCCTCGATCAGCCTGCTGGTCGCCGACGGCCCGCTGTCACTCCCGGCCGCCCCGACGGGCAGCTCCAGGCCGGGCGGGGTGGTGTCGGCCCGGATCAGCGCCCAGCCGCGCATCGCGACCAGCGCGCAGAGGGCCGCGAGCGCGGCTGGCAGGTACGGGTTCACGGCAGCCTCCTCACACCTCGATCCGGGTCATGCGGCGGATCAGGATGAACCCGATCGTGTACAGCGATCCGGCGATGGTCAGGGCGGCGATGCCGATCGGCGTGGTCACCATCTCGTCGAGCACGGTGGGGCTCAGGGCGTTGAGCAGCAGCAGCGAGACCACGCCGAGGAAGGCGGCGATGTAGCTGTTGAACACCGAGCCGGACATCACCGTCTGGACCTCGCGGCGCAGCTCCTTGCGGGCGTCGAGCGTCTCGGAGATGCCGCGCAGCGCGCTGACCAGCGCCCCTCCGGCGCGCGCCTGGATCACCAGGGTGGTGACCAGCACGGCCAGCTCCCGCGAGGGCATGCGCTCCTCGAGCTCGTGCAGGGCGTCCTCGAGGGACTGGCCGACGCCGAGCGCGTCGGCGGTGCGGCGCAGCTCGGTCTTGGCCGGCTCGCTCAGCTCCTCGGCGGCCATCGGGATGGCGGTACGCAGGGCCAGACCGGCCGAGGCGGCGTTGGACAGCACCCGGGCGACGTCGGGAAGCTGCCTGATGAACGCCTCGCGGCGCTCGTCCTGCCGGCGCCGCAGCCAGGAGAAGCACACCGCCACCGCCGCGCCGCCGGCGGCGACGCTGAACAGCGGTGGCAGGACGATGCGCGCCAGCAGGTAGCCGGCCACCGCCGCCGCCACCACGATGGCCATGAAGTCGAGCACGCTCAGGCTCACGCCGGCGGCCTGCAGGCGCACGGCCAGCCGCTGCCCGCGCCGGGTGCGGCGCAGGCGCGCGTCCATGCGGGCGCGCGCGCGCCGCGCCCGCCGCTCGGCATCGTCGGCGGCGCTCTGCTCGATCATCGCCCGCTTCAGCAGCACGCCCTGGTAGACCTGGTAGGCGCCGGCGCACGCGACCACCAGGACGAGCAGGACCAGCATGATGATGGTGAACGGGCCGATGGTCATAGCGCCTGCCGCTCCGGTGCGAACTCGTGGCCGCTGGCGACCCTGATCTGGGGTGGGACCTGCTGGCCGGCGAGCACGAGGCGCTGCGCCAGCTCCTCGGGGACGGCGTAGTAGTTGAACCGTCCCCGCACGATGCGGTCGGGGCCGAGCGGCTGGTGCTGGAACGCCATCACGGTCGCCAGCCGGAAGGTCTCCCGGCGGCGCGAGGCCAGGGTGGCGATCTCCACCACCCGCCGCACGCCGTCGGCCATGCGTGCCAGGTGCACGATCACGTCGATGGCGCCGTTGATCTGGTCGCGCATGCTGGCGGCGGGGATGTTCAGCTCGCTCATGCTGGCCAGCGTCTCCAGCCGCAGGATGGCGTCGTCGGCGGAGTTGGCGTGGACGGTGCAGAGCGAGCCCTCGTGGCCGGTGTTCATCGCCTGCAGCATGTCCATCGTCTCGCCGCCGCGGACCTCGCCGACGATGATCCGGTCGGGGCGCATGCGCAGGCTGTTGCGGACCAGGTCGCGGATGGTGATCTCGCCGTGGCCCTCGACGTTGGCCGGCCTGGACTCCAGCCGGATGACGTGCTGCTGCTGCAGCGACAGCTCGGCCGAGTCCTCGATGGTGACGATGCGCTCGCCGTTGGGCACGAAGGCGGACAGCGCGTTGAGCATGGTGGTCTTGCCGCTGCCCGTCCCGCCGGAGATCAGCACGTTGAGGCGGGCGCGGATGCAGGCGGCGAGCAGCGAGGCGATCACCGGGTCGAGGCTGCCCTTGGCGACCAGCTCCTCCAGCCGGTAGGCGCGGGGGAACCGCCGGATGGTGATCACCGGCCCTGACAGCGACAGCGGCGGGATGATCACGTTGACCCGCTCGCCGCCGGGCAGGCGGGCGTCGACCATGGGGCTGGACTCGTCGACGCGGCGGTTGACCGCCGAGACGATCCGGTCGATCGTCTGGTAGAGCTGGTCCTCGCTGGTGAAGCGGGTGTCGACCCGCTCGATCCGGCCGGCGCGCTCGATGAAGACCTCGCCGGGGCCGTTCACCATGATCTCGGTGACGTCCTCGTCGGCCAGGAGCGGCTCGAGCACGCCGAGCCCGAGCGCCTCGTCGACCACGCGGCGGATGAGCGCCGCCCGGTCGCGGTTGGAGAGCACCGGCCCCTCGCGGCTGACCAGGTGGCCGACCACCCGTTCCAGCCGGGCGCGGCGTTGGGTGGGGGCCAGCATCGCCATCTCGGAGAGGTCGATCTCCTCGAGCAGCCGCTTGCGGTAGAAGGTGATGTCGCCGTGGCGGCCGTCATCTTCCTCGTCGACGACGGTGGCGATGCGGTTCTTCAGGCCCATCTCAGAACGTCCCGAACGGCATGGTCGCGCTCCGGGTGACCGTGGGTGCATGGCTCCGCAGCGGCGGCAGGACGACGGGGACGCGCACGGTGACCTCGAAGCGCTCGCCGAGCAGCCGGGTGGAGGCCTCGCCGCGCAGCCCGGGCGAGAGCGTCTGCACGGCGACGAGCTCGGCGTCGGGCCGGCCCTTGCTGGCCGCGCGGGCGCCGGCCCTGGCGGCGTTCTCGGCCGACGCCGCGGTGAAGGCCCCGATGAAGAGCTGGACACCGGCGACCAGCAGGAGCATCAGGATGGGCATGTAGCCGAGCAGCTCGACCGAGGCCGAGCCGCGCTGGCCTCGTCGGCGCGGACTCCGAGCGATCATCATTCCACCACCGTCCCCGCGCTCGTGGTCAGTCGCAGTGGGCTGCTCAGCCCGGGCATCACCACGGGGACCCTGAGGGTGACCCTGACCGTGTTGCCCCCGGCCGACACCTGGGCCTCGTCGCGCCAGGCGCTCGGCAGGTCCTCGACGGCCGCCTGCTGGAAGTCCTGGTGCACGGCGAGCCGGCGCGCGCCCTCGTTGGCCGCGTGGCTGCCGAGCATGAGGGTGTAGCCGCACAGGATCGACTGCCAGATGGCGGCGAAGATCACCAGCATGATGACGGTGATGCCGGCCGCCTCGACGGTGATCGAGCCGGCCTCGCCTCCGCCCCCGCCGCGGCGGCCGCGGCGCCCTCCGCCGGTGCGGCGCAGCGGCACCACGCCGGCCTCCTGGCCGAGCTCGATCAGCGCGCGCTGCAACGCGCCGTCCTCGAGGAGCTGCGGCGAGCCGCTGTTGAGGGCGGGCTCGAGGCTGCGGAAGGCGGCAGGCAGCGTGGAGCGGGCCAGCGGCACGCCGACCACGCGCTGGGCGAGGTCGGGCTGTACCTCGTTCTGCTTGCTGGTGCGGTTCATGACCAGCATCAGGTCATCGTCCTTTCGCACTTGCAGTCGGCCCCAGAGCTTGATGAGGCGCTTGGCGGCACGCAGGCAGAGCACGTCGGGCGTTGCCACCACGAGCACCTGGTCGGCCATCTCGACCGCGACCGCGTTGGCCTCGGTCACGGTGGTGCCGCAGTCCACCACCACCACGTCGAAGCGGGCCTTGAGGCCGCCGAGGACCTGCTTGGCCACCCGGCCGGTGATGTCCTCGCTGCGCTCGCCCTCCCCCGGCCCGAGCAGGACGCGCAGGCCAGAGGGGTGGACGTAGAGCGTCTCCTCGAGCGCCCTGGCGGTCAGCTCGTCGGAGACCTCCACCAGGTCGGTGATGGTGCGGTGGTAGGTGAGGTTGAGCAGCTGGGGAAGGTCGCCGGCCTGTAGGTCGAGGTCGACCAGGCAGACGCGGCGTTGCTGCGGGCCGCCGCTGCGGGCGAGCAGGGCGAGGTGGGCGGCCACGGTGGAGGCGCCGACGCCGCCCTTGGCCCCGGTGACCACCACGAGTGTGCCGCCGACGCCGGCGCCGGCGCCCACCGCCAGGTCGGCGAGGTCGCCAGAGAGGTGCCGGCGGACCGTGCGCGACCAGGTGGCGGCCGAGCCGAGGCGGGCCTGGACCTCGTCCAGGCTGAGCGGAAGGGTGATGATGCCGCGCGCGCCAGCCTCCATCGCGCGCGTCAGGACCTCGGCGGTCCCCTCGCGGACGATCAGCACCACCCCGATGTGCGGGTACCTGGCCACCAGCTCGCGCACCAGGTCCAGCACCGGCACGGGGCCGAGCTGCTCGTGGATCAGGATGGCGTCGACCTCGCGACGCCCGATGGCGGCGATCAGGTCGGAGGCGGTCGGGGCCGTCTCCAGCACCCGGAACTCGCCCGACTCCTCGAGCAGCGCCCGCAGCTCCACGCCGACGTCGTGGCTGCCGACGCCGAGGAGGACCGAGAAGGTCACCCGCTAACCTCCGCCATAGCCGTTGCCGTTCGGGTTGGGCGCCGCCTGCCCGGCTCCGCCGATGCCCCGGGACGGGGCCTGCACCACCGTCGCCCCGCCGGTGTAGACGTTGGGGACGTTGGGGTTGGTGTTGTCGCCGCCGCCGATCAGCGCCAGCCGCACCTTGGTGGCGAAGCTCTCGGCGTAGGTGAGGGCCAGGCTCTCCGGCACCGTCAGCGCGAAGGTGACCGGCACCACCTGGTCGGCCTGGAAGGCGGTCTTCTCCGGGTCCTGGCCGGTGATGCGCTCCACCGAGCCGACGTCGATGATGCGGGCCTGGCGCACCACGATCTTGGAGGCGGCGGGCACGCCCTTGCCGCCCTCGAAGGTGGCGTAGATGTCGACCAGGCCGCCCGACCTGATCTTGCCGGCGACGCCCGTCTCCGCGTCGACCAGGATGGCGATCTCGCGCTGGCCGGGGTTGAGGGCGGGCGGCGGGGTGAGCATGTCGGACTCGAGGTAGGAGCCGCGCCGCAGCGCCGTGCTCGCGACCAGGCCACGCAGCTCGGCCTTGGTGTTCACGGCGGTGGCAGGCAGCCAGCGGCGTGGCACCTTCACCTCGTCGACCAGCTCGGCGGTGACGGGCTTGAACGGCGGCACGTCGGTGCGCAGCCGCAGCACGGGGGCGTAGTCGCCCACCGCTGCCTGGACCGAGGCGACGTAGCTGGCGACCATGAAGAAGATCGCCCCTGCCCCCAGCCCTGCCAGGATCAGGAAGAGCGCTCCACGGCGCTGCTTAGGGTTCATGCCACACTCCTCGTGCCTGGCCAGGGGCCGGCCGGCGTCTCGGTCTCCTCGTCACCTTCGTCGGATGCGGCGGCGGCCTCCTCCGACCAGCGCTGCACCATGGAGCAGAAGGGGCAGTTGGGCCCCGAGACCGGCTCGCCGCACCAGTCGCAGGGGGAGCAGGGGAAGCTGGCGTAGACCTCGCGGGCCAGGGCGCCCGCGTCGCTGTAGCAGCTCACCACCTCGACCAGGTCCGAGGTGCCCCACCAGCTCGGGCCGAGCGGCGTCGGCCCGGTGAGGACCAGCTCGGTCGGGCCCATCTGGGGGACGACCTCGTCGCGCGCCCACTCCACGTCGCGCTCCGGTCCGGAGAGCACGGTGAGCGAGGGCGCCGGGGCGACCCAGGGGACGGCGTCTTCGGGGTGACGCCGGTGGCTGCGGCGCACGGTCGGCGACGGCTGCACCGTCACGGTGAACTGGCTCCCTGGCGACCACGACTGGAAGTGCTGGGAGACGGTGGGGGCGGGGTGCTCGAGCTTGCTGACGCTGCCGAGCCAGGCGCCGACGGCCAGGCGCCCGCCGAGGTTGGCGGCGCTCGACGCGACCGGCCCGGCCGCGGGCAGCAGGCTGGTCAGCGCGGCGAGCTGGGCGCCGAGCACGCTCAGTGCGAGCGGCGGCAGGTTGCTCGGCAGGGCCGCCAGCCGGGTGGTCTCGAGGGTGGAGCGGAGCATGCGGAGGTGGTAGTCGGCGACGCCGTCGTCCCAGTCCGGGTGGAGCACCAGCACGCTGCCGTGGTCGTCGATGTCCGCGGTCACCAGCTCGAGCAGGGCGGCGGGATCGGCCTCCGCCGGGTCGACGCTGCGCAGCAGGCCGCTGCGAGGGAACAGCTCGAAGGCCGGCAGCTGGCCGAGCAGGAGCACCGAGGTCACCGCCACCTCCTCGCATGGTGAAGGTGGCAGAGCGTGCCTCGCTGCCCGCCCGGCTCCGGCGCCGCGGCCGGTTGGACGGGGGATCGCCTACGCATCATCCGGTCTCCGTGCGCACGACGCGGGGGATTCGCAAACCATAACGAAACGTACTACGTGAGCCGTGAAAGGTAAAAATTGGTTAGAGCTGCGTAACGTGGGCGATGGCATGACAGATTCGTGCGCGCTGACCGATCCGCGAGCTACGAGAATTGCGACCGGCGAGCGAGCAGAGCGAGCCGCCATATCCGCTCGCGAGCCGCGTCGAGGAGGTGACCGATTGCCCCAGCTGCTGCGCGAGGGCCAGGTGGTCGCGCCCGTCGAGGTGGCGACCAGCGTCCGCGACCGCGCCCGTGGCCTGCTCGGACGGGACGGGATCGAGGGTGCCCTGCTGCTCTCGCCCGCCAGCTCGGTCCACACCCTGGGCATGCGCTTCGCCATCGACGTGGCCTTCTGCGACGCTCGCATGCGGGTCCTCGACGCGGTCACCATGCGGCCCAACCGCATCGGCCGGCCGCGGCCGCGGTCCCGCCACGTGATCGAGGCGGAGGCGGGCCAGTTCGCCCGCTGGGGCCTGCGAAGGGGCGACCGGCTCGAAGTTCGCGCCTAGCTTCGTTCACCCCGTTGCCGCAATCCTGGTGCCAATTCGTGCGGTCGGATCGGCAATAGTACTTACGTAAATGCCCCGTGAACTGGGGACCCGTGCGGGACCGCCAGGGGCACTCAGTTCGCCACGTCCACCACCACGCGCGCGGGACCGCCGAGCTCGATCACGCGGAAGCTCAGCCGGCGGTCGACCCCGATGCCGAAGACGACCCGGCCGCCCGCCTCAGACACCAGCGCGTACTCGCGCAGGGCCGGCCACAGTGGCCGCGCCCTCGACGGCCCGCTGAAGCTCGGCCGGCCGGCGCGGTCGTGGGCGCTGGCGACGAAGCTCACCGCCAGGTCGGCGTCGCCGGCCAGCTCCTGCGGCCTGCCGCTGGCGCCGCGGGGCAGCTCGCGGACGTAGCGCACGGTGGTGCGCGGCAGCCCGTCGCGGAACTCGAAGGTGACCCGGTCGAAGGTCTGGTGGTGGCTGCGGCGCACGGCGGCGAGTCGCGGCGGCGCGCTGGTGTCGTGGGCGAGCACGACCGGGTCGTCGTGGGTGGGCGCGCCGAGCCCCTCGAGCGGCCCCTTGTCGGGGTGGCGCGCGTCCCACATGCCCGCCACGAACGCGACCCCGAGCACGATGAGGACCAGCCGCCCAAGTGCCCTCACCGCGAACCCCTCCGATCCGTCGACGTCAGCCATTCCCGCCGAACCAGACCATCATGCACGTGGGTCGGCGCGGGCGGAAGGCGCCAGCAGCGCTGGTCACTACAATTGTGGCGACCGTTGTCCTAGCCCGGGAGGCAGCATGGCCACCACGCCCGTCCGGCTCGGCGAGAGCTCCGTCGGCCTGCTGCCCGAGGGGGTGCTCGGCTCGCTGCTCGCCCGCGCCGCCGTCGACCAGGTGGGTGCCGAGGAGCGGGCCGCCAGCCTGGCCAAGCGCAGCATCAAGAAGCAGTCGAAGGTGGCAGCCCTGCGCCTGGCGGTGTCGATGATGGACCTGACGACCCTGGAGGGCGCCGACACCCCGGGCAAGGTGGAGGCGCTCTGCTCCAAGGCCCGCCGCCCGGACCCGGCCGACCCCGAGATCCCGCCGGTGGCGGCCGTGTGCGTCTACGCCAGCCTGGCCGCGGTCGCCAAGCGCGCCCTGGCCGGCTCGGCCGTGAAGGTCGCCTCGGTGGCGACCGCCTTCCCCAGCGGCCAGGCCTCCATGGCGGTACGCCTGGCGGACGTGGCCGACGCCGTCGACGCCGGCGCCGACGAGGTCGACATGGTCATCAACCGCGGCGCCTTCCTGGCCGGCCGCTACCGCGAGGTGTTCGAGGAGGTCCTGATGGTCAAGGAGGCCTGTGGGGCCGCCCGCCTCAAGGTCATCCTGGAGACCGGCGAGCTGGGCACCTACGACCACGTGCGGCGGGCGAGCATGCTGGCGATGGCCGCGGGCGCCGACTTCATCAAGACCTCGACCGGCAAGGTCCAGCCCGCCGCCACCCTACCGGTCACCCTGGTGATGCTCGAGGCGATCCGCGACTTCCACGACCGCACCGGCCGCATGGTCGGCATGAAGCCGGCCGGCGGGATCCGCACCGCCAAGCAGGCGGTCCAGTACCTGGTGCTGGTCAACGAGACGGTCGGCGGCGCGTGGCTGTCGCCTGACTGGTTCCGCCTCGGCGCGTCCAGCCTGCTCAACGACTGCCTCATGCAGCTGGCCAAGGAGCGCAGCGGCCGCTACCAGTCGGGCGACTACTTCACCATCGACTGATTTCCACCTATTCAGTACTAACGTGCTGGATTGTGGCGAAATGTGGGTAATGCCCCGTGCGGCGCTCCGCCGGTTGGGCTGGTGACGACCGGCTGAGTCCCCCCATCCGGTCCCCCCGAGACGAGGAAGCCGCCATGCCGCGCCCTCAGCTCGACGCCGCCCCCATGCCCGGAAGCGGCCCTGTCCAAGGCGCCCCCAGCGCCCCCTACCACCCGGCTGCCCCGTCCGCGGGCCAGCCCGACCGCCACCCCCGACCTCGGGCGAGGTGGCGGTTCACGAGGCCCGTGCCGGCGACGTCCGCGAGGTGGAGCGCCTGTCGCTCGCGGAATTCTCCGACGTGTTCGACCGCGCCTTCGGCAGGCGTCCGGCCGCGACCCGACTGGAGGTGCTCGTGCGGCTTCGCGCCAGCCACCCGCAGCCGGCGGCGGGGACGCTGGTCGCGCGGACGCCGGACGGCGCGCTGGTGGGGTACTGCCGCTACGCCACCGCCGGCATGCGCGAGGCCGGCCCGCTGCGCCAGCTCGCGGCGCTGCGGCCCTCGGCCCGGTCGGCGCCCTGCGCTTCGCGATCATTGCCGGCCTCGCGTTCAGCCGCGACCGGCCAGGGCCGGGCGAGGTCTTCCTCCGCGTCGGCGCGACCGCGCTCGCGTGGCGCCGACGAGGCATCCAGCGGCGCCTGCTCGACGAGGTCGAGCGCTCCACGGCCCTGCGTGGCTACCAGCGGTGGACGGTGAAAGTGGTCGCCGACAACCATGCCTCGCTGGCGCTGTTCCGCCGGCGCGGCTTCCGGCAGACGGCGGTCCGGACCAGCCGCTTGAAGGCGTTGCTGCTGGGCGAGACCACCGTCGTGCGGCTCGAGAAGCGGCGCGAGCTCACCGTCGCCCCGCGGCCGCCCGCCGTGGCACCGGCGGGGCACGGCCTGCTCGCCTTGGCGCGCTCGGTGCCGCGCCGGCGCGGGCGGGAGCCGGTCGGCTGACACCGCCGCCCAACCTACCCGCGCTCACCAGACGACGAAGCTGTCGCTGCCGCCACTCCGCTGCGGCAGCTCGACCCGGCGGACCGCGATCCGCGGCTCGCCGGGACGCCAGGTCGCGACCAGGTCGCCGTGGCCGGCGCTCTGCGCCAGGAACACCAGCCGGCCGTCGGCGGTCCACTCCGTGCTGGTGAACTTGAGGTAGACGTTGGCGGGCAGGTCTGGTAGGTGCCGCCAGCGGCCCGTGGCGGTGTCCAGCAGCCACTCGTCGAGGGCCTGCCCGCCACCGGGCGGGGCGGGATCGGCGAACCCGACGGCGACCGGCCGGCCGTCCGGGTCCACCCTGGCCTCGTCGCCGCCGGCGAGCACGCTCGGCCACGACAGCCGCCGGGCGGCGCCGCCACGCAGGTCGGTGATGGTGAGCGGGCCGTCAGGCTCGGCGCCGCCCAGCACCAGGTGGCCATGGCCGGCGACCGCCAAGGGCGTCGGGAAGGGGAGCCGGGTGAGGCGGCCGGCGGGGCCGACCAGCGCGCCGTGCCAGTCGGCGCCGTCGGGCGACGAGCCGGTCGTGACCAGCAGACCGGCCGTGGTCTCCGCCACCAGTTGGGTGGTGCAGGGAACTGGCCTGGGCGCCCGCCGTGGCCGGCCGTCGAGCCAGATCTCGCGCAGCGTGCAGTGGCCGGCGCCCTGGTCGCCGAGCATCCACACGGCACGACCGTCGGCGGTTGCCACCACGTCCCGCGCGCTGGCGATCCGGGTCGCGACGGTGCTGCGGTGCCGCACGCGGTACACCTCCGCACCCCGGCAGTCCTTGCAGGTCCGCTCGGAGACCACGACCGCGTCCTCGCCCACCGGCAGCACCCGGACCACTCGGCCACGAGCGCTTGGCAGGCCGCGGACCGGCTGGACGGTGCCCCGGTCCACGTCGAGCAGGAACGGCGCGGGGTCGTTGGCGACCAGCAGCCGCAGGCCGGTGGCGCCGCGCAGCGGCACGCCACGCAGGGGCGCCAGCCGACCTCGGTCCGTCGGCGTGGGCGCCGCCGTCGCCGGGGAGGCGGCCGGGCGGGCGCGGTGAAGCTGGGTGGTCGCACCGCCGAGGATGGCCGCGCCGATCAGCGCCACCACCCCGACGGCGACGACCACCCAGCGCGCTCCGGGCCGGTGTCGCCCAAGCCGCCGCGGTGGAGGGGCCGAATCGGTCATGCCCTGAATATGCCTGCCACCTCGGCCGGGTTCCCGGCCCACCGGCCTGGCCCTCCTCTACCCAGGGCCCCGGCGAGGCTGCGGCTGCCTCTCACGGGTCCACGTCGACACAGACCTGCTGAAGCCGGCGATCAGCACGAAGCCAACGGCCAGGTGCATGCCGATCAGGACGACGCCCGCCGCACCGTCGGCAAGCCAGGTCGGCCCGACGATCGAGATGGCCAGCGCGGTACTGCCGACGAATGGCCACCGGCAGGCGGCCCCACGGCGGGCGAGCAGTGCCTGCACGCCCCACGCCGCCAAGCCCGCCAGCACCACGGTAACCAGCACGTCGCTGGCTCGGACCGGGCTGGCGTCGTGGCCCTTGCCAACGGTCAACTCCACGCCGAGCAGGCGCGAGTGCCCAGATCGCCAGTGCGACCACTGCTGCGGCGGCCACGACGCCTGCGCTGCCGCGGAGTGACCTACTCGGCCAAGGGCTACGTCTCCCGCATGCTCGACAAACTCGGCTGCACCAACCGCACCCAGGCCGGCCTGCTCGCCCACGACGCCGGCATCGTCGGACGCTGACCGAGCGTCCCGCTTAGTTGTCGAGTCCCAGGGCGTAGCGGAGCGCGCGGCCGAGACGTTCGGTCTGGGTGACGTCGAGCTCGCCGACCCGGTGCTCCAACCAGGACTTCGCAGCAAGTTGGATGGTGTCGCAGTTGGCGACGCTGGGATGCGCCAAGCCGTTGTGACCGTCGAGGGTGACCTCGCTCAACAGCCCGCGTACGTGCCTGGTCACCGGCACGACCAGGACGTGAGTGCGTTTCCGGTACGCCGACTCGCGGTTGACCAGGACGACCGGTCGCGCGTAAGCGGGTGGTGGGAGCGTTGCCCACCACACCTCACCGCGCCTCACTGGCTCGGCTCGTCGTCGTCGTACCAGGGGTCGAGGCTGAGTGCCTCTGCCGCCAGCTCCGGGCTGAACAACTCCTCACCGGTGTCGGGCTGGTCGATGTAGCCCTGCACGTAGCGGCGGTCCATCTCCTCGCGGACCAGGCGCGCCAGGAACGCGCTGCGGTCGCCTTCGGCACTGTCGTCGATGAACGCGAGCACGTCAGGGGACAGGCTGACCTCGATCTTCGCCATCCTGCCCCCGTGAAGTCTGCTCCGCCGTAGCAGGCGATTTCGGTATGCCAGCAATGTAGGACCTCCCGATATTCGATGCCAGGTCGGTGTGTGCATCGTGGCGGACCCGAGCGACCTCGGCATCCGGTTGTCCACAGGCCCGGGCGGACGCCGCCCGGAGGCTGCGCGCTACCCTAGGGGCCAGCCCCGACCAGCTTGGGAAGGCACCAGGCGTCGGCGTGGAGCGTCCGCTTGACCGGGACGCTGTTGAGATCGAGCCGAGCGGAGGCCGGCATGGGCGACGAGATCACCGGCGCGCAGTCGCGGGCGCCGGCCGCGGTGGACTGGGGCTACGCGCCCGCGCCGGAGGCGACCGACCACGTCAAGCTGCGCGAGGAGTACGGCCTGCTGATCAACGGGCAGTGGACGGCGCCGCTGTCGGAGTCGCACTTCAAGACCATCAACCCGGCCACCGAGGAGGTCCTCGCGGCGGTGGCCGAGGGCGGCGAGCAGGACGTGGACGCGGCCGTCAAGGCCGCCCGGGCCGCCTACACCAAGGTGTGGTCGAAGACCTCGGGCGCCGAGCGCGCCAAGTACCTCTTCCGGATCGCCCGCATCCTGCAGGAGCGCTCGCGCGAGTTCGCCGTGCTGGAGTCGATGAACGGCGGCAAGCCGATCAAGGAGTCCCGCGACGTCGACCTGCCGCTGGCGGCGGCGCACTTCTTCTACCACGCCGGCTGGGCCGACAAGCTCGACTACGCCTTCCCCGGCCGCAGGGCGCGGCCGCTCGGCGTGGCCGCCCAGGTGATCCCGTGGAACTTCCCGCTGCTGATGGCGGCGTGGAAGCTCGCGCCAGCCCTCGCCGCGGGCAACACCGTGGTGCTCAAGCCGGCCGAGACCACCCCGCTGACCGCGCTGCTCCTCGGCGAGGTGCTGCAGCAGGCCGAGCTGCCGCCAGGGGTGGTCAACATCGTCACCGGGGCGGGCCGAACTGGTGCCCATCTGGTCGCCCACCCCGACGTCGACAAGGTCGCCTTCACCGGCTCGACCGAGGTCGGCAAGGCGATCCAGCGCACCCTCGCCGGCTCGGGCAAGCGGCTCACCCTCGAGCTCGGCGGCAAGGCGGCCAACGTGGTGTTCGACGACGCCCCGCTCGACCAGGCCGTCGAGGGGATCGTCAACGGCATCTACTTCAACCAGGGCCACGTCTGCTGCGCCGGCTCCCGCCTGCTGGTGCAGGAGTCGGTGGCCGAGCCGCTGGTGGCCAAGCTGAAGCGGCGCATGACCACCCTGCGGGTGGGCGACCCGCTGGACAAGAACACCGACGTCGGCGCGATCAACTCGCGTGCCCAGCTCGACAAGATCGAGGAGCTGGTCGCCTCCGGCGAGGCGGACGGCGCCGAGGCCTGGCAGCCGGCGTGCCAGCTGCCCGAGCGCGGCTTCTGGTTCCGGCCGACGGTCTTCACCCACGTGGCCCAGTCCTACCGCATCGCCCAGGAGGAGATCTTCGGCCCGGTGCTGTCGGTGCTCACCTTCCGCACCCCGGACGAGGCGGTGACCAAGGCCAACAACACCCCCTACGGCCTCTCCGCCGGGGTCTGGACCGACAAGGGCAGCCGCATCCTGGAGCTGGCCGGCCGCCTGCGCGCCGGGGTGGTCTGGGCCAACACCTTCAACCGCTTCGACCCGACCTCGCCGTTCGGCGGCTACCAGGAGTCCGGCTTCGGCCGCGAGGGCGGCCGCCACGGCCTCGCCGGCTACGTGGACCTGAAGTGAGGAGCGAGGCGGCCCACCGACCGTTTGAGCAAAGGAGCGCAGCGTGTCCGACTCGGACCGGCTGGAGGTCCGCAAGACCTACAAGCTCTACCTCGGCGGGAAGTTCCCCCGCACCGAGTCGGGGCGCTCGTACCTGGTGAGCGAGGCCAAGGGCAGGCCGTGGGCGAACGCCTGCCGCGCCTCGCGCAAGGACGTGCGCGACGCGGTGGTGGCCGCGCGCAAGGCGTTCGGAGGCTGGGCGGGAGCGACCGCCTACAACCGCGGCCAGATCCTCTACCGCGTGGCCGAGATGCTGGAGGGGCGCAGCGAGCAGTTCGTCGACGAGGTCGAGCGTGCCGAGGGCGCCACCCACCGCCAGGCCACCGATGCCGTCGCCAAGGCGGTCGACCGCTGGGTCTGGTACGCCGGCTGGGCCGACAAGCTGGCCCAGGTGTTCGGCTCCGCGAACCCGGTGGCCGGCCCCTACTTCAACTTCTCGGTGCCGGAGCCGACCGGCGTGGTCGGGCTGGTCGCTCCCGCCGAGTCCAGCCTGCTCGGCCTGGTCTCGCGGCTCGCCCCGGTGATCGTCTCCGGCAACACCGCGGTGGTGCTCGCCTCCGAGAAGCGCCCCCTGCCGGCGGTCACCCTCGCCGAGGTGCTGGCGACCAGCGACCTGCCCGGCGGCGTGGTGAACCTGCTGACCGGCTTCACCACCGAGCTGATCGGCCCGCTCGCCGCCCACATGGACGTCGACGCCCTCGACCTCGCCGGGCTCGACCTCGCCCTCTACAAGGACGCCGAGCTGGCCGCGGCAGCCAACGTCAAGCGGGTGGCCGCGCCGCTGCGCCTGTCCGCGCGGGGCTGGCTCGACGACGCGCGCGGACAGGACCCCTACTGGATCGCGGCCTTCCTGGAGATCAAGACCGTCTGGCACCCGGTCGGGGTGTAGGCCCGGCACCGGTGACGAGCGTCACAGCCTCGCTGTGACCTGCGTCATAGGGGAGCGCGGAAGGGGTGCGGCAGCATGGTGGCCTGCTGCGCGAGGAAGGAGCAACCATGACCACCGGCACCATCAGCCCTTGGCCACTGGTCCGCCAAGGTGACAAGGAGCACCCCGTCCAGACCTTGCAGCACCTGCTCAGGGCGCGCGGCCACGGCGTCGCCGTCGACGGCATCTTCGGCCCGGCCACCGACGCGGCGGTGCGCGCCTTCCAGGGGCAGCGGGGCCTGGCCGTCGACGGCATCGTCGGCCCCAACACCTGGAGGGCGCTGATCGTCACCGTCAGGCGGGGCAGCACCGGCGACGCCGTTCGCGGGGTGCAGGAGGAGTTCCAGTTCCGCAACCTGTCCGGCGACCCGAGCCAGGGCCTGCAGGTCGACGGGATCTTCGGCCCGGAGACCGAGGCCGCGGTGCGCGCCTTCCAGCAGGCGCTCCACCAGGACGTGCCCTCGGTCACCGTCGACGGCATCGTCGGCCCGGTCACCTGGCAGGGGCTGGTCAGCGGGATGTACTCCTTCTAAAGCCTGCCGGACGACCTCATAGAGCTGGTCCGGCAGCACCCTTCTCGGATGCCCAGGCTCACGCCACGAAGGCGTGGGCGTCGGTTCCCCCTTCGTCGGGGCTGGTTTCGCCATCGCCGAGGCGATGGCCAGCGCCTTCCCCTCCAGGGGCGTTGGTCACCCGGCCGCCCGCTTGGCGGTCCGGGGCCTGGGCGTGGTGGCGCTCGGCCCAGGCGGCGAGGTTCGCGGCGGCGTTGCGGTCGCGGTCGATGGCCAGGCCGCAGCCGTCGCAGCGGAAGGTCCGCTCGGCCAGCCCCATCTGTTGCTTGACCGTTCCACACCGCGAGCACGTCTTGGTGGATGGGAACCAGCGGTCGCAGAAGACCAGTTCAGCCCCGAACCACGCCGACTTGTAGCCGAGTTGGCGGGCGAGTTCGGTCCAGGCGGCGTCACCGATGGCGCCGGCCAGGTGCCGGTTGGTCATGAGGTTGGCGACGGCGAGGTCTTCCAGGCAAAGCCGGTCGTGGGTCTGGACGAGCTGGCTGGAGACCTCGTGGAGGAAGCTTCGGCGTGCGTTGGCGATGCGGGCGTGCTGCCGGGACAGCCGCAGGGTCGCCTTGGCCCGGTTGCGGGAGCGGGGCAGGGCGCGGCCTGCCCTTCGTGACAGGCGCCGCAGGCCCACCATGCCGCGCCGCAGCGGCTTGGGTGCCTCGAAGCGGCCGACCTCGGTCCCGTCGGCGGTGGCCGCCACGGCGACCGCGGCAAGGCCACGGTCCACCCCGACGAACCCGCCGCAGTCGTCGGCGGGGGCTAGCGGGTGGCGACGCTTGGCGTGGAAGTCGGGGGCCTGGACGTTGAGGCTGGCGCACCAGCGGGAGCCGTGGCGGCTGACGGTGGCGAACAACACCTTGGCGCGCAGGGCCACCACCGGCTGCGCGGTGTCGGGGTCGAGGTGTTCGACCGGGCGGAGCAGCCGCCGCAGCCGGCGGGTGTCGTCGTGGACGCGGATGGTGCCGATGGCCGGCAACGTGACGCTGCGGGGGTGGCCCTCACCGACCCGGATCGAGAAAGCGCCACCCTTGCCCTGCTTGTTGCGGAGCCGGAAGCTGTCGCGGCAGCGCCCCTTGCGCTTGCGCCTCGGGAAGCCGACCCGCCGGCCCTTGCGGCTGCCGTCCCTGGCCCGGGCGAAGGTGGAGAGCGCCCGGCCAAGGTCGACCGCGGCCTCCTCGAACACCTGCGCGGAGACCTCGTGCCGCCACACCAGGCCGGTCACCTGCTTCGTGGTGGTGCCGTCCGGGGCGACGACGAAGACCCGCCCGGCGGCCTCGCTGCGCTTCCAGGCGTTGATCGCGTTGATCAGGTCGAACCCCGACCACGGTACCCTGGCTTGGGAGCCTGTCTGCTTGGCGGCGAGGGCGTCGGTGACCAGCCGAAGGCATTGGTTGTAGGCAAACCTCGACGTCCCGGCGTGCCGGGCGAGCATCGCCGCCTGCGCGGGCGTGGGAGCAAGCGCGAACCGGAACGTGGTGTACCGCATGGCCAGATCGTACGTCGCATGGGCCTTCCTGGGAACACACGTTCGGATTCTGTGGAGCCGCCGCGCCCAGGATCGCGCTGCGTGGGACGATCGATGGACGACCTAACGCTGCGGGCGTTCACCGAACAGGACCTGGGGTTCCTGGACCAGCTGTCCACCGATCCTGCGGCGCTGGGCCGGTTCGAATGGTTCGGCTTCACCGACGTCCACCGGCGTCGGCGACGCTGGGAGCAGGACGGGTTCGTCGCGGCGGAGTCCACCGCACTGGCGGTGGTCTCGCCCGAGGGCGCGCTGGCCGGCATCGCGAGCTGGAGGGACGTCAACCGCGGCGGTTCAGCGGGGAGCTGCTTCGAGGTCGGCCTGGCGCTGCTGCCCGACTACCGCGGTCGCGGGCTAGGAACGGCGGTGCAGCGGCTGCTGGTGGACTACCTGTTTGGGTTCACCACCGTCCACCGGCTCGAGGCGTGCACCGATGCGGAGAACCTCGCCGAGCAGAAGGCGCTCGAACGCATCGGCTTTACCCGCGAGGGCGTCCTGCGGCAGGCGGCCTTCCGCGACGGCGCCTGGCGCGACCTGGTCATCTACGCGCTGCTGCGTGACGACCAGCGCGAACCCTGAAGTCAGCCCGACACCCGCTGCACCGCCAACAACCACAGCGACAGTTCCGGCATGTCCTCAAGCCAGCCGCCCCCCAGCCGGCCGCCGCCTTTCGCGTGCCCGTCGCGATCAGCGCGGATGTCCCCTAGCCAAAACCCGCTTCCTGCCACGCTGTAGCATGTGGCCAACCCGACCAATCGACCCGCCGACAAGCCGTGCCGGCGGCTCCCAGGAGGCTCATACCCGTGCCCAGCGATGCCATGGACGCCATCGTCAACCTGGCCAAGAGACGCGGCTTCGTGTTCCAGTCGAGCGAGATCTACGGCGGCCTGCGCTCCAGCTACGACTACGGACCGCTCGGCGTCGAGCTCAAGAACAACATCAAGCGCGCCTGGTGGCGGTCCGTGGTGCAGCTGCGCGACGACATCGTCGGCCAGGACGCCGCCATCATCATGTCGCCGCGGGCCTGGGAGGCCTCCGGGCACCTGCAGTCGTTCTCCGACCCGCTGGTCGAGTGCACCAACTGCCACCAGCGCTACCGCGAGGACCACCTGGCCGAGGCGTTCGCCGCCAAGCACGGCAGGCCTCCGGAGCCCGGCGAGCTGACGTGCCCCAACTGCGGCAAGGGACCGTTCACCGACCCGCGCAACTTCAACCTCATGTTCAAGACGTTCATGGGCCCGGTGGAGGACGACTCGGCGGTGGTGTGGCTGCGGCCGGAGACCGCCCAGGGGATCTTCGTCGACTTCCCGATCGTGCAGGCGGCCAGCCGCAAGAAGATCCCGTTCGGCATCGCCCAGATCGGCAAGGCGTTCCGCAACGAGATCACCCCGGGCAACTTCATCTTCCGCACGCGCGAGTTCGAGCAGATGGAGCTCGAGTTCTTCGTCGAGCCGGGCACCGACGAGGACTGGCACGAGCGCTGGGTCGACGAGCGCATACGCTGGTACCTGGACCTCGGCATGCGCAAGGAGAACCTGCGCCTGCGCGAGCACGGCCCCGACGAGCTGGCCCACTACGCCAAGCGGGCGGTGGACATCGAGTACCGCTTCCCGTTCGGCTGGTCGGAGCTGGAGGGCATCGCCAACCGGGCCGACTACGACCTCACCCAGCACCAGAACCTCTCCGGCCAGGAGCTCACCTACTACGACGCCGAGCAGGAGAAGCGCTACATCCCCTACGTGGTGGAGCCGTCCGCCGGGGCCGACCGCTCGGCCCTGGCGTTCCTGGTCGACGCGTTCAACGAGGAGGAGGCGCCCACCGCCCAGGGCGGCAGCGAGCAGCGCACCGTGCTCAAGCTCCACCCGCGCCTCGCCCCGATCAAGGCGGCGGTGCTGCCGCTGTCGCGCAACGAGAAGCTCACGCCGATGGCCAAGGAGCTCGCCGCCGACCTGCGCGAGCACTGGATGATCGACTTCGACGACGCTCGCGGCATCGGCCGCCGCTACCGTCGCCAGGACGAGATCGGCACGCCGTACTGCGTCACGGTCGACTTCGACTCGCTCGACGACCGTGCCGTCACCGTGCGCGACCGCGACACCATGGCCCAGGACCGGGTGGGCGTCGACCAGTTGGTCGGCTACCTCGCGGAGCGCCTGCCGAGGCTCTGAGCCGCATGGCCGACGCAGCTCGCGTGCTCGAGGTGCTCGTCGCCGGGCCCGGCGCGCCCGCCGGCGACCAGCCCGGGTTCTCCCCGCTCGACCTCGGCCTGCTGCGCGGCGACGCGGTGTTCGAGGGCATCCGCGTCTACCACGGCCGGCCCTTCCGGCTCGACGCCCACCTCGCCCGGCTGGCCGTCTCGGCGGCCGGGGCCGACCTGGCCGTGCCGGGCGGACTCGACCAGTTCGCCGCGCGGGCGCTGGCGGCCTGCGCCGGCGGTGACGCGGTGCTGCGCCTGGTCTGCACCAGGGGCGCCGAGGGCGAGGAGGCCCCCGCGCTGGTCGCGGTCGTCACGGAGATCCCGCCAGGGCTCGACGCCGACCGCCGCCGCGGCATCGGCATCGCGCTGCTGACCACCGCGACCGACCCGTTGCTGCGTGCCGGCTCCCCTTGGCTGCTGGCAGGGATCAAGACGACCAGCTACGCGGTCAACATGGCGGCGCGGCGGGCCGCGCAGGCGAAGGGCGCCGACGACGCCGTCTTCGTCGGCCTCGGCGGGGAGCTGCTCGAGGCGCCGACCGCCAACCTCTGGTGGCGCAGCGGGACGGTGCTGTACACGCCAGCCCTCGAGCTGGGCATCCTGGCGGGGATCACCCGGGTCTCCCTGATGGAGCTCGCCGGCCCGGCGGGCTACCGCGTGGTCGAGGGCGTCTTCAGCGCCGACGACCTGGTCGGGGCGGAGGAGGCGTTCCTGTCGTCGACCGTCGCGGAGGTCATGCCGGTGGTCGAGGTGGACGGCGTGGCCATCGGCCGCGGCCGGCCCGGCCGGGCGGCCAAGAGCCTGCAGGCCGCGCTGCGCCGCCTCGCCGGCGCCTGAGGCTGTTATCGCTCGCACACCCCGTCGGGGGCGGTGCCGATGGTCACCTGGCCGGTCAGGGGGTTGACGCTGAAGCGGGTCCAGCGCTTGCCGCCGTCCGGCCGGAAGACCGGGGCGCCGTTGGCCGGGTTGACGCCCTGGGCGCTGGTGCGGTCACGGACCGTCCAGCCGCGCAGCCCGGTCGCGGCCACGCTGGTCCGGATGGTCTGCAGCAGCGGGCTGAACGGGTCGCAGCCGGTGCCGAGCCCGGCCTGACGCAGCCGCACCTTGAGGTCGAGGTCGAAGGTGCGCACCTGGCCGGCGGTGGCGCCGCCGAAGCGCGCGTTCTCGGGCACGCTCGCCCCGATCGACGCGCAGGCGTCGTCCAGCGACAGCTGCCGCGGGTTGGGGAACACCCCGACGGTGCCGTTGCGCTGCTGGCACAGCACGTAGCTGGGGGTGATGGGCACGATGTGGCGCACCACGCCGCTGCGGGCGAGCTGCAACTCCTGGCGTCTCCAGGCGCTCAGGCAGGCCTGCAGGGCTGGCGCGCCCGGGGGCCACACGCCGTCGCCCGCGGCCGTCGCGGTGGCGGTGGCGCCCTGGTCGAGCTGCTCGTAGCAGGCGACGCGCCGGCTGGCCTGTCCCTGCCCGGCGTCGCCGCGGGAGGAGGCGGGCTCGAGCACCTGGCCGGCGAGGAAGGCGCCGCCGAGCAGGGCGGCGAGCGCGATCAGCAGGGTGGGCGCGGTGGTGAGGCGCCGTGACCCGGCCATCGCCCGGTGATGGCGGTGGCGGGCGGCCCGCAACGCCCGCGCCGCCCTGCGCGGGTCGTAGAGGGCCGTGCGCAGCTCGCCGAGGAGCTCGAGCTCGAGCGGGCCGACCTCGTCGAGCGGCTCGACGGTCTCCGTGGCGCCGTTGCCCGCCGCGGGCGGCGGCTGGGCCTGCGCGGAGCGGGCGAGCTTGCGATCGGCCCTGGCCAGCCGCAGGCGGGCAAGGGCCGGCCAGACGCCGAGCGCCTCGGCCGCCTGGATCGGCGTCAGCCCGTCGAGCTCGACCAGCTCGACCATCGCCCGCTCGCCGGGTGGCAGGCGCACCATCGCCTGGTGGCGCCGCCGCGCCGGCGCGGCAGCCCGCATCTGCCCTTCGAGGCGGCCGCGCTCGGCCGCGTCGAGCGCGCGCCTGCTCGACGCCCACGCCGGCGCGGGGCTGGCGGGGACCACCGGCACGTGCCGCTCGGCGATCACCGCGCCGGTGACGGCGAGCATCCAGGGCAATGGGCTCGACCGGGCCGGGTCGTAGCGCCTGACCGTCTCGTGGATGCGGGTGAAGGCGGCCGCGACCAGGCCGCGGACCTCGGCCGGGTCGCCGGCCCTGCGCGTCACCGCGGCCACGACCTTGCCGACGTGGCGCAGGTAGAGCTCCTCGAACGCGGCAGGGTCGGTGCGCAGCCTGGCCAGCAGCTCCTGGTCGGTCCTGCCCATGGGGCCTCCTGGGGGTCGGGGGCCGCCCTGCCTAGGTCACGTACCTACGCTGTTCCCGCTGTTCGCGCGCATACGCCTCCTGACTCCTAGAACCCCGCTCGGGAGCGTCCGGTTCCCGGTCGCGGTGGATCGCCTCGCGATCGAGACCGCCCGCTGGGGGGTAGGGTCGGGGGCCCGTACAGCAAACCCCGAACCAACGGATGTAGACAAGGGTCCCTAGGCTCATATCCATAGGGCCCGGGGGCTCGAGCGGCCGTTCCGGGGATCAGGCGCCGGCGTGCCGCAGCCAGGCGCGGTCCAGCAGCGACGCCCGCGGCGCGCCGGCGAGGGCCAGGGCGTTGTCGAGCTCGGCCAGCAGCAGCTCGAGCACCTGGCGGGCGCCGGCCTCGCCGGCCACCGCCAGGCCCCACAGCACCGGGCGGCCGACCAGCACCGCCCTGGCGCCGAGCGCCAGGGCCTTGAGCACGTCGGTGCCCCGTCGCACGCCACCGTCGACCAGCACGTCGACCTGGTCGCCGACGCGCTCGGCAACCTCGGGCAGGGCGTCGGCGCTGGCCGGCACGCCGTCGAGCTGGCGGCCGCCGTGGTTGGAGACGATCACCCCGGCGGCGCCGTGCGCCGCCGCCAGGGCCGCGTCCTCCGCGGTGAGCACGCCCTTGACCAGTACCGGCAGGCCGCTGCTCTCGGCCAGCCAGGCGAGGTCCTTCCAGGTCAGGCTGGGGTCGAGCTGGGTGGCCGTCTGGGCGAGGCTGAGCGGCCCGCTGACCCCTCCGGCGCTCAGGCCGGGCACCGCGGTCGGCTCCTGGATCACGAAGCCGCTGCGCAGGTCGCGCTCGCGCCGGCCCAGCACCGGCAGGTCGACGGTGACCACCAGCGCCTCGTAGCCGGCCGCGGCCGCCGCCTCGACCATGGCCTTGGTCACGCCGCGGTCGCGGAAGACGTAGAGCTGGAACCAGCGGGTGCCGCCGGGCACCGCCTCGGCCAGCTCGGCCGCGCCCACGGTGGAGAAGGTCGACAGGCACATCACCGTGCCGGTGTCACGGGCGGCGCGGCCGGTGGCCAGCTCGCCGTCCGGGTGGGCCAGGCGGTGGAAGGCGGTCGGCGCGACCAGCACCGGGTGCGGCCGCGGCCGGCCGAGCAGCACCGTGCCAGGGTCGCGGCTGGCCACGTCGACCAGCACCCGGGGGCGGATCTGCCAGCGCCTCCAGGCGGCCAGGTTGTCGGCGAGGGTGACCTCGTCGCCGGCCCCGCCGGCGAAGAACCCGTACGGTCCTGGCGGCAGGATCTCGGCGGCCAGCCGCTCGAACTCGGCGATGGTGGCCGGCAGCTCCATGGGGGCAGTCTACGATGACTGCCCCGCAGGCAAGGCGACTGAGAAAGCGCGGCGGGCGGCTGGCTCCTCGGCACGTGCTCGCTGGCGTCGCGCATCGTGGCCGAACGACTCGGGCCGGTGGTGCCCGCTCCTCTGGTCCGACGAACGGCGACTGCCCCGCAGGCAGGACGACTGCGGTCCGGCGGGCGACCGGCAACCTGCAATACGCTAAGGGTGGCTTCGAACGACCACAGCGGCCGGGCGCCGAGGTCGCCTGCCCGCCCGGCGCGCGACAGCGGCGCAACCGTGCCAAGGAGGCGTTATGGCCGAGAAGTACGTGTACGACTTCGAAGAGGGCAACAAGGAGATGAAGAACCTGCTCGGGGGGAAGGGCGCCAACCTCGCCGAGATGACCACCATGGGCCTGCCGGTGCCGCACGGCTTCACGGTCACCTGTGAGGCGTGCAACGCCTACCGGGCCGCCGGGCGCCAGTTCCCCGACGGGATGCTCGACGAGGTGTGGGCACACCTGCGGGCGCTGGAGGGCAAGATGGGCCGGAGCCTCGGCGACCCGGCCGACCCGCTGCTGGTCAGCGTCCGCTCCGGGGCACCGTTCTCGATGCCGGGGATGATGGACACGGTGCTCAACGTCGGGCTCAACGACGAGAGCGTCGAGGGCCTGACCAAGCAGACCGGCTCGGAGCGCTTCGCCTGGGACTCCTACCGGCGCCTGCTGCAGATGTTCGGCAAGACGGTGATGGGCGTCGACGGCGACGACTTCGAGGCCGCCCTCGACCACGCCAAGGAGGCGCGGGGCGTGCGCAACGACGTCGACCTCG
>WNGF01002059.1_pt1 | contig 28764 bp, 23 predicted proteins | sample 5400641 | NCBI WGS metagenome assembly WNGF01 (sample SAMN13153371, study PRJNA577476) | soil metagenome | isolation source: 80 cm soil or saprolite under grassland replicate 2 | place: USA:California | collected 2016-06-15 | reverse complement strand
ATGAGCCGGCCCTCGAGGAGGACGACGCCGCGACCCTGGGCCACGGCCTCGGCGTGCGCGGCGATGACCCGTCGGGCCCAGTCGATGTCGGCCGGCGCGGGAGCGAAGATCTCGTTGGCCTTCGCGATCGTCTTGGGGTGGATCAGCGTCTTGCCGTCGAAGCCGAGATCCGCGGCCTGACGACAGGCGGCCTCGAAGCCGGCGTCGTCGTCGAGGTCGAGGTGCACGCCGTCGAGCGCCGCCACGCCGGCGGCGCGCGCGGCCAGTACGCAGAGCTCGAGGCTCGTCACGAGCGGCAAGCGGTCCCGGGTGTGCCGCGCGTGCAGGTCCTTGGTGAGATCGGACGTGCCCATCACGAGGGCGGCGACGGCCGGGCGGGCGGTGGCGATCGCCGCCGCGTTGAGGATCCCGCGTGGCGTCTCGAGCATGCACCAGACCGCGAGCGTCGCCGGCGCGCCGTGGGAGACGAGCACGTCGAGCGTGTCCCGGACGGCGTCCGGCGACTCCACCTTGGGCAGGAGCACCGCGTCCGCGCCCGACGTCGCGACGGCCGCGAGGTCGGCGCGACCCCAGGGCGTGGCCATCCCGTTGACGCGCACGATCACCTCGCGGCGTCCGTAGCCGCCGGCCCGCACGGCGCCGACCGCCTGCGCGCGCGCCTGCTCCTTGGCGTCGGGAGCGACGGCGTCCTCGAGGTCGAACACCACCGCATCCGCGGGAAGGCTTCGCGCCTTCTCCAGCGCCCGCGCGTTGGAGCCCGGCATGAACAGCACGCTGCGCCGCGGCCGCACCGTCTGCGTCATCGTGACGGCATTAGAAAAGCACGGCCGCGAGAGGTCAAGATCGGCATGGCGGGGGACGAGCCTCCGCCCTACAGGTCGTTCCGATACAATCACGCCGGGCGGCAAGGAGAGTGGGATGGAGCTTGGACTGAAAGGCAAGAGCGCGCTGGTCACGGGGGCCAGCGAGGGCATCGGCAAGGCGATCGCGCGGACACTAGCAGCGGAGGGTGTGCGCGTCGCCGTCTGCGCTCGCACGGAGGCGACGCTGAAGGAGACCGCCGGGGAGATCGCGCGGGCCACGGGCAGCACCGTCGTCCCGATCCCGGCCGACCTGCGGAGTCTCGCCGGGTGCCAGGGGTTCGTCGCGCAGGCCGCCGAGCGGCTGGGCGGCGTCGACATCCTCGTCAACAACGCCGGCGCCTCGGCCTTCGGCCCCTTCGTCGAGTTGCCCGACGAGGCCTTCGTCGATGCGATCAATGGCAAGCTCCTGGGCTACATCCGGTGCGCGCGGGCCGTCATCCCGCACATGGAGCGCCGGGGCGGCGGGAGCATCGTCAACATCACCGGCGCGACCCAGCAGGCCGTGGCCCTGCACACACCGGGTAGCGCCTGCAACGCCGCGATCCGGATGTTCAGCAAGGAGCTCTCGATCGAGCTGGGCCCCCTGAACATCCGGGTCAACAGCGTCGCCCCCGGTCGCATCCAGACCGCCCGGGCCGACCGCATGCTCCAGGCGAACGCGGCGGCCCGGGGCGCGTCGCCGGAGGTCATCCTCGGCGAGCTCGTCGAGACCATCCCGTCCGGGCGGGTGGGTACGGTCGAGGACATCGCCGACGCCGTCTGCTTCCTGGTCTCCGAGCGGGCCACCTACGTCAACGGCGCCGCGCTGGTGGTCGACGGCAGCAAGTCCGTCGTCATCTGACATCGAGCCGCGCGATCATCGTATCCTTGTCGTATGGCGGGGACGCGCAGTCGAGCGGGAGTGATCAAGTCCACCGTCGGCAGCATTCGGCTCGAGGGGTCCGATCAGGGATTGACGCGCGCGGACGCCGCGATCCGTGCCCTCTTCGGCCGAACGCCGAGGGCTCGATCCCCGCGCCGGATCGGGGTCACGCGGCGACCGACTCGTCGTGACTGAGGCGACGGTGTAGGCGTGGACCGATCGTTTCCGATCATCAGACATCCCGCGCCGGGGACGCGGTCGCCGGTGCTGGTGAGCGTGCCCCATTACGGCACGCAGGCGCTTCCTCACATCACCCGCGACGACTACAGCGAGCCCTGGTTCGAGACCTTCGCCTACGGGTTCGCCGACACCTTCGTGGGCGATCTCTATGGCGACCTGCACGAGCACGGGGCCACGGTGCTGGCCACGCCGTTCTCGCGCATCTTCGTCGACGTCAATCGCCGCCGCGACGACTTCGAGCATCACGAGGGCGCGGTGCGCTCGCGCCGCGGCGTGGTGCGCACGCATACCATGCGCGACGTGCCGATCTTCACGCGCCCGCTCGGGCTCGCCGACCTCGAGGCGCGGCTGCGGGCGCTCTACGATCCCTACTACGCCACGCTGGAGCGCCTGCTCGCCGGGCTCCGCGAGAACTACGGCTACGCGCTGCTCCTCGACGGCCACACGGGCAGTCCGCGTCGGATGAAGGACCATCAGGTGATCATCGGCACGCGTCACGACGCGACGTGCGCCCGGGAGCTCGCCGCGACCGTGGCCGCCATCTTCACCGACCACGGCTTCGAGGTGCACCAGAACGTCAGCGGCTATACCGGCGGCAACATCGTGGCCACGTACGGTCAACCGCGGGCAAGGCGCGTTCACGCGCTCCAGCTGGAGATCAACGCCTCGCTCCTGATGACGACGAGCCGCGACGAGTTCATCGCCCACGTCTCCCGCGGGGGAATCCCCGAGAAGGCGGAAGCGAACATCGCCCGCGTTCGCCACTGCCTGCGGGAAGTCCTGGCGGCCCTGCCTCCAGCGCTCGCCGCCTGCGCTTCGTAGCAGGCTGCTTGCCTTTACAAGCAGCCTGCGTCAGCGGACGATCGGGCCGGCGTCCGGGCGGTCGCTCTTCAGCGGGGGCAGCACGTCGCGGGGATCGAGTCCCAGCTCGAGCATCCCCAGGGCGGCCAGACAGAAATCGCGGGGTGGGAACTGCACGGGCGTGACCGCCCCGTCACGAAAGTACCGTTCGAGCGGCGATGTCTTGAACAGCGCATGGGCTCCCCCGAGCGTCATCGCGGTGCGGGTGACGCGCGTCACCGCTTCACCGACGAAATACTTCGCCTGGTAGAGCGCGGCCAGGGTGGTCGGCGTCGGGCCCTGCGTATCGCTGAGCCAGGCCGAATGCAGGGTCAACAGCCGGGCCGCGGCCAGATCGACGCTCATCTCCGCCACCTGCCGGCGGACATCCGGGTGATACGCCAGCGATTGCGAGAAGCCGGGCGGCGTTCGCCCCTGCACGGTCTCGACGATCGCGCGGTAGGCCGCGACGGCGATCCCGAGATAGACCGGGGTGTAGGACGCCCAGAACCAGTTGGCTCCGTCCCGACGAAACGGGACGATGTCGTCCGACCGCAGCAGCAGCGCGTCGTCGGGAACCCAGCAGTCGTCGAGGAGCATGGAATCGCTGCGGGTGGCGCGCATCCCCAGCGTGTCCCAGACCTTTTCCACGCGCCGCCCGGGCGCGTCCGGGGGCACCAGGAGGAGCATGGCGGCGGTCGGCGCCGTCGCCTCGTCCGGGTAGGCCATCACCATGACGTAGTCGGCCGCGGCGATCATCGAGGCGAAGGCTTTACGCCCGGTGATGCGGTAGCCGCCCTCCACGCGTCGGGCCCGCGTCAGCGGCACCGGTGTCCCGACCAGTCCCGATGTCGTCGGCTCCGAGAAGTTACCGCCGATGAGCTTGCCCCCGTGCACCACCATCTTGGCCAGCCGCTCCTTGGTGGCGCCAGGCACGAGCGAGCTCTCCATCAGCGGCCCCACGACCGACAAGTGCATGTTGAACGACAGGGCCGTCGATGCGCACCCCTGGCCCAGCTCCTCGGCGACCAGCGACCATCCGAGCAAGCCGACCCCGCCGCCTCCCAGCTCGGTGGGGATGTTGAGCCCGTAGAACCCGGCGTCGCGGAGCGCGGCATAGTTCTCCACCGGGTCGCTCGCCTCGCGGTCGTGCCGGGCGGCCCGCGTGGCGAAGTCCTCGGCCAGGCACCGAGCGCGTTGCTGCAAGTCACGCTGCTGCTCGGTGATGTGGAACTCCATGGTTATGGTGCGCCGGACGTTAGCACGAACACATGCGCGGGGCCACGGCGTCCCGGCCGCAATCCCTGAGCACCCGAGACGTGACGGAGCGTCTTGCTCACGACGGCCGGCGAGGCGAGGATACCTGCTACCGGCACCGCAGGGTGGACAGGACGACCGGACGGAGGGAAAGAGCATGAACTCCAAACGGAACCGGGCACGATCGTTCGCGCTGGCCGCGGCCGCTCTGCTGTGCGTCTTGCTCGCGAGCGGCCCGCTCGAGGAAGCGTCCGCCCAGCCGAGGCCGGAAGGGGAGATGCGCTGGGCGCTGTACGTCACGCTGTCGCCCCTGTGGTTCGATCCGGGGGAGATCGGGGGCCTCACGCCCTTCTGGGTCCTCTATGCCATCCACGACGCCGTCGTCAAACCCATGCCCGGCAATCTCCTGACGCCCAGCCTCGCCGAGTCGTGGACGGTGAGCGCGGATCAGCGGGTCTATGAATTCAAGCTGCGCGAGGGCCTGAAGTTCCACAACGGCGACCCGTTCACCGCCGAGGACGTGCGGTTCAGCTTCCATCGGGCCAAGGGATCGAAGGTCCTGCACGACAAGGTCCGGGAGGTGGCCGTCGTCGATCCCTACCGAGTGCGCTTCCACCTGCACGACCCGTGGCCCGACTTCATGACGTTCTACGGCACGCTCGTGAGCGGGTCGGGCTGGGTGGTGCCGAAGAAGTACGTCGAGCGGGTGGGCGATGACGGCTTCAAGAAGCATCCGATCGGCCTCGGCCCTTACAAGTTCGTGAGCCACACGCCGGGCATCGAGCTCGTCATGGAGGCCAACGAGAGCTACTGGCGCAAGATGCCGTCGGTGAAGCGGCTGGTCTTCAAGAGCGTCCCCGACTCCATCACGCGCGCGGCGATGCTCAAGCGCGGAGAAGTCGACGTCGCCTACCTGCTGGACGTCCCCCAGGCGCAGGAAGTCAAGCGGGATCCCGCGCTGAAGCTGGCGTTCTCCGGGGGCATCGCCTCGTTCTTCCTGGACTTTCTCGACCAGTGGGACCCGAAGTCCCCGTGGGCCGACCGGCGGGTGCGGCTGGCGGCGAGCCACGCCATCGACCGCCGCGCGCTGAGTGAGGCGGAGACGCTGGGCGCCTCCAGGCCCGTGGGCAGCATCGTCCCGCGCGCCTTCGAGTTCGCGCTCCCCATCGAGCCGTCCCCCTACGACCCCGCGAAGGCCAAGCAGTTGCTGGCCGAGGCCGGCTACCCCAACGGCTTCGACGGCGGGGACCTGCACCAGCTTCCGCCCTACTTCTCGATGGGCGAGACGATCATGGGATATCTCAAGGTCGTGGGGATCAGATTGAAGATGCGGCCGATGGAGCGGGCGGCCTACACCCAGGCACTACTGGCCAAGAAGCTGCACGGAGTCTGCGTCTGCGGGACCGCGCTGTATGGCAACGCCGCGTCGCGGATGTCGGAGCTCGTCCCGAGCGCCGGCGCCTTCGCCTACGGCAGCTATCCCGACATCGACGCGCTGTACAAGGAGCAGGCCCTCGTGACCGATCGCCGCAAGCGCGAGGCGCTGCTGCACCAGATCCAGCAGCTCCTCCACGAGCGGGTGAGGTTCGCGCCCATCTGGGAGTACGTCTGGCCGAGCGGGGTGGGGCCGCGGGTGGAGGAGCCCGCGCTGATGCTGATCAACCCCTATCCCTGGTCGGCGCCGCTCGAAGAAGTGCGTCTCAAGAAGAAGTGAGGCCCGCGGTCCTCACGCCGAGCCCCACGCGCCCACCCACGTCTTGAGTTCCGGCGTGGCGGAGGTGAAGCGGATCCGGGCCTCGCCGGGCGTGCCCGCGGTGCAGTCGAGGACCTTGCCGTAGATCTCTCCGGCCGGGTTGCCCTGGGGGCTCGCGGCGACCGTGATCTTGAGATTGCTGAGCACCGCCAGCTCGAGGGACGAGCGCAGCCGGGCCTCGAATTCGGACACCGCGATCAGGTGGCCGTTGTACACCGTGCGCCCCACGAACTTTTCCTCCAGCACGGTGAAGTGGACGGCCAGCGGCTCCGCCAGCGGGCGAAGCGGAACCGACCGGGACGGCAGCGACAGCCCGAAGGGCTCGCCGATGCCGCCGATCTCGAACAGCTGGAGGCTGCGCGCCGCCCCCTTGGGCTCGACCTGGAACTGACCGTCGATGCGCATCGGGGAGGCGATCCGCGCGCGCGTGTCCTCGGTGATCAGCAGCTGCCCCCCGGTCGTGAAGGACTCCACGCGCCCGGCCAGGTTCACGTTCGAGCCGACGGCGGCGTACTTCGTGCGGCGGAGCGAGCCGATGTTGCCGACGATCACCCGACCCGTATGGATCCCGATGCCCATCTCGAGCGCGGCCCCGCCCTTCGCGATGAGCCGCTCGTTGACGTCCGTCATGGCGAGCTGCATGGCGAGCCCGCAGGCGACGGCCTTCGCCGCGTGGTCGGCGGAGGCGACCGGGGCGCCGAAGATCACCAGGATGGCGTCGCCGATGATCTCGTCGATGGTGCCCTCGTAGCGGCCGATGACGTCCACCATCGTCTCGAGGTAGAGATTCAGGATCTCGATCACCTCGCGCGGGGGCATCCGCTCGGCCATGGCGGTGAACCCGCGCAGGTCGGACATCAGGATGGTCGCTTCGCGCTCCTCACCGCCGAGCTCCAGGCCCTCGGGCGCGCGCAAGAGGCTCTCGGCGACCTCCTCGGACACGTACCGCCCGAAGGCGCGCCTGACGAGGGCGTGCGCGCGGGCCAGCTCCGCGTTCTTGCCGGCGAGGCTGCGGCGGAGCTGATCGACGGTCAGGTGCGTGTTCACGCGCGCCAGCAGCTCGTGGGCGTTGAACGGCTTGCCGACGTAGTCCACCGCGCCCATCTCGAAGCCCTTCACGAGGTCAGTGGTCTCGGTCTTGGCCGTGAGGAAGATGATGGGGATGTCCCGCCAGGCCTCGGTGCCCTTGATGCGCTGGCAAGTCTCGAAGCCGTCCAGCTCGGGCATCATGACGTCCAGCAGGATCAGGTCCGGGCGGATCTTCTCGAGCACGTCGAGCGCCTGCTTGCCGTTGGTGGCGACGCTGAGCTGATAGCCCTGCCCCTTCAGGATGGCCGCGACGGTCTGGATGTTGGCCGGCGTGTCGTCCACGACCAGGATCCGCTCATTCATGAGCGCGGCCCTCGGACCCCGCGGCCGGTCGCGCGCGCCCCAGCAACGCCTGCGCTTCGCCGAAGGCGTAGCCCTGGACGTGTCGCTCGAATTCCGCAAAATCGTCCCCCGGGAGGAGGGACCGGAACGCCTCGCGGTGGGCGTCCAGGAAGTCGGCCGCGGCGGGATCGAACTCGCTCAGCTGCTTGTGCATCTCCGCCACGAGGCGTTCGCGGGCCTCCGGATCGATCGGCGGGGCCGCCGGGCCGGCGGCCGGCGGCTCGTCGCCGAGCGCGGGACGCAATCGTCCGAGGAGCGCTTCCAGCTCGTCGGCGAGGCGCTGTCGCAGGGCCTCGATGCGACCGGCATCGCCGCGGGCGGCGATGGCCTGCTCGAGCGCCCCCGCCGCGGTCTGCACGACCCCGGCGCCGAGGTTGCCCGCCACGCCCTTGACCGTGTGGGCCAGGCGTTCGGCCGTCGCGTGATCGCTCGCGGCCAGGGCCTCGGTGATCCGCGCGGGCGCCTGTCCCTGCTGCTCGACGAACTGGCGGAGCAGCTTGAGATAGAGCTTCCGGTTGCCGGCGACGCGCAGCAGTCCGTCGGCGGTGTCGAGGCCGCTGACCGATGGAACCGCGACGTCATCCCGCGGGACGTCCGCGGGCGACGCCGCGCGCATCGCGGGCTCGGCGGCCGGGCGGTAATAGTGGCCGAGCGTGTCGAACAGCACGGCGGGATCGATCGGCTTGGCGACGTGGTCGTTCATGCCGGCGGCCAGGCAGCTCTGCCGCTCCTCGACCGTGGCGTGGGCGGTCATGGCGATGATCGGCAGGCTCGCGAAGCGGCGCTCGGCCCGAAGCTTCGCGGTGGCCTGGTAGCCGTCCATCTCGGGCATCTGGAGATCCATCAGGACGAGATCGAAGGGCGGCGGCTCGGGACCTTCGGCCAGGATCTGCACCGCCTCACGCCCGTTGCCGGCGACCCGCACGGCGGCGCCGGCGCCCTCGAGCAGCTCGACCGCGATCTGCTGATTGATCTCGTTGTCCTCGGTGAGGAGGATGCGCGCGCCCCGCAGCCGGCCCGCCTGCTCGTCCACCGGCACGCCGGCGGCGGCGCTGCCGGGCTCGGCGAACACGTTCATGAGGGTGTCGACGATCATGGACTTCGTGACCGGCTTGACGAGGAAGCCGTCGAGCTGCAGCCGCTCGGCTTCCTCGCGGACCTCCTCGCGTCCGAACGCGGTGACGAGCACGATCGCGGGCTGGCGGGTCAAGGTCTCGTCGCTCTTGATCCGGCGGCTGGCCTGCAGGCCGTCCATCTCGGGCATGCGCCAGTCCATGAACACGAGGTCGTACGGCCGGACGGCGTCGGCTCGCGCGACGGCGGCGATGGCCTCGGCGCCGGAGGCGACCGTGTCGACGCGGCTGACGATGGCCTGGAGCGGCTCCTGGAGGATCTCGCGCGCGGCGGCGTTGTCGTCCACCACGAGGACGCGCAGCTGCCCGAGCCGCTCGGGCACGATCTTGCGCGCGGCCTTCGCGGCGCTGAGCTCGAGCCAGGCGGTGAAGAAGAAGGTGGTGCCGACCCCGGGCTCGCTCTGGAGCCAGATGCGGCCGCCCATCAGCTCCACCAGGCGGCGGGAGATGGTGAGCCCGAGCCCGGTGCCGCCGTGCTTGCGCGTGGTCGACATGTCGGCCTGGGTGAACGGCTGGAAGAGCTTCGCGGCCTGCTCCGGCGTCATGCCCATCCCGGTGTCGCGCACGGAGAACTTCAGCTCGACCTTGTCGCCGGCCCGCTCCAGCAGCTCGATGGTGAGCCGGATCTCGCCGCGCTCGGTGAACTTGACCGCGTTGTTGACGAGGTTGGTGAGGATCTGTCCGAGACGCAGCGGGTCGCCGCGCAGGTGCTCGGGGATCGCGCGCGCGACGTCGACGAGGAGCTCGAGCCCCTTGTCGTGGGCCTTCTGGGCCGTCAGCGTGATGACGGAGGCGATCACGTCGTCGACCTGGAAGTCCGTGGCCTCGAGGTCGAGTTTGCCGGCCTCGATCTTCGAGAAGTCGAGGACGTCGTTGATGACCCCGAGCAGGGACGTGCCGGCGTTGTGGACCTTGCTGACGTAGTCGCGCTGCTTGGGGGTGAGCGCCGTCTTGAGGGCGAGGTACGACAGGCCGATGATGGCGTTCATCGGCGTCCGGATCTCGTGGCTCATGTTGGCCAGGAACATCGACTTCATCTCCGTCGCCTCCTCGGCCTTGCGCTTGGCGACGTTCAGCTCCTGCTGCTGCGCGACCAGCTCCTCTTTCTGCGCGAGCAGCTCCTGCTGGGATTGCGTCAGCTCTTCCGTCTGCTCCTCGAGCCGGCGCGCCTGCTCCTGCGTCTGCTCGAGCAGCTCGCGGGTCCGCACGTTGCGGGCCAGGATCTCCATGCTCAGGGCGATGATGGGCAGGAGCTCCTCGACCAGCGTCGTCTCCTTCGCGGCCAGGGGGCGGAACGAGGCGAACTCGATCACCCCGAGGAGCTCGGCCTGCGCCACGAGGGGCCAGGCCAGTACCGACGACGGCGCGGCCGAGCCGAGCCCCGACGAGATGCTCAGATACTCCGGAGGCAGACCGGTCAAGACGATCGGCCGGCGATCCCGCGCGCACTGTCCCACCAGGCCGTCCCCCAGCGCGAAGGCGTCGCGGGCCTCCTTGCCCTCACCGAGGCCGTAGCTGGCGATGAGCGTCACGCGCTGCGTGGGGGCATCGAACGCATACAACCCGGCCACGCCGCCTCCGAGCGCCGGCACGAGCCCGGACACCACGCGCTGTCCCAGCTCGGCGAACGTCGTGGCGCTCTGCAGCTCGGCCGCGATCCGGGCCGCGTGGGCCTTGATCCAGCGCTGCTCCTCCATGGCGGCGGCGCCGCCCTTGAGGATCTCCACGGAGCGCGCGAGGGCGCCCGTCTCGTCGGCCTGCCGCGTGAACGGCACCTCCTGGTCGAACTCGCCCTTCGCGATCGACTCGACCGACCGCTGCAGCCCTTGCACCGGCCTGACGATGCGCCGATAGGTCACGAATCCCACCGACGCCGACAGCGCGATCGCGAGGACGACAGCCCCCAGCAGGGCGCGCCGCGCCTTCTGGATGGTCAGGACGGTCGCCTCACCCGCGGCCTTGGCGACCTCTTCGTTGTGGCGCATCCAGTCGGCCATTCGCGCGCCGGCCTCCTCGCCGAGCGGCGTGAGGCGGTGATTCACGAGCGTCGCCGCCGCGTGATGGTCGCCGGCAGATGCGAGCCCCATGGCCTGCTCGGCGACCGTGATCCACTCGCGTGTCCGCTCACGCACTTGCATGGTCAGCGCACGGTCGCGATCGTCGGAGACGAACGAGTCCTCGTACCGGCGCACGAGCCGGACCAGCTCGGCCTTCTTCCGATCGAAGACCGTCTGGAGCTGACCGCGACTGCCCGCCTCGTCCGCCAGCATGTAGCTCCGGGCGTCGGCCCGCATCTCTCCGAAGAGCTGCATGACGGTCGCCGAGAGGGCCAGGCTGCCGATCTGCGTCTGCGCCACGAACCGGCCGCGCTCGTCGATCTGGTCCAGCCGCGTGTTCACGAAGACGCCGAGGGCGATCAGGGTGACCAGGGGAATGCTCAGGAGAACGAGCAGGCGCTTGGCGATCGTCATCGCCCGGCGCTCCGGTGGGAACGGGGGGCGCCGGCCGCCGCCCGCCGCGCGTACGCGCCGTTGCCGCGACTCACGAACAGCGGAGCCGCGCCGCCGAGGTGCTCGCTCGGATCGAGCAGCAGCAGGCCCCCCGGCGCGAGCAGCGAGGCGATCCGCTCGAGCACGGCGTAGCGGTGCCCGGCCTCGAGATACATGAGCACGTTGCGGCAGACCACGACGTCGAGCGGTCCATCGATCGGCCACATGACGTCGGCCAGGTTCAGCCGACGGAACTCCACCAGCCGCCGCACCGCCGGGGCGAGGCCCCGGCGCCCGCCGGCGGTCGGCTCGCCGACGAACCGCGCGCGGTAGGCCGGCGGGAGCGCCGCCAGCGCGGCCTCGCGGTACTCGGCATTCCGGGCGACGGCCAGCGCCGTCTCGTCGATGTCCGTGGCCAGGAGCGTCACCGCCGGATCGTCACGCCGGAACACGTCGATCAGGGCCATGGCCAGGGAGTACGGCTCCTCCCCCGTCGCCGCCGCGGCCGACCATACCCGCGCGCGGCCGCGTCGGTGCGCGGCCCACAAGGCGTGCTCGGCGGCGAGATCGAAGTGCCAGGGGTGTCGGAAGAAGCCGGTGACCTTGGTGGTGAGCAGCTCGATCAGGTCGCGGCGGGCGGCCGGCTCGCCGTCTTCCGCCGCGCCGAGCAGCGTCTCGAACGCGCCGTACGTGACGAGCCGCTCGCTCCGCCGCCCGAGCACCTGACGATGACGATCGAACAGCTCGATGCCGGCCAGCCCCAGGGCCAAGCGGCGCGCTCGGTCGAACTGCTCGTCCGTCAGGATCACATCAAATGAGGCCGTAAAACCTTCCCGCGTTCTCGCAAGTCATCTTCCGGGTGACGTCGTCCGGCAGATGCGAGAACTGATCCTTGATGTACTTCTCGGATTCCGGCCACACGCCGTCGGGGTGCGGATAGTCGGAGCCCCACATCAGGGTCTCGACCCCCATCTCCTCGATCAGCTTGGTGCCCACGCGGTCGTACTGAAACGTCGCCTTGCACTGCCGGCGCCAGTATTCGCTCGGCTTCAGCTTGAGCGGGAGATCCTTGTACTGATCCTCGTACTCGAAATCCATGCGGTCGAGCACGTAGGGGATCCAGCCGATGCCGCTCTCGCCGAACACGACGCGGATGTTCGGAAAGCGCTCGAACACCGCGCGCCCCATGAGGGCGGTGAGAATGTTCCCCAGCGTGATCTGGAACAGGCAGAGGCTCGAGTAGCTGAGCGCGCGCAGCGTGAGCCCGGTGTACTTCTCGCGCAGCGCCGGCGAAACCGACGGGAACGTGTGGAAGTGCAGCGGCAGCCCGACCTCGTTGATCGCCTCCCAGAGCGGCTCCCAGCACGGATGCCACATCGGCTCCATGTCCCACGAGCACGACAGCTCGATCCCCTTGAAGCCGAGCTTGGCGACGCGATGCACCTCGGCGACCGCGGCGTCGATGTCGCCGTACGGAAGATTCGCCAGCCCGATGTGGCGGTCGGGATACTGGCGGCAGAAATCCGCCATCCACGTGTTGTAGATGCGCAGCATCTGGTTCGAGGCCTCGATGTCCTTCAGCTTGGCCGCCGCCGCCAGGATGCCGTAGATCACCTCGGCGTCGACGCCGTCGCGATCCATCTCCTTCACGCGGAGGTGCGGATCGCCCGGCCGGCGAATGCCCTTCTTGCCGTCGTCGTACAGGCCGGCCGCCGCCATCTTGTCGACGCGAAGCTGCTTGCCCGGCTCGTACTTCGTGCCGGACGCGCCGACGCCACACGCGAGGCCGAACGTCGCGCCGTTCTTCGCCACCCACTTCCGCCCGTCCGGCGTGTCGGCGACGTAGGGCATCCGGTCCTTCATGTCCGGCGGCGCCTCCGACACGAACAGGTCCGGGGGCAGCCAGATCAGATCGAGATGACAGTCCGCGGAGATTCGGTTGTAGCGCATGAACGGTCCTCCTCGCGTCTTCGAGGAGCGCCACGGCTTCGCCGGGGCGCTTCCGAGCGTTGGGGGCTTGGGGGCCATTTCGGGGCCCCCATGTCGATCAATCAACCTTCGTGGATTGCCAGGCGATCATGCGCCACTGGCCACCGGCCTTGGCGTAAACCGCCAGATAACGGACCGTGAAGCTCTGTTCCTTGCCGTCCCGCTCCACGTGCATCTCCGACACGCCGTTGACGAGGCCGACGTCTCCGTGGGCGCGCGCCCGTCGCTCGCGGGGCGCGATCCCGCGATAGTGGGGCTTGCCGGCGCGGAGGTTGGCGATGTGCTCGGCCTTCGTCTCCTGGCGCGCGGTGGAGTGGACGTAGATCAGATCGTCGGCCAGCGCCGCGTCGAGGGCGGCCCAGTCGCCCTTGCGCATGGCCTCGAAGCGCCGGTCGTCGGCGCCCAGGACGTCGGCTTCGATCCCCATGACATCCTCCTGATGATCGTCGATGCCGCTGAAAACGGGCTGATCGTAACACGGCGTGAGGGCGGATTTGACTTCCTGCGACCGGCACGATAAAGCAGCGGTTCACGACTCCGGTCGACCCGGGCGAGGAGAGCTGAGGCAAATGAAGGAAGGTTTGCGCATGTTTGGACCGGAGATGCACGAGAATCCGTACCCGGTGTACCAGAAGCTGCGCGAGACCGATCCCGTGCACTGGGACGACGGTCTCCATGCCTGGGTGCTGATCCGCTACGACGACGTGGCCTGGGCGCTCAAGAGCCTCTCGTCCGACCGGCTGTCGGTCGCGCGCGAGCGCTTCCGCGACGAGGGCCTGGAGGCGCTGTGGGACGCCGTGGCCGCGCTCATGAGCCAGAAGGACGAGCCGGACCACACGCGCCTGCGCGCCCTCGTCCAGAAGGCCTTTTACCGGACGTCCGTCGAGCAATGGACGTCGACCATCGACCGCCGGATCCGGTCGTTGCTGGCGCCGGCGCTCACGCGCGGCGGGATGGACTTCATCTCGGACTTCGCGATCCCCCTGCCCATCCTGATCATCTCGGAGCTCGTCGGGGTTCCCGAATCCGATCGCGAGCGCGCGTCAAGCGCTGGTGCGACGACTTCGCGTTCGTCGTCGTGAACTTCTACGCCAACATCACCGCCGAGCAGGTCGCGCGCGGGCTGCGGAGCGTCAAGGAGTTTCGCGAGTACCTGCGGGAGCAGGCGGCGGAGTGTCAGCGCGCGCCCCGCCAGGATCTGCTCAGCGCGCTCGTGCTGGCCGAGCACGACGGCCACACGCTGACGCTCGACGAGCTCCTGGCCAACACGATGTTGTTGTTGACCGCGGGCAACGAGACGACGACCAACCTGCTCGGCAACGGCCTGTTCGAGCTGCTGAGCCGCCCCGAGCAGGCGGCCCGGCTTCGCGGCGAGCCCGCCCTGATCCCGAGCGCCGTCGAGGAATGCCTGCGCTACCAGAGCCCGGTGCAGTTCGTCGGCCGGATCGCCGCCGTGGATACCGACTGCGCGGGCACCCCGATCCGGCGGGGCCAGATCGTCCTGCCCGTGATGGGCGCGGCCAACCGCGATCCCGGGCACTTCCCCGACCCCGACCGGTTCGACGCCGCCCGGAAGCCGAACTTCCATCTGGCCTTCGGCTACGGCCACCACCGCTGCGTCGGCTCCGAGCTGGCCCTCTTCGAAGCGCGCATGGCCTTCACCACGCTCTTCACCGAGCTGAAGACGCTCGAGCTCGTGCCGGCGGAGCTTCGCCACCGCGAGAACTTCAACATGCGCTGCTACGAGGCCTTGCCCCTCCGCCTCTCCGCCTGACGCAGGCTGATCAAAAAGGTCCAGATGCGAGGCGGCGCCCGACAGCCGCACGCGAGGCGTACTGCCTGTACGTTGAGCGTGCGGCCGAGGGCGCCGATCTTCGAGCCTCTGAAGCGTCGGCTCGGCCGCCGAGCGGCCTCACCTCCTAATGCGGCAGATGGGCCTTTTTCAGCAGCCTGCGGCGGCGGAGCTCAGAAGGCGCCGGTCAGGCCGTTCTGCGCGGCGTCACGCGCGCCGAGCGGCGCCAGGCCCCAGCGTGTCTCGATCAGCTTGAGGATGGCCGTCGTGTCGTAGCGCGTGTGATCGACGTGCCCGCGCTTGACGAGCGGCGAGACGAGCACGGTGGGAACGCGTGTGCCCGGCCCCCAGCGGTCGACCACCGGCGGCGCCACGTGGTCCCACCGCCCGCCGTTCTCGTCGTACGTGATGATGATCAGGGTGCGGGGCCAGATCGCGCTGGCGCGGACGGCCCCCACCAGGTCCGCCACGTGCTGTTGACCGGTGATCGGCTCGCTGCTGTTCGGGTGCTCGTTGTGGGTCCCCAGCGGTTTGACGAACGAGACCGCCGGCAGCCGGGCGGCGGCGACGTCGCGCAGGAAGTCGGTCTCGTCCTTCAGGTGCTTTGCCTTGGCGGCGCTGCCGTCCGCCCACCTGGCGAAGTACGCGAACGGCTGGTGGTGATAGGCGAAGCGCGCGTGCGGCCGTCCGGCGATCGCGTCGTTCCAGCCGCCCGAGTACCAGGCCCACGTGATCCCCTTGGCGTCGAGGCGATCGCCGATCGTCGGCAGGGTCAGGCTCGGCACGAGGTGGTGCGGATCCGTGATGCGCGCGGGGTGGGGCGTGTTGATCGTGTACACCGTGTTGACGATGTACCCGTCGGGAGTGACCTCGCCGTCCTTGACGAGCATGCCCTGGTCATCGAGCTGGGCGCGCAGATCCGCCGGGGCCTCGGGCCAGCGCGGTGTGCACGCGCACACGAGCCACAGGTGGTTCAGGGACGAGCCGCCGAACGCCGCGTGGAAGAAGTTGTCCGCGAGCACGAACTCCTGGGCGAGCCTGCCGAGCGGCATGGCAGTCGCGTCGTAGTGGCTCATCACGAGCCCGCCGACGTTGGTCCACGCGACGAACCGGTCCATGCGCCCGCCGTTGATCTGGTACTGCTGCTGGTAGAAGCGATGCACCGGGTTGCCGCTTCGTGAGCTCGGGGGCACGTACGACGCGAGGTCGAAGGGCGCGACGGGCAGCGTGGCGGGGATGCGCGCGTCCGGCACCGGCGGCTGCTGCCGCGTGTCGATCGACGGCGGCAGCGTGGCGTACGGCCGTCCGGTCCTGTCGGTCTGCGCGATCGCCGTGGGGCTCGCGTTCGCGATCCCATCGGCTCCCGGGAACTTGCCGAAGAGCGCGTCGAAGCTCCAGTTCTCCTGGTAGATGACGATGACGTGGTCGATGCCGCCGATCGAGGTCGGCGGCCGCCGCTGCGCGGTGGCGCAGGCGACGAGGGCGAGGATCACCGCGATCGGCAGGACGCTCCGAGGCCTGGCCATGGCCGCCGTCAGCGCGCCTTGACGAGCTTCTGCAGGCTCCGCAGCCCGGGCGGGTGGGGCTGGTCCTTGTAACGATTGCGCCAGTTCGTGAACGAGACCTCGCCGACGTAGATGTCGCCGCGCGAGTCGACGGCGAGCCCGTGCGGCGACATGAACTGGCCCGGCTCGAGCCCGGCCGGGCGCTGGCCCAGGCGCGCCAGCATCTCGCCCGTGTGGCTGTAGATGCTGACCCGCGGCCCGATGTTGGGCATGTCGTAGTTGACCCCCATGCCGCCGCCGATCTCGCCGACGTAGAAACGGCCCTCGGCGCCGGATTCCAGATAAAGGCCCGACGGGCGGTGCATGTTGTTCCACTGCGTCTCGAACTTGCCCTGGCCGTCGAAGACCTGGACGCGATGGTTCTCGCGATCGGCGACGTAGACCCAGCCGTCGGCATCGCAGCAGATGTTGTGGGCGATGTTGAACTGCCCCGGATCGGTGCCGGGCTCGCCCCACGAGAACAGCAGGGTGCCGCTCGGCGCGAACTTGTGAACGCGGGCGTTGCCGTAGCCGTCGGAGACGTAGAGATCGCCCTGGGGCGACAGCGCCGTGTGCGTGCAGCGGTGAAACGGCTCGCCGCTCATGTAGGGCTTGGGCGCCCCCGGGATCCCGATCGTCAGCAGTACCTTGCCGTCGAGCGTGCAGTGCCGAACCGTGTGGTCGCCGTCATCGGTCAGCCAGATCGTGTCGTCGGGCGCCATGTGGACGCCATGGGCGCGGCGAAAGACGCCTTCACCCCACGAGCGCAGGAACTGGCCGTCGCGGTCGAACACGACCATCGGGTGCGCGCCCCGGTTGAACGCGTAGACCCGGTCCTGCTTGTCGATCCCGACCGCGGCGACGTCGGCGTCGAACGCCTGCCCCGGCGGCAGCTTGGCCCAGTCGTCGACGACCTCGTAACGATACGCGCCCGTGCCCAGGATGACCGCCATCTCAACCTCCCTGTGACCCCCTCGTGCTGGCCTCGAAGATCGCCCGCGGGTTGCGCACGAGCATCTGCTCGATCTGTTCCTCGCTGACCCCGGCCTTCCGCAGCGCGGGAAGGATGTCGTCGGAGATGTGATTGTAGTGCCAGAGCGGTCGGGTCCGCCGCTTGGCGTCCTCGGAGAGCATGTCGGTCCAGCAGTTGGCGTCGTGCGAGAGCACCATCTTGCCGGCGTAGCCTTCGGCGCACAGCCGGGTGAGGACGTCGACCCGTTTCGCGGTCGGCAGGAAGTGATCGAGACCGAAGCGGTCCATCCCGATCGTGCTGCCCCGCTCCATCAGCCCGCGGAGATAGCCCAGGTCGTCGCTGTCGCCGCTGTGGCCGATGATGACGCGGCCGAGGTCGACGCCTTCCTGCGCGAAGATCGCCTGCTGCGCCTCCCCGGATCGACCCGCGGCCCAGGTGTGGGTCGAGATCGGCACCCCGGTCGCCTTCTGGGCCCGCGCGGAGGCTCGCAGGATGTTCTCGATCACCGGGGTCACGCCGGCGGTGTCGGTGGCGCACTTGATGATGGCGGCCTTGACGCCGCTCGTGCCGATGCCCCGGGTGATGTCACGGACGAACAGCTCGGCCACCTCGTCGATGCCGTGGGCGCCGAAGTAGCGCTGGGGCATCCACCAGACGCCGGTGGCGACGATGACGTGAATGCGCGCGTGGCGGGCCACGTCGACGATCAGGGCGATGTCGCGGCCGAGATCGACGGTGGTCAGGTCGACGATCGCGCGGATGCCCCGGGCGTGGAGGTCGGCCATCTTCCGCGCGGCGAGGGCCAGGATGGCGTCGCGGTCGAAGAGATGGGGCCAGTTCTCGTGCACGCCGGGCGAGCGCGTGACGATGTGCTCGTGCATCAGCGTCGGGCCGAGCTCGGTGGTGTCGACCGGACCGAGCGCTGTTTCCACCGTGGTCATGCTGACCTCCAGATCATCGCGTGCAGACCTCGAGTACGGGCTCGTCCCCGCGGAGCGTTGCGAGCACGACCGCGTGGATCGCCGGCTCGCGCAGGAGACGCTCGGCCGTCTCGCGCGCCGGAGCCCGGTCCGGCAGACTCTCGACCTTGTTGATCAGCGCCACGACCCGGGCGCCCGCCGGCACGCTCTTGCGTCCGCCCTCGGGATGGGCCAGGACCCGGGCCACGATCTCGGGCGTGAGCGGCGCCCCCGGCCGGGCGCCGCTCAGCGCGCTGACGAGCTCCGGCCGGTGGACGTGATCGGCGTCCAGCGTCTGGCCGAACACGTCGGCGCCGACGACGGCAACGACCAGCGTCGTCTCCACGGGGATCACCGGCTCGTGCTCGGCCGGGGCCTTGAAGGGGCGCATGCGGGAGCCGTCGGCCTCGTTGAGGATGCACGCCTCCGGACACCATGCGCGCAGGCGACGGAAGAGCTCGAGGGACACGCCATCGGCCTTGCCGGTGCCGGCATTCGTCGGTCCGATGACGAGCACCTGGCCGTGGGCGGCCAGCGCCGCCGACACGCGCTTCCGCGTCGCCTCGGCGGCGGGAATGTGGACGGGCGACAGCGCGATCTGCGCGGCGAAGATCCGCGTGGTCGTGGTCGTGATCGCGCGTCCCCCCCTCGCCACGACCTCGCGCGCCAGGCGAAACATGGCCGTCGTCTTTCCCCCGCCGCCGACGAGAGCGACGACCTCGTCGCCCCTCACCCCCAGCCCATCCACCAGCGTCATCGGGGTCAGGCTTTGACTTCTAAACATCTCGTGAGGAACCGCTGTGGGGACGACGAGCGCATCCACCGAGATGTTTAGAAGTCAAAGCCTGACCCCGTCCCCTCAGTCGTAGACGGTGTCGAGGTAGTGACGGGGGTCGACCCTGGCCTCGATCACCGTCGGATGATCGGCGGCGAGCGCCGCCTTCAGTGCGCGGGCGAGGTCGTCGGCGGAGCGCACCCCGACCGCGGGGACGCCGAAGTAGTGGGCCGGGGGATCGGCGTGCTCGTGCTCGCCGAGATCGGTGCCGTAGACGCCGACGCGCCGCCGGACCTGCTTGACCTGGATCAACGAGAGCCAGCCGTCGTCGAGCACGACGATGGGCAGGGTCAGGCCGAGGCGACGGGCCACGGCGACTTCCCCGCACGTCATCTGGAAGCACCCGTCGCCGATCAGGGCGATCACGGCCCGTTCGGGCCGGGCGAGCTTCGCGGCGATCGCCGCGGGAAGACCGAAGCCCATCGACGACCAACCGTTGGTGATCAGGAACGTGCGGGGGGCGTGCGCCGTCCATTGCGACGCGATCTGATGGGTGTGGGCGCCGACGTCGAAGGCCAGGATCCCGTCGCGAGGAAGCACCTCTCGCACCACGTCGATCGCGTGATACGGCGTGAACCCGGGCAGCGTGGGACGAAGGGCGCGCTGGAACCGATCGCGGTGCTGCGCGGCCATCTCGGCCGGCCACTCCGGTCCGAGCGGCGGGAGCCCGGCCAGCCACTCGAGCGAGGCGTCGAGGTCCCCGACGACTTCGTGGGCGATCGTCACGCTCGCGTCCGCGTCCACGGGATCCACGTCGATCGAGAGCAGGGGGACCTTGCCGACCCAGGCCTCGTACTCGACCTCGACGACGTCGTAGCCGAGCCCCACCACGAGATCCGCGCTGTGAAGCCGCTCGCGCTGGATTTGCCGGCGGGCTCGCTCGATACAGCCGAGCGAGAGCGGATGGTCCTCGGGGATCATGCCCTTGGCCATCGTCGTCGACGCGAAGGGCAGGCGGTGACGATCGATCACCGACCCCAGCAACCCGGGAGTCTGCAGGCGCATGGCCGACGAGCCGAGCACGGCGATGGGCCGGCGCGCGGCTCGCAGGATCTCGGCGGCGCGCCGCAGGGAGGCTGGCGACGCCACGCCGAGCCGTCGCCCGGCCGGGATCGCGGGCACAGGCTCGGTGGCGGCCGCCAGCGCGACGTCTTCCGGCAAGTCCAGATGGACAGGCCCGAGCGGCTCGCCGAGCGCGATCTCGAGAGCCTCCGCCAGCACGGAGGCGACCCGACCTTCGCGCAGGCCCAGCGTCGCCTTGGTGATGGGTCGGAAGAGCGTGTGGTGATCGATCGCCATCTGGATGCGACGCCCGAGCTGGGAGGTGGGGAGATTGCAGGTGATCGCCAGGAGCGGCGAGCGGTCGAGGTAGGCGTTGCCCACCCCCGTCGTCAGGTTCGTGGCGCCGGGCCCGAGCGTCGCGATGCAGAGGCCGGGTGCCCCGGTCATCCGTCCCATGACGTCGGCCGCGAACGCCGCCGAGCCCTCGTGGGCGGTGAGCACGTACGGCAGCCCGCCCACGCGCATGGCCTCGATCATGGGGAGCACGTTGCCGCTGGGGATCCCGAAGCCGTGGCTCACGCCCGCCGCCCGCAACGTCTCGACGATCAGCTCGGCGTTGTTCATCGCGACTCACAATCGTGGTCGTGGCCGACCCTGTCAAGCTAGAATCGGCCCGCGGCGTGGAGACCACGACGAAGGACCGAGGAGAATCGCATGAGCATTCGACCGAATCGCGTGAAGCAGAAGCTCGCCGCCGGTGAGGTGGCGCTCGTCCTGTCCGGCACCAACGATCCCGACCTGATCGATCAGCTCGGCCCCCTGCATCCCGACGGGATCTGGCTCGAGGGCGAGCACGGCGGCGTCGACTACGCGGATCTCGGGAACCTCACGCGCGCGTGCGACCTCTGGGGCGTGACCTCCGTGGTCCGGGTCATGGACAACGACTACGCCACGATCTACCGCACGCTCGACCGCGGCGCCCAGGGCATCGTGGTGCCGCACGTCAACACCCGCGCCGAGGGGGAGGCCGTCGTGGCGGCGGGCAAGTTCGCGCCGCTCGGCCAGCGCGGCATGTTCACGAGCCGCCAGGGCTTCGGGGTGGACGACTACTTCCACGCCGCCAACGATCAGAGCCTCCTCATCGTGCTGATCGAGGACATCGTGGCGGTCGGCAATCTCGACGAGATCCTCAAGGTCGATCACATCGACGTCTTCTTCGTCGCCCCCAACGACCTCGCCACCTCGATGGGCCACCTCGGCAAGCTGGGCCATCCGGAGGTCCAGCAGACGGTCGACGGCGCGCTGACCAGGATCGTCCAGGCCGGCCGCACGGCGGGCATGCTCGTCAACAACGCCAACGTCGAGCGCTACACGCGGATGGGCGTGCGGCTCGTGATGACGAGCTTCTTCCCCTGGATCCAGGCCGGGGCCAAGGAGCTGATGGAGCGCGCCGCGGCCGGCGCGCGATCATAGATCCGGCCCGTCTTCTTCCCTCAGGCGAGGCTCGCTCGTGAGCCCGGGATTCTTCGCCCGGATGGTCCGGTAAAAGGCGCGAATCCCGTCCATGTCCCGGCCCACGTCGCCGGTCGGGGCGATGAGCGCGCCGAGCCCACATACCTTCTTGCCATAGTCCAGGAACCCGAGCCCGATCGGCACCCCGCTCCCGAGCGCGATGTGGTAGAAGCCCGACCTCCAGTACGCGACCCTCCGTCGCGTGCCTTCGGGAGGAACGGCCAGGACGAGACGTGGGGAGGTCCTGAACAGCTCGGCGGTGCGCCTCACGACGTCGTGCGGCGCCTCGCGGTCGATGGGAATACCGCCGAGCGCTCGCATCAGCCGGCCGAGCCCGGGACCGAACAGCGTGTGCTTGCCGAACCAGGAGATCGGAATTCCCAGCGCGTACGCCGTGGCCAGCATGAAGGGCAGATCCCAGCCCGACGTGTGCGGCGCGGCGATGAAGACGAATTTCGGGGGCACGCCCGGCGGGAGCGGACGCAGCGTCCAGCCGAAGACACGGAGCCACAGGCGCCCGAGCGCACCCGCGACGGCGAGCCATCTCGTACAATCCTCTGGCATGAAGGCGACCTCGACCTGGGACGCTATCCTATGACGCGGCCGGTCGTGCTGGTCACGGGCCTGAGCGGGCTCATCGGAAGCGCGTTCCTCGCCCGCGAGGGCGCCGCCTACGACGTGCGCGGCTTGAGTCGACGACCCGTGACCGGCGTCGTGTCTCACCAGGCCGACATCGCCGATCTCGAGGCGATCGCGCCGGCCTTCGCGGGCGTCGACGTCGTCGTGCATCTCGCCGCCGCCGTCGGCGCCGGCGTGCCGTTCGACGACCTGCTGCGCCACAACATCGGCGGCACCTACAACGTCTTCGAATGCGCGCGCCGGGCGGGGGTGCGGCGCGTCGTCTTCGCGAGCAGCGGCAACACCGTCACGGCCTGGGAGCGGGAGATGCCGTATCGCGCGCTGGTCGAGGGGCGCTACGACGAGCTGGCCGGTCAGAGCTGGGAGCGGGTGGCCTCCACCGCGCTCGGACGGCCGGGGAGTCTGTACGGCTGCAGCAAGCTGTGGGGCGAGACGCTCGGACGGCTGTACGCCGACGTCCACGGGCTGTCGGTGATCTGCCTGCGCATCGGCAACTGCAGCGCCAAGGACCGGCCCCAGGGATCGCGCGAGCTCTCCGTCTGGTGCAGCCAGCGCGACGCCGCTCGCGGCATCGCGCTGGCCATCGACGCGCCGCCGAGCCTCCGCTACGACATCTTCTTCATCACGTCCGACAACCGCTGGGGCTACCGCGATCTCACGCGCTCCCGCGAGATCCTGGGGTACGTCCCCCAGGATCACGCGGAAGCCTACCGGGTCAGCTCGGTGGATTGAGCGGGACGCTCTGCGCGAACTTGAACAGGTCGTCCGGGTCGTACCGCCGCTTGACGCCGACCAGAAACGACACGTAGTCGTGCGTCGGGCCCGCCCAGTAGGCCCGCACGTATCGGAGATCGGGCGGATTCGACAGCTGTGACCCCAGCTCTCGGTCGGGGCAGCCCAGCTGGGCGGTCTGCGAGCGCAAGATCGGGGTCATCACCGCCCACAGGGCCTGGCTGAAGGCCAGCGACTGAGGCTCCAGGAGCTGGTCGTTCCAGAGCGCGCCCGCGTGGAACCAGGCGATCGTCCCCTCGCGCGCGGGGATCACCGCACTGTTCGGATCGATCCGGTTGGACGCGCCACCCATCAGCAACAGGTTCAGGAAGCCGACGGATCTGGTCGGGTCGTCCGACGGGGCGTGGGTGCGCAGGAAGTCGATGATTGGCCGGAACTCCGCCTCGGCCAGCGGACGGAAGACGAAGTTCGACTTGAGCTTCCACTGATTGAACACCGGCATGGGGACTTCCAGGGCGACCGTCGTCGCCGCCTGGAGCGTCGTCTGCTCTTCGATGAGGATGAACGTCTGGTTCAGCGGCGGGGGCAGCTGATTGAGCCACTGCGTCCGCAGCACCTGCTCGAGCGCTGCCCGGGCGGCCGGCACGTTGTTGTCGACGATGCGGTACTCGCCGTTGATGACGAGCACACCGTTGCCGGTCGTCGAGGCGCTGGCGGCGGCGACGCTGCTCAAGATATCCGGCGCCGTCAGCGCGAGGTTCTGCCAGGCCGCGAGGACGGCCGCGGCGTCCTTGAGCTCGAAGGTCGTGGTGTAGAACAGGACGTGCACGGACGGGATGACGCGCAAGGTGAGGCGCGTCATGACGCCGAGGCCGGACCCGCCGGCGCCTCGGCTCGCGCGCAATAGATCGGCGTACTGGTTCGTCGCGGTGGCCACCACGACGCTGCCGTCGGCCAGCACGTATTCGACCTCCACGAGCTGGTCCGCCCCGAAGCCGAACCCGCGCGTCGCGAAGCCGACGCCGCCGGTCCCGACGAACCCACCGACGCAGACCTGTGAGCATTGACCGGCGGCCAGCGTGACCCCCTGCTTGTCCATTGCGGTGTACAGCGGGCCGAACCGGACGCCGGAGGCCACGTGGACGACGCCGGCATTCAGGTCCACGCGAAACTGCTCGGCGGGCGTCGAGCGTCCCAGCGTGAGCCCCGTGAGGTCGATGATGACGTCGTTGTCGCTGGAGAAGGCCTCGTAGGAGTTGCCTCCGGATCGGATGCTCACGCTGAATCGGTGTTCGCGGACGAAGTTGACCCAGAAGACCACCTGGTCGACCGTCCGGGGGAAGGCGATGATCATGGGATAGCGAACGAAGCGGTTGTTGTACGGGACGCGGGCGTCGCCGTAGAACAGCGACCAGGGGAAGACGACGTCGAAGTCCCGGCTCAAGCGCAGGAGCTCGTCGGCCGTCACGCCGTGCTGCACGGCGAAATCCAGCAGATACTCGCAGATCAACGTGTCGAACAGGATCTGGTTGGCCACCACGGCGTTGTCGGGGGAGCATTGCTGGAGCGCCAGCTCGGTGAGGCGGACGTTGAGGCTGCGGAGCGTGCTGAGCTCGGCGGCGGACAGCAAGGACACCATGTACCCGTTGGTCGCGACGCCGCCTGCCGCCGCGGCGGCGTCGCCCGCCAGCCCGGCCGCCTGCGCGGCGGCGGCGGCCGCGGTGGCCGGAAGCCCGAGCGCGCCCATCACCGCGGCCGCGCCGGCACTCTTGACGAAATCTCGTCGGGTGGGCATGTCGTCCCTGCTAGACCCGAGCAGGCGTGTGCTTGGCGAGAAACTCCTTGATGCGGGGCCTGGCCGCTTCCAGCGCCGCGCCGGTCTTCCAGTCCGTGATGAACTCGGCGTCGGGAAGGAGCTTCGCCACTTCCTCGGAGATCGGGTACGGGTGCGCCTCGTCGTTGCCAGCGAGCACCAGGGACGGCGTCCGGCAGCTCGACAAGAACGCGCGATCCACGCTGTAGACGAAGCCCGGCCCGTAGAGGTTCCGGTAGAACGCGTCGAGCACCGGCTCGGTGGCCTCCGGATGATCCGTGAGCGACTTGACCCACATGTCGAACCGGGCGGCGCGCGCCGCCGGCATGGCGCCCACGCGGCCGATCGGCTGGGCGAGCACGGCGGCGGCGACACGCTGGGGCTGGGTCTTCAGCAGGCTGAAGATGAACGACCCGCCGATGCACTGGCCGTACAGGTGACACTTGTCGACGCCTAGATGGTCGAGCACCGCGATGTGGTCGGCCGTGTAGCTGTGCCAGCCGTCCTGGGCGGTGATGGGCGCGCGGGACCGGCCGCCGGCGTTGCGCTGATCCATCGCGATGACCCGGAAGCTCTTCGAGAACTCGGTGAGGGGGTTCACCGGAGCCGACGGGCCGTTCCACACGTCGATGATCGACTGTAGCCCCGCGGGCGCGAAGGTGAGGACGGGAAACCCCTGACCGAACGTCTCGTAGTAGATGGACGCGCCGTGATGGGTGATGGTCGGCATGTCGGTATTCCTTTCGTGACGAAGGTGGGCGCAGTATAGCGCGCTACAATTCCGGCGTGAGCGAGCGGTACGTCGGCGCGGCGCTGAGCCCGCGCGAGACACGCAAGCTGGTGCTGGGGCGCGGCGGCTACGTCGGCGACCTCACGGCGCCGGGCCTGCTCCACGCCGCCTTCGTGCGCAGCCCGCACGCCCATGCGCGCATCGTCCGCATCGACGTCGACGCGGCGCGCCGCGCGCCGAGGATCGTGGCGGTGCTGACGGGTCGGGATCTCGCTTCCGTCACGGCGCCGCTGCGGATCGCGCCGCCGATCGCGGGGCTGTCGCCGATGGAGATGGCGACGCTGCCGACGGACAAGGTCCGGTTCGTCGGCGATCCCGTCGCCTGCGTGATCGGCGAGGATCGGTACGCGGTCGAGGACGCCTGCGCGCTCGTCGAGATCGAGTACGCGCGGCTGGCCGCCGTCGTCGACCCGGAGCGCGCGCAGGACCCGGAGCTCCCGCGAGTCGACGAGACGATCCCGGCGAACCGCGCGTACGAGGGCGTCTTCTCCCACGGCGACGTCGCGGCGGCCCTGCGCGCCGCCGACCGGATCGTCGAGGCGCGCTTCCATCAGGGCCGGCAGACCCATGCGCCGATGGAGCCGCGCGGCTGTCTGGCGAGCTGGCTGCCCGGCGACGAGACCCTCACGTTCTGGCACTCGACGCAGATCCCGCATCCCATGCGCTCGGCGCTGGCCGCGCGGCTCGGGATCGCCGAGAGCGCGGTGCGGGTGATCACGCCGGACGTGGGCGGCGGCTTCGGCCAGAAGATCCCGCTCTACCGCGAGGAGCTGACGACGGCCGCGGCCTCCCGCCTCCTGGGCCGCCCGGTGCGCTGGATCGAGACCCGGCGCGAGAACCTGCTCGCCGCGCTCCACGCCCGGGAAGACATCGTCGACGTCCGCGCCGCCGTGAAGTCCGACGGTACCCTCCTCGGCCTCGACGTGCGTATCCTCACCGACTTCGGCGCCTACGCCTACTTCCCGGCCAACTACATGGCCCGCGTCGTGGGGATGATGATTCCCGGTGCCTACCGGTTGCGCGACTACCGCTACGCGATCACGGCCGTGCTCACGAACAAGTGTCCGGCCGGCCCATACCGGGCGCCGATGCTGATCTGCAGCTGGGTGACGGAAGGCACGGTCGACGCGGTGGCGCGGGCTCTCGGGCTGGATCCGGTCGTGGTGCGCCGCCGCAACATGCTCACCGAGGCCGATCTTCCGTACACGACGGCGACCGAGCTCCGCTACCGGTCGGCGTATCCGCGCGATACGCTGGAGCGCGCGCTGGCGGCGTTCGACTACGCGAGGCGACGCGGCGAGCAGGCCGCCGCGCGCGCCGCCGGGCGGATCGTCGGGATCGGCATGGCGACGTACGTCGAGCCGAATACCTACGGCTCGGAGTTCTACAAGACGGCCGGCATCCCCGGGTCGGGCCACGACGCGGCGATCGTCCGCATCGAGCCGAGCGGCGCGGTGTCGGCGCAGATCGGCGTCGTCGGTCAAGGGCAGGGGCACCTGACGACGGTCGCCCAGGCGCTGGCCGACGCGCTCGCGGTGCCGATCGAGAAGGTCCGCGTCCACGCGGGCGACACCGCGGCCGCGCCCTACGGCATGGGCACCCGCGGCAGCCGCGGCGGCGTGGTGAGCGCGGGGGCGGCGCTGGGGGCGGCAGGCGTCCTGAAGGACAAGCTGCTACGGATCGCCGCGCACGTGCTGGAGGCCCCGCTCGACGATCTGGAGCTGACCGAGGGCAGCGTCCGCGTGCGGGGCACGCCGTCCGCAGCGCTCACCGTCGCGCAGCTCGCGCAGAAGGCGTACCTGGCCCCGACGGAGCTGCCGCCGGGCATGGAGCCGGGACTGGAAGCCACCCACGCGTTCGATCCGCCGGCGCTCACGTTCTCGAGCGGCACCCACGTCTGCGAGGTCGAGATCGATCCCGAGACGGGCCGGCTGACGATCGCGCGTCACACGATCGTGGAGGACTGCGGACGGATCCTGAATCCGCGCGTGGTCGAGGGCCAGCTGCACGGCGCGACGGTCCAGGGCCTCGGCGGCGCGCTCTTCGAGGAGATCGTCTACGACGCGGACGGCCAGAATCTCAGCGCCACGTTCATGGACTATGCGGTGCCGATCGCCTCGCGGCTGCCGTCCTTCGAGGCCGAGCACCTAGAGCGGCCGGACCCGGCGACGCCGCTCGGCATGAAGGGGATGGCCGAGGGCGGGGTGATGGGCGCCTCGGCCGCCGTCTCGAATGCCGTCGCCGATGCGCTCGCGCCGCTCGGGCTCGAGGCGGGCCGGCAGCCGTTCACCGCGCGGCGGCTCGCCGAGACGCTCGGGGTGGCGCCGGAGGCGGGCCTCAGCCGAGGTGACCGCGCAGGAGCGTCGCGAGCCCCAGGAGGGCCGCTCCTGCCAGGATCAGCACCACGTCGACGCTCGTGAACGCCGCCAGCGTGAGCCCGATGGCGCCGGCCAGGATGCCCTTGAGGCCGGCCTCCACGGCGGCAAAGCGGGAGAGCCAGTGGTGGACCTTGAACAGCACCAGCACAGGCAGCGAGACCACCCACAACGCGGCCGCGGCCACCAGGGCGCCCGCCACACCCGCGACGAAGTAGCCGATCGGGAGCACGAACAGGCCGTTGGGCCCGGGCGCGATCCGCCCAATGGCGATCGCCGAGGCAAAGTCCGCATCGGGCAGGAGGTCGCGGCGGCGCCCGAGCTCATCGTGCAGGAGCGGCAGGGGGGCGCTCCCGCCGAACGAGAGGAAGGAGACCTTGACACAGATCAGGAAGAGACTAAGCAGATCCATGCGCGCCTCCCATTCGCCAGAAGAGCACGACGCCCGCCACGCCGGTCAGACCCACCACGAGCGCGGAGTTGACGTGCAGCAGCGCGAGCAACCCGAAGCTCCCTGCGGTGATGGCGAGGCTCGCCGCGCGACTGGCCCAGCGCTGGCCGGCCATCTCATCCTGCGTGAGGCGATAGGCCACGGCCATGGTGAGCCCGGCCGTGGCCGGCAGCACCTCGTCCAGCGCCGCGGCGCCGATGGGGTGGCTGATGAGCTCGACGAAGAAGATCGTGAACAGGATCGTGACGAGCGAGGACGGCAGGAGCATGCCCAGGCTGCACGCCAGCGCCCCGGTATACCCGCGCAGCAGGAAGCCGATCAGCACCGCCTGCCCGAGCATGTGGATGCCCGGGTACATCGCGGCCGCCCGGACGTCCTCTTCGGCAGCGCGGACCTGATGCCCCGCAACCTGGACAAGCGCATCGAGGTGCTGGCGCCGATCGGCGACGAGCCGATCAAGGCGCGCATCCGCGACGTGCTGGAGCTCTAC
>WNGF01004711.1_pt1 | contig 28774 bp, 22 predicted proteins | sample 5400641 | NCBI WGS metagenome assembly WNGF01 (sample SAMN13153371, study PRJNA577476) | soil metagenome | isolation source: 80 cm soil or saprolite under grassland replicate 2 | place: USA:California | collected 2016-06-15 | reverse complement strand
GGACTTCTTTACTGTGCTTGGTGTGAAGCCTGCGCTGGGGCGAACCTTTGCGCCCGGCGAAGATGAGAGTGGCGCAGGCCCGGTGGTCCTGATTAGCACAGACCTTTGGCAGCGCAAGTTTGGTGCTGCGCAGGATGTCCTGGGGAAGGGCCTGACCCTGGATGACAAGAACTATAGTATTGTCGGAGTGATCCCCGCGAACTTTAATCTCCTTCGCAACGTCGATGTCTATGTGCCGATCGGCCAATGGAATAACCCCGCGCTGAAGACGCGCAGCGCCGCTTTGGGACTTCACGGCATTGGCCGGCTCAAGCCAGGCGTCTCCGTCGAGCAGGCGCAGTCAGACCTGGACGCAGTGATGCGGGATCTCGCCGCCGTCTATCCCGATACTAATAAGGGCAACGGTTCGAAGATCATACCGCTCAAGGAAAGGATGGTCGGTGATATCCGGTCGGATCCTGTTGATGTTGCTGGGGGCGGTCGGTTTTGTTTTGCTGATTGCCTGCGTGAATGTCAGCAACCTCCTGCTCGCGCGCTCGACAAGCAGAACTCGTGAATTTGCCATTCGTGCCTCGCTCGGCGCAGGTCAGTGGCGCTTGCTCCGCCAATCTCTCACTGAGAGCTTGTTGCTGGCCCTTTCTGGTGGCGGACTAGGGTTGGTTGTCGCAGGTTGGGGCACGCAGGTCGCGCTACGCTTACTACCTACTACACTGCCACGCGTGGAGGAGGTAAGGCTGGATGCGCGCGTCCTATTGTTCGCGCTTGCTCTGTCGGTGCTCACCGGGATTCTCGCCGGCATAGTCCCGGCGATCAAGAGCTCGCAGTGGCGTTTGTCGGAAACGCTCAAGGAAGGCGGACGTGGTGCAAGCAGCGGACGAGTGCGCGCGCAGGGGATCTTTGTCGCCGTTGAAATTGCCCTCGCGTTCGTCTTGTTGATTGGCGCGGGATTGATGATCCGCAGCATCGCCGCGCTCTGGAACGTTGATCCGGGCTTTCGTCCAGACAATGTCTTGACCTTCGGGCTCAGCCTTTCTCCGTCAATGAACACTGCTAGCCCGCAGGCGATTCGCACCGCCTTGCGTCAGATCAGTGACCAAATCAACTCAACGCCAGGTGTGCAGGCAGTTTCATTCTCGGCGGGCGCAGTTCCCCTGGCGAGCGAGGACGACCTGTTCTTTTGGCTCGACAGCCAGCCCAAACCTGCGAGTCAAAGCGAAATGAGTATGGCGCTGGTGTACAGAGTCGAACCCGGCTATCTACCGGCTATGGGCATTCCGCTCAAGCAGGGCCGCTTCTTCACCAATCAGGATGATGAACGATCTCGGCCCGTCGCGGTGATAGACGAGGTCTTTGCCCGCAAATACTTCGGCAACGCAGATCCCATCGGCAGGCGAATCCACGTGGATGGTAACGATCCCGAGGAGATCGTCGGGGTGGTCCGGCATGTAGAGCAGTGGGGCCTCGATTCGCACGACAGCGAACTGCTCCAGGCCCAACTCTACGAACCATTCAGACAGTTTTCGGACAACGCGTTGAGTGGAGGGGTTGGCGGCGTCGGAGTGGTGATTCGTACGGACGGCGCCTCTGGAGAAGTTGGGGCGGCACTCTTCGACTCAATCCGCCATGTTGTACAAAGCCAGAACAGCCAGAACGTCATCTTCAGCCCTCAGACGATGAATGAGGTCATCGCCGATACGCTGGCTGAGCGGCGCTTTTCGATGATCCTGCTCGACGCCTTCGCCCTGGTCGCTCTGTTGCTCGCGAGCGTCGGTCTCTACGGTGTCATTTCCTATCTCGTGGGACAGCGGACACACGAACTCGGCATCCGTATCGCGTTGGGGGCGCAACGCAAGAACGTTCTGCGTCTCGTCTTGGGCCAGGGAATGAAAATGGCACTCGGCGGAGTGGCGCTTGGACTTGTCACGGCGCTGGGACTTACCCGACTGCTGGCAAAGATGCTCTACGGCGTGAGCACGACCGATCCTGCCACTTTTGCTTTCATTAGCTTGCTGCTGACGACGGTGGCGCTGCTGGCCTGCCTCGTTCCGGCACTGCGTGCGACTAAAGTCGATCCACTGGTCGCGCTTCGTTACGAGTGAGCAGACTTTGGATGAAAAGTTCATTGCACACGAACATACCCGATTGGAAAAAAGAAATCAGATACCGGCTGGCGACTCTTAAGCTGGCGCCGGCGCGTGAGGTCGAAATCGTCGACGAGTTGGCCCAGCATCTCGAGGATTGTTACCAGGAACTTCTGGTTCAAGGAGTAACTCAAGAAGAGGCGTTATGCCTCGCGCTCGAAGAGTTGCACGGCAGTGAGTTTTTGGCGCGAGAGTTGCGCCCGGTTGAGCGCCGGAACGCGCCAGAGCCCATCAGTCTGGGAGCCATCGGGAGGAGCAGTATGATTGCCGGTGTTTGGCAGGACTTGCGCTACGGCGCGCGGTCGTTGCGGAAGAACCCTGGCTTCACGTTGATCGCCCTGATTACGTTGATTTTGGGAATCGGCGCGAACACTGCAATCTTCAGTGTGGTAAATGCAGTACTCCTCCGGCCCTTGCCTTATAAAGATCCCGAGCAGCTGGTATGGATTTGGGAAGTGCAAGCCCAGCAGGATCGCTCGCAGTTCTCGCCTGCTGAATTTCTCGATTATCAGGCCCAGAACCAGTCCTTCACTGCACTGGCCGCTTACCGCAACATGATCTTTACGCTTACTGGTGCCGGTGAGCCCGACCAACTGGAGGGCTTAATTGTCACCGCGAATTTCTTTTCCCTCCTGGGAGTCGAGGCACAAGAGGGACGCATCTTTCAGCCGGCGGATGGACTTGCGGGCGCGCCACGCGTAGCCGTCATCAGCCATGCGTATTGGCAAAAGCGGTTTGCCGGCGACAAGCAGCTCATTGGCAAGACGCTGTCGGTTAGCGGCGAGCCCGTAAGCCTGGTCGGAGTGATGCCACCGGGTTTTCAGGACGACCGTTTTCAAGTCTGGCTCAACCCTCATCACATTGTGCCGGACTGGCAACTCCATTCCGCGGTGGACTTGCTCGCACTGCGACACACTGGTTACCTGCAGGTGCTGGGTCGACTCAAACCCGGTGTTTCCATTCGCCAGGCTCAGGCGGACCTGAACACAATCGGCGCCCGTTTGCAGCAGCAGTACCCTCGCGCAACAGGACATGGTGCGAGCCTGAGCTCATTGCATGATCAGGTGGTTGGCAATGTGCGCCCAGCTTTGCTCGTTCTCTTCGGTGCAGTCGCTCTGGTGTTGTTGATTGCCTGTGCCAACGTTACGAGCCTGATGCTGGCGCGCGCGACGGCTCGCTCGAAAGAGATGGCGATCCGCATAGCCCTGGGCGCGAGTCGTTGGCAAGTCGTGCGGCAGTTATTAATCGAAAGCATTTTGCTAACGCTGACCGGTGGAGCGGGTGGTGCCTTATTGTCCATCTGGGGTGTCCGCACATCATCGCTTGCTTCAGCTACTAGCGGTGGGGGAAGTAGCTTTGGCCTTCATCGTCTTAATTGGTGCCGGCTTGCTCGTTAGCAGCTTTGCGCGCCTGCTCGCCGTAAGCCCGGGATTCGATCCACAGCATCTACTTACAATGAGGATCGGCCTCACGGATGATCGTTACAACAAAAACAAAGACAAAGCGCGATTTGTGAAAGAACTGGATGCGCGACTGGCTACAATTCCTGGTGTTTCTGGCGTGGCTATCGGCGACGACCTGCCCATCGAGGGCACGGATTCTACGACTCGGATTATCGTCGCCGACCGACCTTCATCCTCTTCCGAAGATCTACTGCCGGTTGGTCTTCATGTTATCAATCCGACTTACTTCGAGGCGCTGGGGATTCATCTGCTCAAAGGGCGCACGCTTACTGAGCGCGACGAACGAGGAACGCCCTCAGTATTTATAATCAATCGGACCCTCGCCCGCCGCCTTTGGCCCACCGAAGACCCATTAGGGAAGCGCATCAAGTACAATAGCAATGATCCGTTCGGCGAAGTTGTCGGCGTCGTCGAAGACGTCAAACACGACGGTCTGCACCTCGAGCCCAGCCCGCACCTTTACGAGCCGTATCAGCAAAACTCCTGGCCCTTTCTAAGCATCGCGCTTCGCTCACAACTCGATCAGGCTACGTTGGTCACTGCCGTGCAGCATGAGGTGAGGGCGCTCGATCCTAACCTGCCCGTGGCCAATATCCGGACGATGGATGAAGTAATGATCCAATCGCTCGCTGCTCGCCGCATAGTCCTGATGCTGTTCACTCTCTTTGCCGCTCTGGCTCTCTTGCTCGCGACCATCGGCATCTACGGCGTGCTCGCCTGGTCGGTCACGCAGCGCACACGGGAGTTGGGGATCCGCGTGGCGTTGGGCGCAACGGCCCGCCAGATCTTTCAGCTGATCGTCGGCCAGGGCTTGAAACTGGTCGTACCGGGCATCGCCATCGGAATTGGCGGCGCGTTGGCCTTGAATCGACTGCTGGGAAAACTGTTGTTCGGTGTAAGCGCTACCGACCCTCCGACCTTTGCAGTGATTGTGTTGTTGTTGACGGCAGTGGCGTTCGTAGCTTGCTACGTCCCGGCGCGGCGGGCTACGAAGGTGGATCCTCTACTCGCCCTGCGTCACGAGTGAGAGTTTCATTCGCCGTCTCCGAATCAAACCGTCAACTTCTTGTTTTCTTGAGCAGATTTTTTGAGTTGACAAATCGATCCACGAAACTACACGAACCAAAGACACGAACTGACACGAAATGTTGTTAGGGTTACTTCGTGATTTCACTTCGTTAGTTCGCGGATCATGTTTTGAGTCAGGTTTGGTTGCCGCGCTGTGAAATCTGCGCAATCTGCGGATTAACAGCAACCCTCAAACGAAAATGCCGCGATGTTCCCATCGCGGCATTGACGCATTTGAAGGATGCGCGAGTTAGCCGGCTCGCTCGTTGCCGCCTACTCTGTAACCATCCTGATAACCTCTTGAGAAACCGGAGCGGTAAACTTCAGCGAAGTTGCCGAAGCCTGCATCGTGATAGTAGTGCGAACGCTGGGGATTGAAGCTCTTCGCCTTCTTGCCATCGTCCTTTCCGGTCCTGAAGCCGTCCGTATAGCCGCGGTTCACAGCCGATTCGCTGTTGCTAAAAACGTACTGACGATAGTAGCTACCATATGGTGACCAGGGGTCGTACCCCCAACGGTCATAACCAAAGGGATAATCCCACCGGCTTCGGTATCCAAAACCAAACGGACGATAGATGCGATAGGGATTAGGCCGAACGATAACTCGTCGACGCCCCTGCGCAGAAACGTTGCTCGATGACACGAACGCAATTCCAGAGAGCATGAGCGCGGCGAGGACAAACCCGCCAATCCTTCGTAAGTATTTTCTTTTCATTAAAAACCTCCTTATTCTGCTCTTTTAGACGCTTTAGGCCGGAAAAGGGGTTGCTACCACACTGGTTGTTCGGCTTCTTTTCGCCTAGAATGCGTTCATCGCGCAAGTCATAATTCGGCCTTTCTAAAAGTCTCATTCTTTTCAGCTTCCGTCCCTATGAGCTCAAGCCTTCCCACAGGCACTTGCTTAGGCCGGTATGAAATCCGCTCCAAGCTTGGCGAAGGCGGGATGGGTCAGGTGTATCTGGCTGACGATTCGCAACTGCGACGTCGAGTGGCTCTGAAGATCCTGCCTGGTGACATTGCTGCTAATCAGGTTCGAATGCGGCGCTTCGTTCAAGAGGCGCAGGCCGCTGCCTCCCTCAATCATCCGAACATCGCTCACATCTACGAAATAGGGGAAGCCGCCGGCACACACTTTATCGCGATGGAATTTGTCGATGGCCAGACACTGCGCGATTGCATGAGGAGTCGGGCGCTGAAGTTAGTCGAGGCACTCAACTTTGCCAGGCAGGTTGCTGATGCCCTCTCCGCGGCACACGCAGCAGGCATCGTCCATCGCGACATCAAACCGGAAAACGTCGCTCTGCGCACCGACGGTTACGTCAAAGTCCTGGACTTCGGCCTCGCCAAGCTGTCAGAAAACGCCGCGCCCTCTCTTTCAAGGGACTCCAATGCGTCAACTCTCATTCATACCGAGCCGGGTACTGTCATTGGGACGGTTAACTATATGTCACCTGAGCAGGCGCGAGGCCTCGCGGTAGACGCACGCTCAGACATCTTCAGTCTCGGAGTTGTGGTTTACGAAATGGTGGCGGCGCGCCGGCCGTTTGAGGGAGCGACGACGAGCGACCTGATCGTGTCGATCCTGGAACGAACACCAGTGCCTCTAGCTCATTATGCGGCGGAAACGCCAGCCGAATTGGAACGCATCGTCACGAAAGCGCTGGAGAAAGAACCGGAGGATCGCTATCAGACGATCAAAGACATGGCGGTTGACCTTCGTAAGCTCACACGTCAATTGGAGAGCGTGACTGAATTAGATCGCTCAGTGCAACCTGCCTCAGGTGTGCCGGCCAGCGCGAAGCAGCTGACGGCCGAAAGATTTCAAAGGATGAAGATGGCTCGGCTAACCAACAGCGGCAAAGCCCGTGAGGCAGCGATCTCGCCTGATGGGAAATACGTTGTTCATGTAGTAGACGACGGCGGGCCGCAAAGCCTCTGGGTGCGGCAGGTTGCTCCATCAAACAGTTTGCAGATAAATCCTCCTGCTGAAGTTCATTACCTGGGACTAACTTTCTCGCACGATGGCGACTCCCTTTACTACGTCGTACGTGAGAAGAACAATGCTCACGGTGTTCTTTATCAAATGCCTGTGCTGGGAGGCGTGGTGAGAAAGTTAATGATCGGAGTGGACAGCCCCATTACATTGTCTCCAGACGGCAAACGGTTCGCTTTTGTGCGGAATAGTTATCCCAGCCCGATAGAAGAAACATTGATGATTGCCAACGCAGAAGGCGCCGGAGAACAGGAACTCGCAACGCGCAGGCGACCCGACTTTTTTCGCAATAGCGGCCTGGCGTGGTCGCCTGATGGAAAAGTCATCGCCTGTGTTGTTAGGAGTTCTGACACCACCAATTGGCACCAATACATTGTTGAAGTGCACGTCATAGATGGCGAAGAAAAACAGGTCTCCTCTCAGAGATGGTTTGAGATTGAAGGGATTGCCTGGCTTTCTGATGGCGGCGCTCTGCTGATGAATGTTAAGGATCAAGCATCGTTAACCGACCAGATCTGGCAACTCTCATATCCAGACGGCGAACTGCGAAGAATTACTAATGACTTGAACAGTTATACCAGCCTGAGCCTGACAGCGGACTCCAACACTATTGTCACAGTTCAAACTGAGAGGATTTCAAATATCTGGACGACCAAATCGGAAAAGGAAGTAAACAATCCCAAACAGATCACATCCGGGACGGGCAAGCTGGATGGTTGGTTGGGAGTCTGCTGGACACCCGGCGGCAGAGTGGTCTACTCATCCAATGCCAGCGGTAACTTCGATACATGGATTATGGAGGCTGATGGAACGGGACAAAAACAACTGACCGCCGGCGCTCGGAATAATATCTGGCCGTCCGTCTCCTTTGATGGCCGTTATATTGTTTTTATGTCCGATCGTACTGGCTCTCCTCATATCTGGCGGATGAATCTGGATGGAAGTGATGCCCAGCAGTTGACGAACGGCAGTGGTGAGTTCAATCCGGGCTGTTCGCCAGATGGCCGATGGGTTGTATACACATCTGCCGGTTCCGCTAAGCGTACATTGTGGAAGGTGTCGATTGACGGCGACGAGCCCGTGCAACTGACCGAGGCGTATTCAGAAATGCCGGTCGTCTCACCCGACGGAAAACTCCTCGCGTGCTCCTATCAGGAGGGGCCGAACGCGCCCTGGAAGATAGCAGTCATACCGTTTGCAGGCGGACAGCCCGCAAAGACCTTCACTGTTTCAGCGACCGTTGACTTGCCTGCTTATATTTGCTGGGCACTCGACGGGGAGACTCTCACATATGTTGATACGCGCGACAGCGTTTCAAACATCTGGAGCCAGTCCATTGACGGTGGCCCACCAAAACAATTAACTGATTTTAAGTTCAATCAGATTGTCTGGTTTGGCTGGTCGGTCGATGGTAAGCAACTGGCCCTCGCTCTCGGCACCATGACCAGCGACGTTGTCCTGATAACTGGTTTCCGATAGTTTTTATTGTAGGGGCGGCACTCCGTGGCCACCCCTCGTGGCCCAACAAAAAACTCTCGAGGACAACCTACCCTCAGTAAATCCGGAGTAAGGATAGAACTGCGGCCTGGTCACATATCCCGCCTTAACCGGATTCATCGCTATGTAGTCAAGGTTCTCATGAAGATCGGTGTCGTTCCCAATTATGTGGTCGAAGAAGTTCTTCTGCCACAAATGTTTTCTTAGAAACTGATCTGGCTTCAATGACGGCCAGTTCTTTAGTTCCACCAGTTCCGGACACAAAGTCGCTCTCCGTAACCAGGGTTCTTCGTGATCTGGACAGCCGGCCCACCCGTCGCAGGCATTCTCCATATCCGCCAATCGCCGGTTTGATCTGAGCCCGAAGCAGATCCAGTGCCCATCGTTGGACCACACAGGAAGAATCTCAGCGGAAGTTTCGTTCGTCAGGCGGCGCGGTGAGTCTCCTTCGGCGCCGACCACGTAAATGTCACTGCTGCCCTCTGGACGAGCGTCCAAAAGTATCTCCTTATCTTTGGCGTTGGGCCCAGGCGCCCGTCAGATGTTCGTGTCTGATCTGTCGAGAAGGTAGGCAAGGTAATCGCCCTGGCGAGAGATCGCCGGTTGTTGCGCGTTGTCGCCCGCTCCGGGCAGAGCTTCCGGTGGACCACCGTCGAGCGAGACGCGCCACAGGCCATAACCGCCGCCCCGTTTAGATGAGGAAAACGATCTCGCGCGTCGGCCGTCCAGGCAATGCCGGCGACCTCGCGACTATCAGAAGTGAGGAGTGTCTTCTGCCACGTAAACTTCGCCCATCCCGCCGGCGCCGAGCTGAGAGCGGATTTCATAGCGGCCGAGTTTTGTGCCTGGAGACAGAGTCGCGTTCATTGGGGGAATCGGTAAATGCCGTCGCCGGCATGGGGGATAAAAAGAGCGCCATTGTAACACTTGGCGAGCCGGGCGCTAGGATTGTTACACCAAGGTCATCCACAGATTTCGCAGATTTCGCAGATTCCATAAGCAGGGGCAGGAGCAGCAGGCAGGAACAGTCGGCTGCGGGCAGGACGTTGTGTGTTAGGCCGATTCTAATTCGTGTGGCTTCGTGGATCGTTCTTTCCAACGTGACAGAAGGCGATCCACTAAATCACACGAACCAAGCAATGGAAGTTGGCCGTATCCTCACTTCTTTTCATAGTCCGTGAAACAAACCGTCAACTTCTTGTTTTCTTGATGAGGTTTTTTTGAGTAACCATCGATCCACGAAACGACACGAACCAAAGACACCTGATGTTCGATGATGAAGGCTATTTTTTTTCGGTGTCTTCATAGCTCATGATGAGGATCTCCTAAACCATCTCCAGGTAGTTTAGCGAAAGACCCGAGATAAGTCACAACATTGGCTTAATGAGTAAACCTTGTCCCGTTGGAAGCGATAATATTTTTACACCCTTGCTTTCAGCGAAGCCGTTTAGCGCTCTTGTCTGTGGTTTGAATCCAAAATATGCGTAGTCATCGAACAACATAAACGCACCAGGCAGATTCAACATCGAGTTCGTATCCACCCTGGTCTAACACCTTCTTATTTATCTCAAGCCTCCCCAGAAGCTTTTCCTCGTCGTTAACAAAACGCTCATCAATGCCGCTGAATGTATCCAGCAAGTAAAAGGTCTTATCCAGCGAATTCCAATCCAAAAACTCTCTCGACCTTGTCCACCTGCGCGGGAGCCAGATCAATGGCTGCAGCCTCTCGTTTACATGCATCGTGGCATTGGAAAGATTTAGGATCATTTAAGATCTAAAATTAGCACAAGGAGTTCTTCATGACTGAAGGTATCAGAACAATCATCTATCCCGTCAAAGACATTGCTCGGGCAAAGAGGCTCTACAGCAAGTTTTTGGGCATAGAGCCTTATCTTGATGAGAGCTTACTACGTTGGGTTTAAGGTTGGAGACCAGGATATAGGTTTAGATCCAAACGGCCACGCAAAAGGAATGACTGGGCCTGTCGGTTATCGGAACGTTAACGACATGAAGAAAAGTTTGCAACTACTTCTGGACGCTGGCGCACAAATGCAGCAGGACGTCAATGATGTTGGTGGGGGCAAGCTGATTGCATCTGTAAAGGACGCAGACGGTAACGTCATCGGGCTTATTCAGTTACCGAAATCATCGCATGCGAGCCTTTTTGAGTGCCTGAAGACTCGCAGTGTCAATGAAGTACCGTAACGCGGTAGCGTCGGGTTAACGATGCGATGGCGAGTTGCAGTGTCAATCGAATGTGCAGCGTTCACCCGACGTTACGGTACTTCATTGACACTACGAGTCGTGATGCCCAAGGTTGACCCGACGCTACCGCGTGACGGTACTGACTTCATTGACACTACGAGTCGTGATGCGCAACATCAGCCGTTGTTGATGGTCTAGAACAGAGGAGAAGACGATCATGAGAAAAAAGCTCGCGTGCGCATTCGTCGGCCCTATCATGCTCGCATCATTGATTCCTATGGCGGTGCGTGCGAGCGCTCCACAAGGGAGCTTTGCCGAGCGGCGGATACGCTTTGCTCCAGGAGCGCACAGCGCGACGTTGCGGGGACAGGTGTCGCGCTCCAAGGCGATACTCTACATGGTCGGCGCGAAGCGCGGCCAGTCGATGACCGTGCGGCTCGAAGGCGACGCGAAGACTAGATTCGACCTGTCGGGTCCGAAGGATAGAAGCGAGCAGAAGATGGCATCCGGTGAGACGGAGTGGTCCGCCACATTACGGGACGATGGTGATTACAAGATCTTCGTTTTCACTGACGACCGCGTGAATGCGCCTTTCACGATCACCGTCACCGTCGAGTAAGTGCTTACTTGAACTCGGGATGAGAAGCGACCCTAAAGGTCGGTTAGGCGCCGCCCGGCTGCGGAGGTCATCGGCCCAAGGCTTTGCGAATGCGCGTTAGGTGGTGCCAGCTGTGCCGTAGTGCATGGTCCTCAATGACGAACTGCGCGGTGACAGGCGCGCCAAAGCTCAGCGAGAAGGGCGCCGCCTGGTCCAACTCGTCATCCGTGAACGCGCGTACCGCGACGGCCGCCTCACGACTGTTCCGGCGTAAGAGTTCAAGCGCGGCGTCCTTCGTTACCCGCGCCTGGTCGTTTGAATGCTTGGCATTTAACCCGGCGACAACCTCCCACGTGACGTCCGTAACGGCCTTGCCGCTGGCGATTGTTCGCGCGAGATCAATCTCAATAGGGTAGACGCTGGCAACATGGTGCACGATGACGCCGACCGAACGGCCATCAGTACCCGACACCGGCATACGCCACTCCGCTTCCGAGATCCCTTCAGCAAAGGCAGCCAAGCCGGCAGCGCCTTCCTCGATGCGATCAGCAAGTAATTCAGCGCGACGCTCTCTTATTTTCTGAGTGACGCCTTTCTGTGGGACGGCCAGTAAACTCCTGCCGCGAGTGGCAATAACCTCAAGGTATTCCGCCTCGACCCTGGTGGTACCGTCCACGGCTTTGTTATGTGCGGACCACAGACTAACGAGTTCACTCCGCAGTTTCTCGCGCCCGTTCAAGTCGAGAGATGCGAACGCCCGTGACATTGGGCCGTAGTTCACACGGAAGAATTCCACTACCGCATCCGGTGGAAATGGATAGTCAAAGTGATAGACGTGACTGGCACACTTCAGATCGGCAATGCCTTCATGGAGACGATCGCGAACCGTTGCTTCATCCCCCCACAGCACCGGCGAGGGCATGCCGGATGGAGCGATATGCCTGGCAATCGCTTTAAACATCTGCCCGATGAACCCACCGGGTGTCCAATTCGCCATGGCAATCATTCCACCTGGCCGGCACACGCGGGTGAGTTCGGACGCGACCAGATCCGGGCGAGATGCGAACATCGCTCCGAACAAGCTGACGACTGTCTCAAACTGAGCATCTTCATACGGCAGCGATTCGGCATCTCCCTCTTCAAAGGTGACGTCAAGTCCCTCGGCGGCCGCGCGGACCCGGGCTTGCTCGAGCCAGTTAGTGGCAATGTCGCAACCAGTAACCTGTGCGCCTGCTCTTGCCGCGATCAGGGCAAGTTGCCCGGCGCCGCAACCGACGTCGAGCAGCCGGGTTCCCGGTGTGACTCCGAGCCGCTGGAAAAACTGCTCCGCGTCCTTCTCCATATAGCGTGAGAAAAGGTCGTAATCTCCGGTCATCCATGTCGTCTTCAGGCGAATTTTGAGTTCGTCAAATTCTTTGCTCGTCTGTGTCGCTCTCGCAATCGCATTCATGTTGGTGTTCTCCTTCTATTCAGTTGTCTTTGGATCTGCGCTCCTCGCGATCCAGTTCTAATGAATGTACGACCAGCAGTGTCTTGAATACTTGATTGATCGTCCAGTATGCTTGGCCCAGACACCCAATTCAGTGAGGCTATTAAGATGGACGTGCTTTCCGAGGTCTTGAGAGTTGTTAGGCTTGAGGGGGCGCTGTTCTTCAATGGGGAGTTTTCCGCTCCCTGGTGTCTCAGATCATCCGGATCAACCGGAATAGCTACCTATCTCTCTCCTGGAGCGGGCCACCTGATCCCTTATCACTACTTAACCGAGGGGCGCGCTTATGCGGGGCTGCCGGAAGGCAAGCGGGAGGAGTTGACCGCCGGCGACATCGTCATCTTCCCTCACGGAGATGCCCACCTGTTGGGCAACGGCTCACCCGAAAAACCCGTAGACTCTTTTCAGACGTTTGCGAAAAATCTAACCCAGGGACTCAAACTCGCCCGCTTTGGTGGCGGTGGCGAGATTACTAGATTCGTTTGCGGATTCATGGGCTGCGAGCCTCGGCTGAGTGAGGTCTTTCTGGCAGGCTTGCCGAAGATGCTAAAAGTGCATGTCGCTAACGAACCCTCAGGCCAATGGATCGAAAACTCAATTCGATTCTCGGTGGGCGATGGGAACGAATCGAATGCGGGCAGCGGCCTGGTGTTTGCCAAACTATCTGAAGTACTGTTCGTGGAGACCTTGCGGCGCTACATCAACGCGCTACCTCCCGACCAGATCGGCTGGCTCGCAGGCGCACGTGACCCCATCATCGGTCAATCTCTCGCTCTTCTGCACAAGGAGCCCGCTCATCCATGGACCGTTTCGAATCTGGCAAGGCGCATGGGTCTATCACGTACGCGGTTTGCTGAGCGCTTCCGCCATTTTCTGGGAGAGTCCCCGATAGCCTACTTGGCCCAATGGCGGTTGAAACTGGGGGCGGAGATCCTTCAGTCGACTGAAGACAGCGTCGCGGAGGTGGCTGCGGCGGTGGGCTATGGCTCAGAAGCGGCATTCAACCGCGCGTTCAAGCGGGAGTTTGATTGTCCTCCGGCGCAATTCCGTCGCAAGCGTAAGGCTCCACCGGCCCAGCACTCTCAAGAGAGCCTCCCTGACGGCTGATCGCATCACTATGAACTGCCCAATCCGGTAAGTTGCGAAAGCGACGCAACCTTTAGAACCAAAAGTCCTTCGGGACGAGCGATCCAAATCCTTCCATCTTTGTCTTCCACAGAATACGGGACCGGATCGGCGTTGCCTTGGGGATGAAGAGTGAAGTGAATCATCCTTCCGTCGGGCAAGCGCCGCACCAAACCCCAGTTCGTCCCAATCCACAAACTACCATCGGTGCCTTCGCCGAAATTCACACTGCTCAAACCTCCCGGATTTCCAGGCAGCTTTAGTTCGATCAATTGTGAAACCATGCGACCATCAACTTTTCGTATGAGATAGATACCCTCATTATCAGCGGACCATAGATTTCCCACGCTGTCTTCAAAGACTGGCAGTCTGTCTTTTGTCGGCTCGGCGTTGAGCGGAATCCGGGGATCACTCTTCCCTAACTGCTGCTGAATCGGCTCAAGGAGCGACACGTCACTTTTAGCGGTGAAACGATAGTCGCTACCGCGATTGAGGTTAATCCAATAAACATCATTGTGTGTTGGCAATAGGCTGTAGACAGCTGGATCCGCGTCATCGTTTCCGATGCGGTAGGTAATGAAGCGATAGCCATCAAAACGGATCAGTCCATCGCGCGAGCAAATCCAGATAAAGCCACGACGGTCGCGCACCAGATTGAACGATGCGCTGCTGCCCAGCCCGTCGGCGCTGGTAAAAATCTTTACGGGCAGGCGCTCAGCCGAAACAGGGTGAACGAAGGTCGCGAGCAAATAGAGAAAAGCGATGACGCCGTAGTGGATGCGGCCTGCTTTCATGGCGGTAACACTACAACAGGTGGGCAACTAAGGCGATGGCGTCGCGCGCTCTTTCCAGGGAGCAGGCTAATAACACCACGCAGCTGACATGCAATCGGCGAGTCGTTTGTCATCCACGTCACGTGCGCGTCGCTGATGCCTTAACTTCATAGTGGCACTCGCTGAAATCTCCTCAAATGGACGCTTCTTTGTAGGCTAGGTATGAACCATCCACCGACTACGGTCGGTGGGATTCAATAAGCCTCGCTGGTCTCATTTTTTAGGTTGAATGTGAAACAATCCACCAACAGCGGTTGGTGGTATTTTCAAAGTGCATCATCACCTTCATTTTGTTGTTCTTGACTCACGGGCTGTAAGGGGTAGTATGTGGTCTTTATTCTTTGGCGCTCCTTCCACCGCGACTCGACTGAAGGCGTGGGAGTCAAACTTAACTAACCAATTCGAATTATGTTTTCGCCCTCAGCGTATTGAAGGACCAGCACCGGGGAACAATCCTGAAACGGCATCCACTTGGTTGGGATATGCTCGGAGTAGGATTCATCGGCAGCGGATTCGTGACGCGCTTTCACATTCAATCGTGGGTCGGCGTGCGCGATGCTGACGTGCTCGGTGTGTACAGCCCAAACCGCGAGCATGCTGAAGCGACAGCCAATTTCGCCCGCGGGCTGCGCGTGGGTAACGCCCGGGCATTCAATTCGATTGAAGAGATGATTGCCGCGCCGGAGATAGACTGCCTCTGGCTTTGCGCGCCAAACCATTTGCGCTTGCAGCATATGCAGACCATCTGCGATACGGTCCAGTCCGGAAAAGGAAAACTGATTGGTGTTGCTTGCGAGAAGCCTCTAGCTCGCAATGTGGCTGAGGCGCGTCTGATGGTTAAGATGGTAGAGCGTTCCGGGTTGTTTCACGGTTATCTCGAAGATCAAATGTTTGCCCCGAGTGTCACACGCGGAAAGCAGATCATCTGGAGCAGAGCTGCCGCGCTCACCGGACGTCCGTATCTTGCGCGAGCGGCCGAAGAACACAGCGGGCCGCATTCACAGTGGTTCTGGCAAGGAGAGTTGCAAGGCGGCGGCGTGCTCAATGACATGATGTGCCACAGTATCGAGGTTGCGCGATTCATGTTGACGCGGCCGGGCGCGCCGCGTTCGAGCATACGTCCGCTGAAGGTATCGGCACAGATCGCTAGTCTGAAATGGTCGCAACCTGAGTATGCGAAAGCTCTCCAGGAACGCATGGGCTCCGAGGTTGATTACCGAAACAAACCGTCGGAGGACTTTGCACGGGCTACGATCAATTATCTGGACGAAGAGCGGAACCCGCTGATAGTAGAAGTGACAACGTCCTGGAGTTACGTCGGCGCGGGTTTGCGATTGAGTCTGGAAGTGCTGGGGCCTGAGTATTCACTCTCCATGAACTCGCTGGACAGCGGCTTAAAGCTGTTTATGAGCCGGGAGGTGAAGGGCGAGGCAGGCGAGGACATGGTAGAAAAGCAGAATGCGGAGCAGGGCTTGATGCCTGTCCTTGGCAATGAAGCCGCTGAGTACGGCTACGAATCACAGAATCGCTACTTTGTTCAGTGCTTTCTTGATGGTAAGCAGCCGGAAGAGAGTTTTTACGATGGGCTCGAAGTAACGGAGCTGCTGATGACTGCTTATATGAGTGCCGAGCAGGAGCGAACGATCGAGTTCAGACCCGAAGGTCTCGATGCCTATGTTCCGCTAGTAGCTCAAGGCTTGTGGAAGGCACCGAACATTTCTCATTGATCGGTAGGCTTCGCATGCGATCTGTGAAGATCATTTTTTGTATCCTCAGCATTATGCTGCAACCAGTTTCTTCGCAGACGCCGGCGCAGAAGCGCATTGTGCTTGCCGCGAGCACGGTGCTCGATGGTAAGGGCCGTGTGCTGCGCAATACTCGTATCGTCATCGAGGGCTCGAAGATTGTCGCGCTCCAAACAAAAGCGGACCCGAACGCTGGGCCGGTGGATTACGACCTTCGTGGCCTGACGGTGTTGCCGGGCTGGATTGACGCGCACGTGCACATCACCTGGAGCTTCGGCCGAGATGGGAAGAATGAGGGCCCGGGAGGGACCACACAGGAGGCGGCGTATTCAGCGGCCTCGAATGCGTGGGTGACGCTGATGGCGGGCTTCACGACGGTGCAAAGCGTGGGCTCGCCCACCGACATCCCCTTGCGTGATGCGATCGCGAAAGGCACACTCCCTGGCCCACGCATCCTGACGGCAGTCGAGCCGCTGCTGGGGCGAGGTGAGCAGACCGGCACGCCGGATGAAATTCGCGCGTTCGTGCGGAAGCAGAAAGAAGCAAGCGCGGACCTGATCAAAATCTTTGCGTCGCAGAGCATTCGCCAGGGCGGTGGGATGACGCTTTCGCAGGAGCAATTGAACGCGGCTTGCGATGAAGCGAAGAAGCAGGGCCTGCGTACACTCGTGCACGCTTACAAAGATGCTGTCCGAGCTGCAACTCTTGCGGGCTGCACAGAGATCGAGCATGGCACCATGGCGACGGACGATGATCTGAAGTTGATGGCCCAGAAGGGTACCTATCTGGATCCGCAGGCCGGGCTGGTGATCGAGAACTACCTGCTAAACAAGGAAAAGTTTCTCGGCACTCCCGGCTACACCGAAGAGGGTTTTGCGGCGATGGAGAAGGTGCTGTCGCTGAACCACGACTTGGTCCAACGCGCGGTGAAAATTCCGTCGCTGAAAATCGTTTTCGGCACGGACGCCCTGGCAGGCTCGCACGGGCGCAATGCAGAGGAGTTCATTGACCGGGTACGCGATGGCGGAATGGACCCAATGGCGGCGATGGTCTCCGCCAACTCACTGGGTGCGCAAGCGCTCGGCCTGGCAAATCAGATCGGCTCGATCGCACCGGGTCTAGCAGCAGACATCATTGCGCTCGATGGCGATCCGTTGAAAGACATCACTGCCGTTCGGCGCGTGGTGTTTGTGATGAAGGGCGGGGTTGTTTATAACAACGCCGGAACTATCCGCAGATCTATTTCGCCGTTGCGCCGGCGACCGGGAAAACTTCGCCGATCAAGTGCTCCAGCCGTTTCAAGCCGCCCATCACATCGGCACCAAGATCGATCCGAATGGCACGCCGACCACGCGTCGAGAGCGAACGAAAGTCGCCGAGCGCTTGCGCCTGCTTCAAGGTGCTAAAGCTATAAGTCTCGCCTGGAATCGGCACGTCGCGCGTGTCGGGTGCGGTGAGTTGCAGAAAGAGACCTGAGTCGGGGCCGCCTTTGTGTAACTGCCCGGTCGAGTGTAGGAAGCGCGGGCCGTAGCCTGTCGTGGTCGCGCACTTGGTCGCGTCGCGCAGGTGGATGCGGATCGCCTGGATCGCCTGCTCGTACGCCGGTGTCTCCTCGATATAACTAAGGAGCGCAATGTAATCGCCTGGTTTGAAGCGCGTTAGATGCGCCTTGATCGCGTCGGCGACAGACGATGCTGCAAGCCGCGCAGCCGTCTTATCGTCGGCAAAGATCCTCAGCGTGTTGTCGGCCGCCACGATGCTCTGGTCAGGCAACTTCCCATCCCTGGTATAACCTTCAAGCAGTTCTTTCGTGGCGTCTTTCGACTCCTGCACGTTTGGTTGGTCGAATGGGTTAATGCCCAGCCGCCAACCCGCAAACGCCGTCGCAATCTCCCAAAGAAAGAACTCTTCGCCCAGATCGTAGAGGTCGGTCAGCCTTCGATACACGACGGGGTGACCTGCGGCTTCGAGGGCTTTCAGCTTCATCTCCGTTTCGCTGTCCAGCCTGCCCACGGAGATTGAGACAAACAGCCGATCATCTCCATAAACGGACGGCGACCCGAGCGCTTCACCAGCTACGGGTACGATACCTCGGCCCTCTTTGCCAGTGCTTTCAGCGAGCAGTTGCTCAGCCCACAGACCGAAAGAAGCGATCTTCTGGTCACAGATGATCGTGCACTTGTCGCGCCCCGCTTTGGCACACTCAGCCAGTATCGCGCCAAGTTTTGCGCCAGGATTATCGCCCGCCGGAACGACCTGGGAACACGCGTGGACGATCCGTTCCGCGCGGTCGAGCATTTTTTTCACCTCGACACCCATCAACGCGGCCGGGACCAGGCCGAAGTAAGAGAGTGCGGAATAGCGCCCGCCAATATCGGCCGGATTCAGGAAGATGCGCTTAAAGTGATCGCGCGTGGCGTCCTGCTCCATTTTCGTGCCGGGATCGGTGATTGCGATAAAGCATTCGCCCGGATTCTCTTTGCGTTTGCTGACCTGATCGTACCAGTAACGGTAGAACATCAGGGGCTCGGTCGTTGTGCCCGATTTTGACGAGATGACAAACAGGCAGTGCGTGATGTCAATTTGATCGGCGATGCCCGAGAAAGCGTCCGGGTCGGTCGAGTCGAGCACCAGCAGTTCCGGGTACCCCTCCTGCCTGCCAAAGGTTTGCCGTAAAACTTCCGGACCAAGCGATGAACCTCCCATGCCGCAGACCATCACGTGCTTAAATTCGCGCACGTTCCGAATTCGATCCGCGAATTGGATGAGATCGTTTTCGACGCCAATCATCGTATCGGGAACGGTCAGCCATCCCAACGCGTTCTTGATGATCTTCTGGTGCGCTTCGTCATCTTTCCAGAGCTTTGCGTCCTTGCGCCAGATGCGCCGCATCACGTCGCCCTTGGCGGCCTCGTTGACGGCAGCGTTCACGGCTTCAGTATATTTTCCTAAGCTTGCGGTCAACCTTTCGTGAATGCCGGAAAGGATTGCGTCCCGTTTAGATTCGATACTTTCAACTAATGTGTCGAATGAGTTAACGAATGCGGCGAGTCCATCCCGCTGAAGCTTTTCGGTCACCTCTCTGATGTCTATACCGACCGCGCGAAGTTGATCAAACAGCGCCCGACAGTCTTCAATTCCCTCATCGAGCGTGAGCGCGATTTTGCTGTGATCTCGGATGGCTGTGAAAGTGAGGGGCGGAACGGTGTTAACCGTTTCGGGCCCGATCAACTGGTCTATGTAGAGCACGTCTGAGTATTGCGGGTTCTTCGTTCCGGTAGAAGCCCAGAGACAGCGCTGCACCTGCGCGCCGCGCGCGCGCAGGTCGGCGAAGCGTGGACCATGAAAGATCTGTTTGAATTCCTGATAAGCGAGCTTGGCATTTGCAACCGCGGCCTTCCCCAACATTCCTTCAAGCTGTGCTTTCTCTTTCGGCGACTCGGCATGGCGCACCTTGTATTCCAGATCGGTATCGATCGAGGTGTCCACGCGTGAGACGAAAAAGCTGGCGACTGATGCGATGTGATCGACTGGTTTGCCCTCGGCTGCGCGACGCTCAAGACCCTTGATGAACGAGTCAGCTACCTGCCGGTAGTTTTCAAGTGAGAAAATCATCGTTACATTAATGTTAATGCCCCGATAGATGCACTCCTCAATCGCCGGCAATCCCTCTGGCGCTGCCGGGATTTTAATCATTACATTCTTGCGTCCCAGACGCTTAAACAGCCGGTCGGCCTCGTCAATGGTGGCCTGCGTCTTGTAGGCCAGGGCGGGATTGACTTCGAGGCTGATGTAGCCGTCGATGCCATCGGTCCTGTCATATACAGGCCGTAAGATGTCGGCGGCGGCGCTGATGTCCTGCGTGACGATGTCCTCGTAAATCTCTGAGACGCTCTTGCCCGCCTGCACTAGTTGACGCAACTGGACATCGTAGTCAGTCGAGCCGGTGATCGCCTTCTCGAAAATCGTGGGGTTCGAGGTAACGCCGCGCAGATCGTCCTCGTCTATCTTCTTCTGGAGTTCACCGCTCACCAGCATGGCGCGGCGGATGTTGTCGTACCAGATAGACTGACCCAACTTCATGATTTCCCTAAGCGGATTGCTCATGTCTTTGCTCCTTATATTCTTTATTCGGCACCTACGCTCTCAACATTTACGAACCATCCTTTTGGATTTCTCGTTTGGCGGTCGCGACCACGTTCTCGATCGTAAAGCCGAATTTCTTGGTCAGTTCCTTAAGGGGTGCGGACGCTCCAAAAGTCTTCATCCCGATGATCTGGTCGTTGTTCGTCGTGTAACGTTGCCATCCGAACTTCGCCGCCTGTTCAACGGCGACTCGCGCCCTTGCGGTCGTCGGGATAACGCTCTCTCGATACGCTTCGTCCTGGTGCTCGAAGATTTCCCAGGAGGGCATGCTGACTACCCGCGCTTTGATACCTTCCGCCTTTAGCTGCTCGTAGGCGCTGACGCACAACTGAACCTCGGACCCTGTAGCTATCAGGATCACGTCAGGCCGTCCCTCAGAATCTGCCAGCACGTAAGCACCGCGCCTCACGCCTTCGGCTCCCGCGTACTTTGTTCGGTCGAGAGTGGGGAGGGCTTGGCGGCTCAGAATAAGGCACGCTGGCTCGTGCTTCAGTTGCATGATGACCCGCCAGGCTTCGGCAACCTCGTTGGCGTCTGCAGGACGAAGCACGATTAGGTTCGGGATCGCGCGCAAACTCATGAGATGCTCAACAGGTTGGTGAGTCATCCCATCCTCACCAACGCCTATTGAGTCATGTGTAAAGACGTGAATGGTTGGGATCTCCATAATGGCGCTGAGGCGAATTGCCGGGCGTGAATAGTCTGAAAAGATCAAAAAACCCGAACCGTACGCCCGAAGTTTTGAGAGCGAGAGCCCGTTGACCACTGATGACATTGCGTGCTCACGAATTCCAAAGTGGAGGTTACGTCCGCCCGGAGTTTCCGCCAGAAAGTCGCCTGCGCCATCGAATGTCATCCGGGTCTTGGTGGAAGGCGTAAGATCCGCTGCTCCGCCGATAAACCAGGGAACCTTCTGCGCTATCGCATTGAGAACCTTGGCTGACGCTTCACGGCCGGCCAGACCTTTGGCATTCGACTCGAACGTGGGAATGTCATTGTCCCATCCGTCAGGAAGCTCTCGCTTTTGCATTTGCAACGATTGATTCGCCAACTCTGGATAGGCTTTCTCATACTCTTTAAGTTTGTCCATCCATGCTTCGCGCAGTTTTTGACCACGCGCACCGATGCCGTTGCGAAAATGCTGAAGCACCTCGTCGGGGACGAGAAACTTCGCATCTTCCGGCCAACCGTAATTGCGTTTGGTGAGTCTGATTTCTTCTTCGCCGAGCGGCTCGCCGTGCGCCGAGTGTGTGTCTTGTTTGGTGGGAGCGCCCCAGGCGATATGGCTATCCACGATGATCAGCGTGGGGCGTTCGCTTTCTTTATGGGCAACCTCAAAGGCACGCTTTAGCATGTTCAGATCGTTGGCGTCGCCGACTCGTGTGACATTCCAACCGTACCCGATAAATCGCGTGGCAACGTCATCGCTGCATGACCAGTCCGTGCTGCCCTCGATGGTGATCTTGTTATTGTCATAGACCCAGCATAAATTCGAAAGCTTGAGATGGCCGGCCAGGCTCGCCGCTTCGTGCGAGATCCCTTCCATCATGTCGCCGTCGCCGCAAATGGAGTAGACCCGATAATTAAAGATCTCGAACCCCGGTCGGTTGAAATGGGCAGCCTGCCATTTCGCCGCAATAGCAATGCCGACGCTGTTAGCTATGCCTTGCCCGAGCGGGCCGGTGGTGGTCTCGACACCGGAAGTCCAGCGGTATTCGGGATGACCGGGACAACGGCTATCAAGCTGACGAAAGTGCTTGATGTCATCGAGGCTGACAGTAACGTCGCCAGTCTTTTCATACTTCGCATTGACTGCCTTGACACCCGTGAGATGAAGCATGCTATAGAGCAGCATCGAAGCGTGTCCAATCGAAAGCACGAAGCGATCGCGATTGGGCCAAATCGGATCTTCCGGGTCGAAACGCAAGATATCATTCCAAAGGTGGTACGTGACGGGGGCCATCGCCATAGGCGTACCGGGATGTCCTGAGTTGGCTGCCTGGACGGCGTCCATTGAGAGAGTGCGGATAGTGTTGATGCAAAGTTCGTCGAGTTGAGTTTGTTGTGACACTTTGGTGGAAGACACGTTCATGATTCGTTTGTCCTTGTAGGCGGGTTGCGGGTAATTATCTTACTGGTTTGCATCTGAATGAAAGAGTCGCACGGTCATAGACTGACGACTGGGAATACGGGTTCAAATAGCCACGTGAGAAAGAAAGAGGTAGGGTTAATACACTGATTAAGCGGTCGAATCAAGTTCTCTTGATGATTGGTACTGATGTAGTTTGAAAATACCACCAACCGTAGTTAGTGGATTGTTTCATACTCAACCTAAAAATGAGACCAGCGAGGCGCATTGAATCCCATCGACCGCAGTCGGTGGATGGTTTCATACCTAGCCTACAAAGAAGCGTCCATTTCATGAGATTTCAGCGAGTGCCACTGTGATCATAGGCTGGATATGAACGAATCCACCACTGCGGTTGGTGGGATTTTCAAACTGTATCAGTACCTGTTTACTGAAATCGATCTATGAAAATTTCATGGCTGACGCGATCTGTTTTTGGTCTTAGATCTATTACTTTACAGTCATTCGATGGTATAAAAGTAGTACTAAGATCTCAACAGATTTCCGCGCTGACTATAGCAGTTGCTCTTCCATCTCGGCAGCAAGTGACAAATAATTACTTAGTATAGGGTTACCGACATGCCCCGCGAAATCAAACATCATGGCGCCATTATTGAAGGAATCCGCAACAGCGGACTCATTTCTGAATTGTTGGACAAAGAGGAAGGACATTTCAGGTATGAGTTAGACCTTGAGCTAATCGTGTACGGCCGCAGTTATGTGGGAAAGAGGGTTGGACCTTACGCCCGCCTCCTGATTTACGCGCCTGGGGAAGAGATCATTCATGAAGGCGACTGGGGAGGAAACAGCTTTTACATACTAATCGATGGCAAGCTTGACGTGTACGTCAATGATAACCAGGGGATAAAAAGCAAGATCGGTGAGATTGAGCGGCAAAATTGTTTTGGCGAGATGTCTGTTCTGGCGGGACGACAACGCAACGCCTCGGTGGTGGTCTCGAATGAAGTCGAAGCGACTGTGCTTGAGATTCAACGTCCGGCGCTTCGCCTGCTCCGAAAGTTTAAGAAGTTCGGTATACAGCTGGACGAGAATTATCGTCGCCACGGCCTGAACCGTACTGCCTTAGAGTTAGAAGAGGCGATGCACGGTTCCTTCACTCCCGAACTGCTCGCAAGGTTTAAGCAGGCTGCGCGTTTCTCGGCCTACGCCAAGGATCACATCCTTTTCCGTGAAGGCGACCCGATCGACAGGCTCATTTTCATAAATAGCGGGTGGACGCGCCGGGTGAGTGGGATTGCCTCGAACGTGGCGCTGGGAAGGACTTTGGCTGCCAATCCAAAGTTGGCCGATATGGTTCTGGAATTGGGCGAGCAGGTGGGATTGGATTTTCTTGGTGCTGGTAATTGCCTCGGGCTCGACGCAGTTTTTAGCAGCGACCCAACGGTTTGGAGTTATACCGCCGCCACGATGGCGCGCACGGAAGTGCTGGAAATCGCCATCTCGCACCTGCGGTCAGACCCGGCCCTGGCGAAAATGATATCTGAGCATTTTCCGCAATTCTCGCAAGCTGATGACAGACCTCCCGAACCACAGAAAGACAAGAGAATCGTGGTGGCTGCCGCCAAAGAAATTACCACCGGCATTGTCGATGGCACGAACCTGCTGGTCATGGATATGGATTTATGTATCCGTTGCGGAAATTGCTCCCTCGCGTGTCATAAGGTTCATGGACAGTCAAGACTCCTGCGACGCGGCATCCACATCGAGCGGCCAGTCAAACCTGGCAGCAGTTCCATACAGCACGTTTTGTCACCGTCGGTTTGCCTCCACTGTCAGGACCCTGAATGTCTGACCGGATGTCCCACGGGAGCCATTGCGCGCTTCGCGGAGGGGCATATCGATATCAATCCAAACACCTGTATCGGATGTTCTGATTGTGCAACGCAGTGTCCCTACAATGCGATCTCGATGGTGCCACGAAAGTCAGTCAGGCCCACCTCGTCACGCCTTGGCGGCATGCTGAAAAGTTGGTTTAGTTTGGCGGTTCCAACAGTACCGCCGGCTGTTACAGATACCGAGGATTTACTCGCCGTAAAATGTAATTTGTGCGAGAACACGCCACTCAATCCCGAGGGAGCGAGAAAGCCAGCGTACTCGTGCCAGGAAAACTGTCCGACGGGCGCACTCGTACGCGTCAACCCGCGCGAGTACTTCAGCGAAGCCAAGAATACCATCGGGATCGTTTTCAAGGACCGAACACACGCCATTGGACGCAACATCCATAAGCGAGATCTTCCGGCCCAACTGCTTCATTTAGTTGGCATCCTGGCAATCCTGGGCATTACAGGCGGCACGCTATGGGCAGCCCGCCAGTACACGCTCGATGGGCGTTTCTTCGGCACCTGGTTAACACTGCGGTGGATTACCGGCCTGTTTGGCTTGAGCAGCATCGCGATTGTTGTCGCGTATTCAGCGCGGAAACAGGTTTACAGACGGCGAGCCGGTCCGCTTCGTTACTGGATGCTGGCGCACGTCTATTTAGGTTTGATCGCCGCGGTTGTCCTTCTGATACACGGAGGTCGTGACTCGGGTGGTCTGTTAACCTCACTATTGATGGTGTCGTTTGATCTGGTAATCGTTTCCGGCATTTTCGGCGCCGCTTGCTACGTAATCGTACCGCGAATTATGACCAGTATTGAAGGTGATCCTTTGCTCATCGAAGACTTGCGTGCCCGCCGAGAGGAGCTACGTTACACACTCGGCTCGATCGATACGAGCAACGAACAACTGCGTCATCTGATCAAGTCCAAAATGCGCAAACGCTTTTTCTCGTTTAGTTATCTGTTGAGGCAATACATACGGCGGGAAGACCTGACAACGATGCTGGCCGAAGCGCGGGAAGAATTTCAGGGTGATGCCGAAGGATTGGGCGAAACCAAGGCGCGTCGTTCATTAATGGAGGCGGTGGAGGCGACGGCAACTCTGCGACGCGTCGACTCGCTTATCTATCTGCATCAATTGCTCAAACTGTGGCTGGCGCCACACGTCGTCTCATCGGCGATTATGCTGGCGCTCATGTTTGTCCACATAGTCCAGGTAGTTCTTTTCACTGCACACTAGCAGTCTCTTTAATTTGATTATATGAGTTCGGTAGAGCAAGGCTCCTTCACCGTAATTCGCGAAGATCGAGCGGAAGATCCTAAGTCCGTCGTTAGCGACGGACTTAGGATCGGACGCTTGCCAGATTCCGATGTTTGGCTCAACCACCCGGGAGTCTCGCGACTCCATGCGGGGATTAACGAGGTCGAAGGGTATTTCTATTTAGTAAACCTTAGTGGTTCAAGCGCTACCACGCTCAACGGCAGAGTAGTTCCTTTCAATGAAGCTGAGGCACTGACTACCGGTGATTCTCTTCAGATCGGACCCTATTTCCTCTACATCGACGAAATCGAGCCTGACGAGCGGAGACTCGTCATCAGGGTGACTCAGAAGTTTGCTGTGAATGTGGGTGAACGAGAATCCCGCCATACGGGGCCAATCGACAAGCGGGTCAGTGGTCGACTTCGAACTAGCGGTTCATTGGAGGTAGCCAATTCACTCAAGGTATTCTGGGGTAAGCGCTCACGGGAGAAAGCCGATCGCCCGTCGCCATTGCACCCGCGTACTCCTCCGCGACCGGGTAAGGCCCGGTTTAATTGGCGGCCCACTAGAGATCTCGTTCGTCCCTGGCCCTTCGCCGTCTTTGTCTGGGGTCTCATCGTTGTTGGGGCGTTTTCAGCGATAGCTGCCTTCACACATAAATCGATTTTCGCGCCCGGACAAGTTTCTGAGCCACATACAAAGACAACTTTAGAGTTAATGCCCAGCATTGCCAATGAGGCGAACGGCAATTCTTGCACTTCCTGTCATGCTTTTGGACTGAGCGTGGCAAACATGGAAAAGATGAATGCTAACTGCGCTGCCTGCCACAACACGACGGCTTTTTTCCCTAGTGTAACTCGAGCACATCGCGAAGCGGGCATCACGTGCACAACCTGCCACGGGGAACATCGCGGTGAGAGTTTTAGGCCGCTAGTTGCCAGCCTTGAGTCCTGTGTTCAATGCCATCGGGACGAAAACAAAAAACTTTATAACGGCAAAAGTGTGCACACTCCGCATGGGGGAACCTATGGCTACCCGGTGATTAACGGAGTCTGGATCTGGAAAGGCCTGGACGAAGAGGAGCTTGGAGAGAAACCTGAACTCGCGCAGTTCCTGAAGCAGAACAGAGTTACTCCAAAGCAGACGCGGGCGTGGCGTAACGCGCAATTTCATGGCATCCACACCCAACGCGTCCGTATCATCCCCGGGGTGGCTGTTGACGGAATAATTGACGGAAACAATAAGAGGTTGTCATGCAGCAGTTGCCACAAATCCGGCTTTGGCCCAAGCATCGATCGAAACTTTCCGCGCTCGACATGCCCCCTCTGTCACACCGCGCGAGTCTTCAATGACGTTACGCGCCGCGGAACGGGAGCCGATACACCTAGCTGCACTTCGTGTCATGTTCAGCACCTTAAGGACCCGCACTGGGCATCGTCTCTTCGCCTTGCACAGTCAAAAGCGCCAAACGTGCCATTGTCCGAGATTAAATGAATGTCGAACAAATGATGGCTTCTGTTTTGAAACCTTAGCGCCATGAGAAAGTCGCAACTACTTATTATCCTAGCGCTTCTGGCGCTGCTGGTGATAGTCAATCAACTATTCACAGAGCCTTCTTCACTAAAAGGATATCTGGGCGGCCTGTCGTGGTATGGCTGGTTCGGAATCAGCGTGTTCCTTATCGTCGCCGCCATTTGGTTTGCCCTTCGCGATGCCAGACGGGCGCGACGCTTGCTCGAGGAACCGGCTGAGAAACACATTGACCCAAATGAGCTAAGCGTTCGACTTTCGAAGGAGTTACTTGAAAAATACGATCCCAGCGGACCTGACTATCCACATCCGGTCGTAATTTCAGAACGCTGCATCGGCTGCCACGCGTGTGTTGAAGCGTGCCCGCACGACGTGCTGGCAATGGTTAATAACCTGGCTGTGCCCGTCGCGCGCGAGCAATGCCTGGAAGATACATCGTGCCAGGTCGTGTGTCCGGTGACTCCCAAAGCCTGTATTGTTGTTAATACGCTGAAGGTCATCAAACCTCGACCGGTGCCAACCCGCGACGAGAGATTCATGACCAACGTGCCAGGCTGTTACATCGTTGGAGACGTTTCGGGCACGCCCCTGATTAAGAACGCCGTCAACGAAGGGGCCGATGTCATCAAGCACATTGCGCAGGAGCTAAAGAGCGCACCACCTGAACCGAGAGCCGAATTCGATGTGGCGATAGTGGGTATCGGACCCGGGGGATTGTCTGCCGCAGTACTGGCAAAACAGCACAATCTCAAATACATCGGAATAGAGCGAGACGAGGTGTTGGCGACGATTGTCGCTTATCCGAAAAACAAGTATTTGTTTTTAAAGCCCGAGTCGATGCCATCGCGGGGCGGAATCATAACAGACCTCCCGGGTGATCAGCGCGAAAGCCTCCTTGAGTCCTGGACCGGCACCATGAAGAAAAATGGGGTGGTGATCCACGAACAGGAAGAATGCAAAGCGGTCAAGCGCGCTGAAGATGGAAACTACTTCACCCTGGAAACTGAAAAGGTCGACAGCCGGGAATCCTTCGTCTATCGTGCCCGCCGGGTAGTGCTTGCTCTGGGTACTCGAGGGGCGCCGATGAAGCTGAGAGTGCCAGGCGAAGAAATGAAAATCACCAGGAATGGAAGACAGGAAGACAAGGTCACGTATGCCTTGTCCAACGCAGACGACTTCAAACAGAAGAGAATCATTATCGTTGGCGGCGGCAATGCTTCAGTGGAGGCGGCCGTAGATCTCGTCGCCCGTCGCAATGGAGATCAAATTGAGTTTCGTCCTCCCCAGGAAATCAACGATGTAACTTTGCTACTGCGTAGTGATTTCAAGAATGATGTTAAATTCGGCAACAAGCAGCAGATTTATCAATGTATCGACGAAGGCAAAGTAAAGGTGTACTTCAGCACAGCGATCAAAGAAATTCTCGATGGCGAAGTAGTTGTGATGGATCCATCAACGAAAACAGAGAAGGCAAGAATTTCGAACGACTATGTTCTTGCGCTTATTGGTGGCGCCCCACCTAGTACGTTTTTGGAATCAATAGGAATCATAATTCCCAAAACTTAGGGCATCCTCTCAATCTCGTTTAGAACCGCTTTAGCACGATCACTCGCGACCTCCCGCTTCACCTTTTCGGTAACACAACCGGGAAAAGCTTTTGAGAATTCCTCCTCTCGCCTCAAGCTACATCCAGCAGTAACAGAACATCCAG
>WNGF01005276.1_pt1 | contig 28791 bp, 27 predicted proteins | sample 5400641 | NCBI WGS metagenome assembly WNGF01 (sample SAMN13153371, study PRJNA577476) | soil metagenome | isolation source: 80 cm soil or saprolite under grassland replicate 2 | place: USA:California | collected 2016-06-15 | reverse complement strand
GCGGCGGCGCATGTCGTCCGCGATGGCTTGTGCGATCGGTCCTTTATAGAACGCGTCGCGTCCGCCTTCCCTGATCGCTTCGAGCGTCGCGGCAAGGCGCGGGTTCCTGAACACGTCGCCCGGGGCAGGCGCGTGGCCGCCGGGGAGGAAGGTGGCGCTCGCGGCAGGATCCTTCGCGAGGACGGGCTCGGCGTCCTTCCACTGCGTCGCGATGATCTCGCTGACGGCCCATCCGTCGCGCGCGTAGCCGAGCGCCGGCTCGAGCGCGCGATCGAGCTTGACGGTCCCGTACTTCGTCAGCAGCTCGTTCCAGCCGTCGACCACGCCGGGGACGCTGACGGACAATTCGCCGCGATACGGAATCGTGTCGAAGCCGCGGCGCCGATATTCCGCGGGGGTCGCGGCAGCGGCGGCGCGGCCGCTCGCGTTCAAGCCGTGGATCGTTTTCGTCTTCGCGTCGTACACGATCGCGAACAGATCGCCGCCGACCCCGTTCATCGTCGGCTCGACAACCGCGAGCACGGCGGCCGCGGTGACGGCCGCGTCGATCGCGTTGCCTCCCTGCTGCAGCACGCGCAGGCCCGCGGCTGAGGCCAGCGGCTGGCTCGTTGCGATGATCCCGTTGCGCGCGAGCACGACCGAGCGCGTGGCGCGTGGATTGGCCGCCGGGCGATCCCCGGGTCCCTGCGGAGAGTCGGCTGTGAGCATGAGGAGCACGGCTGCCGAAAGAAGAATTCGCATCGTGACCGCGAATTCTAGCACCGTGCCCGCCGGCGGACCTGAAGGTCCGCCCTACACCAGTTACGCGAAGGTGACGGCGATGATCGCGACCGCGAGCAGGATGGCGACGAGCGCCTCCGCGTTGCTGGAGAAATTCAGTTCTCTCATGGTGTTCCGTCCTTTCACCAGTGTTAGACGGCCCACCCGCGCGGGAAGTTTACCTGTCATCGATCTGTCGTACTCTCCACGCTCGCCACGTAACTCTTACGCGCACGCGCGACCAGTCCGGGCTTCTTCAGCTTCACGTCGAGCTTGTGCACCTTGCCGTCGAGCGCCTGCGGTGTGAACCCGATGACGTACTGGCTGTGCAGCTCCTGCACGATGCGCGTAAACGTCGTCGTCAATTCATCCGTCTTCTTCAACAGAAAAAACCCGCCCCCCGTCTCCTCAGACAGGCGCTTCAGCCCTCGGTCAGGACTCGACCGTACTTTGCGCGCGCCGTCGAAGTACTCGTTCTCGAGGCCGATCGAGTACACCATCACTTCCTCGATTCGCCCGCGGTCCGTCACCTCACCCGACCCGAACTTGCTCGCGTTGTCGTCGCCGTCGGTGAACACCAGGACGACCTTTCGTCCCGGGATGCCCTTCAGTTGGGCCATGCTCTGGTTCACCGCATCGTAGAGACGCGTGGGGTAGCCGAAGTCGAGGTCCTTCAGCAGCGAGACGAGCTCGTCGCGACTGTTCGTGAATCCCTCGGGATGGAATTCGATCTTGTCGTTGAACGCGCCGACCATGCCCTCGTCGTCTGGAAGCAGCCGGATCAGGAACTGTTCGGCGGCGCGCTTCACGAGATCGAGCGCGAGCGTCATGCTGCCGCTCGTGTCGAGCATGACGACGACGCTGATCGGCTGCGGCTTGTTGTCGAACAGATTCATCGTCTGGAGCTTGCCGTTGTCGTATATCTCGAAGTCGTCTTCGGTGAGGTCCGGGACGAGCCGCTTTTCCGCGTCGGTGACCGTCGCGTACAGCGCGACCGTGCGCGTGGAGACTCTGATCGGTTTCTGTGGCTCCTGGGCGCGAATCGGCGCAAGCAGGACAGCCACGGCGAGCGCCATGGGAACCAGGGTTCGGGTCATTTGATTCTTTCAGTGCAGGAAGCGTTCCTGTCGATTATCCCGTACGACTTTGTCCAGAACGCGCCGAATTGCGTCGGCCATGCGGTCGTAAGCCCTCCGCGGTGGGCTGCAGACCGTCAGGGGATTCGAACAGCCTGTCCGGTCGCGTCGAACAGCATCGTCGACGGCCCGCGCTCCGCCTGCAGCTTCTTCGCCACCTTCTCAGCCTCACGCATCACGCGCAGGACGTTCAATCCAAGGATCTTTTTGATGTCGTCGTCCTTGTAGCCTCGGCGCAGGAGCTCCGCGGTGAGCGACGGATATTTCGACACGTCCTCGAGCCCTTCGGGCACGCTGGTGATGCCGTCGAAATCGCCGCCGAGCCCAATGTGATCGATGCCCGCGACCTTGCGGATGTGATCGATGTGATCCGCGGCGTCGGTGACGAGCGCGCGCGGCGCCGGATTCGCTTTGGTCCAGGCCTCCACGCCGCGCGTGACCGCCGCCTGATCGTTGGGATACAGCTGCGCGAGCCGCTTCTGCTCGGCGGTCTGGAGGTTGTTCCACGCGGCGACCTTCGGCGACAGAAAGCCGGGCACGAACGTGACCATCACGACGCCTTCGTTTTTCGGCAGCAGCTGCAGCACCTTGTCGGGCACGTTGCGCGGCACGTCGTTGACCGCGCGTGCCGAAGAGTGGGAAAAGATCACGGGCGCCTGGCTGACGCGGATCGCATCCTCCATCGTGTCGGGGGATACGTGGCTGAGATCGACGAGCATCCCGAGCCAGTTCATCTCGCGGACGACCTCCTCACCGAACGGGCTCAGCCCGCCGAACTTCGGATCGTCGGTCGCGCTGTCGGCCCAGTCGGTGTTCTTCGAATGCGTCAGCGTCATGTAGCGCGCCCCGACGCGGTAGAACATCCGGAGCGCGGCAATCGAGTTGTCAATCGAGTGGCCCCCTTCCATCCCGATCAGCGACGCGATCTTTCCGGTCTTGAAGATCCGCTCGACGTCGTCTGCGCTCAACGCGAGCTCGAAGGTTTCGGGGTATTGCCGCACCATGCGGTGCACCGTGTCGATCTCCTCGAGCGTTGCCGTCACTGCTGACTGTCCCGCGAGCTCCACCGGCACGTAGACGGACCAGAACTGCCCCCCGACGCCTCCCGCGCGCAGGCGCGCGATGTCGGTCATGACCGATGGCTGCGGCTTCGAGATGTCGAGGTTCTTGAAATCGCGCTGCGCCTTCTGCCGCAGCTCCCACGGAAAGTCGTTGTGCCCGTCGATGAGCGGCACTTCCTTGTGCAGCTTCCGCGCGCGCTCGAGCAGCGCGTCGTTGGTTTGCGTCTGAGCGGCCGCAATGGGAGCCAGGAGCAGAAGAATCAGGATGACTTTGCGCATCCCGGAATAGTAGCGCGTCAACGGCCGGCCGCAAGGAGAACTCAGAGGCCACGGACGCCACGGAGCCTTTCAGCAAAAACAAGAAACACTCCGTGCCCGTGATCTCTATATCCGACTTGACTGGTCGGATATGGCGGGATACGCTTCAAAACGCGACTCGTCGCATCTTCACGACCATGATCCAGGCGTTCGTCATCACCCTGCGGGAAGGGCTCGAGGCCTTTCTAATCGTCGCGATCAGCCTCGCGTACCTGAAAAAGACCGGCCGTTACGCGCTGCTGCCCGCGGTGCGGTGGGGCATCGTGCTGTCCATCGCGCTCAGCGTCGGCTCCGGGTTCCTGCTCGCGCAGGCGAACAACCAGTCGCTGTGGGAGGGGGTCCTTGCGCTCGCCGCGGCGGTGCTCGTCGCATCAATGACCGTGCACATGTGGCGCGCGGGGAAGCGGATGAAGAAGGACATCGAGGGGCGGCTCGAGGCCTCCTCCCTCAAGCTCGGGCGCGCAGCGTTCCTCGGCGTGTTCGGCTTTACCGTGCTCATGATCACGCGCGAAGGCATGGAGACGGCGCTGCTCATGACGCAGCTGATCTTCACCGTCAAGTCGACGCAGGTCATCGCGGGCGCGTCGGCCGGCACGCTGTGCGCCGCGTTCGTGGCGTGGCTCTGGTCGCGCTACGGCTATCGCGTCAACCTGTCGCGGTTCTTCCAGGTCACCGCGATCTTCCTTCTCGTGTTCGTCGTCCAGCTCCTGATCTACGGATTTCATGAACTGACGGAAGCGAACATCTTCCCGAACAGCCAGCCGCTGCACGATGCGACCGAGGCCTATGGACCCGAGGGCGTCTACGGCCAGTATCTGACCTACATGCTGGTGCTGCTGCCGCTCGCGTGGCTCGCGGTCTCGAGCCTCGTCGCGCGGCGGACGGAGGCACGCACAGCGTAGAATGCGCGCATGAGCGCGGAGAAGCCTCCTACCGTTATCGAGCTGAACTGGGACCACGATCTCGTCTTCAGCGGCACATCAGGCACGATCGCTCTCGTTCTCGACAGCGCGTCAATCGCGGGTCCCTCGCCGATGCAGGCGCTCGCATTCGGGCTTGCCGCCTGCATGGCCATGGACGTCGTGCACGTCATCACCAAAGGGCGGTTCACCGTTCGCGGGCTTCGCGCCAATCTCGTGGGACAACGCGCACCGGAGGAGCCGCGGCGCTTCACGTCGATCACTCTTCACTACACGATCAACGGCGACGTGCCGCCCGACAAAATCGAGCGCGCGATCGAGCTGTCGCGCGAGAAGTACTGCTCCGTGTGGCACTCGATGCGCCACGACATCGATCTGAAGGTTACATACCAGGTGATTTCTGGAGACGTATGAGGCTGGCCTGAAGGCCAGCACCACCGGAGATGAGCCTGGCACTGCCGGGGTGCGTCGCGGGTATCTTGATTGGGTCCGCGGCCTCGCGGTCCTGATCATGATCCAGGCGCACGTCCTCGACAGCTGGACGCGCCTCGATGCGCGCGGCAGCTGGCAATTTTCCTGGGCGGTGATCGTCGCCGGCTTCGCCGCTCCGCTGTTCCTCTTCTGTGCCGGCCTTTCCGTCGCGCTGTCGGCAGGCTCAAAGCTGCGCCGTCACGGCGATGCCGCCGCGGCGGCACGCGCGGTGATGAAGCGCGGCTGCTGGATCCTCCTCCTCGCGTGGCTCTTTCGAGTGCAGGCGTGGACTCTCGGCTGGTCGCATAACGCTGCGGCGCTGCTGAAGGTTGACATCCTCAACGTGATGGGCCCCTCCATCGTCGGGGCCGGCGCAGTGTGGGGACTCGTTCACGCGAAACAGAAGCGCGCGCTCTGCATCGCGTTTGGCGCCGTGGCACTGGCGATCGCGCTGGGGACGCCGGCGGTGCGCGCAAGCACGGCGCTCGATGCGCTGCCTGATCCGCTGGAAAATTACCTGCGACCGCCGCGCGGTCTCGGTTGGTTCAGCCTCTTCCCGTGGGCCGGCTTCGTCTTCGCCGGCGCGATACCAGGCGTCCTTCTCAACTACGCGCAATCGCGCGACGAGGAAGCGCGGCTGAATGGCGGGTTTGCGGTTGCGGGGCTCGCGACCGCGGCCATCGCGTACGCGGCGTCGTTCCAGCCAAGCGTCGTCGGGCCGTCGACGTTCTGGGGCGACTCGCCCGCGTTCTTTGTCATCCGGACGGGCGTGTTGACGCTGACGATTCCGCTCGCTTACGCGTGGAACCGCGCCATCGTGCACGCTTCGTGGAGTCCGATGCAGCAACTTGGCCGCACATCGCTCTTCATCTATTGGATTCACGTGGAGATGGTTTATGGCCTCATCTCGCTGAAGATTCACAAGTCGATGACGCACCCGCAGGCCTGGGCCGCATTCGCCGCTTTCGCCGTTTGTATGCTGGGGTGCTCAGTACTGAAAGACCGCGTGGTCCGCACGATGGCCGGCGGGCAGCATGCGGGGCACCCCTTTGCGGGCGGCCGGACCATGGCTCACGTAAACTCAAGCGCCACAACGAGATACGTGTCATCATAGGGCACGGGCCCGAAGGCTTGAGAATCTGCGGCCGACACAATATAAGATGGGTCGCCTATGATCAGCGTCGCCGCCATCCGGATGCAGCAGTTCGGCGTCCAGTTCTACCAAGCGTCGCTCAGCGCCAGCGACATCGACAAGCTCGTCCGCTTCGAGGTCCTGAGCTACGGCGAACAGGCCCAGCCGGTCCGCGGCCGCAAGAAGGCCCCTGCGCCGACGAAGGTGAACTGGGATCTCCTGGAGCGGCGGATCGCAGCCAACGAGAAAGCCTACCAGCGGCAAATCATCCGCAAGAAGATCGACGAGCTCGTGCAGTATTACGAGCAGTGCCGGCAGGCGCGCGACCTGCCGTCGATCCCCGGCGCCGTCATCATCTCGTGCGATGAAGCGTTGCGGTTCGAGCCGGTAGAGCCGGGCGGCTGGGTCGGCACGTTGAAGGTGCCGGAGCGGGAAGGGATCCTGCGCGCGATCGACGGGCAGCATCGCCTGCTCGCGCTGCACGCGGACATCGAGCGCTTCGGCGAGGAGCCCTTCACAGTCCCCGCGGTAATCTTCGATCGGCTTCCCGACGATCACGTCGTGCAGATGTTCGTCACGATCAACGCGAAGCACACGCGATTGAACGCCTCGCATCTGGTCTCGCTTTCGGGCCGCCAGCTTTACAGCGATGAAGCGCTTGCCGCCGCGCACGACATCGTGCGCGCGCTGAACGATCGCGAAGACTCTCCGCTCTACGGTGAAATCAAGCTGCTTGGCGTTGGCAAGGGACGCGTGGCGCAGGCGCCGCTCGCGCAGGAGTTGAAGAAGCTCTTCGCGGCCGACGCGTTCGGCGCCGGCCAGAAGGGGGATGCGTTCCGCGAAGAGTCGAAGCGGTTCTTCGTCAACTACCTGAAACAGGCGGCGCAGGTGTTCAATGCGGCCTGGAACGGCCGCAAGTACAGCATCAAGAGCGCGACCGCGCTTCGCGCGTTCGTCCGCGTCGCGCCCGACGTCGTCCGGCGCCTCGACCAGGAGCACGCAGAGCGCACGGACTTCCGCGCGATCGGACGCGTGATTGCGCCGTGGGGACGCCGCATCGGGGATTTGCGGTTCGAGACCGAGGGCGCGTGGAAGCGCTCAGGCACGACGGTGGATTCGCTGGCGAAGGAACTGCGGTTGGCGCTGCAGTATCCGGAGGGTGCCGCAGTATAGGTGCATTCGCGTCACGCGAATCGCTTCGCGCTTCGCGTTCGCGAATAAAAAAGGGCACCGCCATATACTGGCGATGCCCTTCAGTGTTATTTGCGGGCGACCCGGCTCCCCAGCAACTCACGGCTCCCTGCCGTAAATATCAGGCCGCCTGCACCTTCTACTAGAGCAAGTGGTGTACCGCTGAATTTCCCTGATTTTCTATGCGTTTACCGGCCGTCGCTCTGCTGTTGAGACCACGGAAATGTGGGCCGGATTACAATTCTGATCGACGATTCTCCCGCTGTATCCTCGCATCAATTGCGTCGGCCTTTTTTGTCGCGCTCGGCACAATTCCCGTGGCCGTGGAGGCGCAGGATACCGGCGTTGTCAGCGGTCACGTCGTGGACGCCCGCACGGGTGCACCGCTCTCGAAGGTGCTCGTGCTCGTCGAGGGGCTGCCGCTCTCGACGCGGACAGATGATTTCGGAGCCTTCCAGCTGCCGAAGGTGCCTGCGGGCATGCGGCGGCTGTTCGTGTCCGTCGTGGGGTACATCCTTGTGCGGCGCGACGTGCAGGTGCTCGCGGGCACGAGCCTCGACATCACCATCCCGCTGAGCGAGGGAACGGGCACATACACCGAGGCCGTCACAGTCTCCGCCGATCGATTCCGCGAATCGGAGCCGGCCGTCGCCTCGCAGCAGGTGCTCGGCAGCGCCGATATCCAGAACCTCCGCGGCGTGCTCGCCGACGATCCGCTGCGTGCGGTCCAGGTGCTTCCCGGCGTCGCGACCGGCGATGACTTCCGCAGCGAGTTCAGCGTGCGCGGCAGCGACTTCACGCACATGAACATGACGGTCGACGGCTTCTCGACGCCGTACCTGCTCCACACGGTGCGCGCCGTCGAGGATCGCTCGTCGTCGGGCTCCGTCGCGATGATCAACAGCGACATCCTCGAGGACGTCACGCTGCTGAACGGAGGCTACGCGCAGCGGTACGGCGATCGGACGGGATCGGAGCTCGACTTCAGGCTGCGCGAGGGCTCGCGCGAGCGGGCGCAGGCGCGCGTCGCGGTGAGCGGAACCAGCGCTTCAGTCGTCGGCGAAGGGCCGATCGGCCACTCGAAGCGCGGATCGTGGCTGCTCACGGGACGTCAAAGCTACCTTCAGCTGATCGTCGAGCGCCTGTACCCGGAGGGGGAGGGATTCAACTTCAGCTTCTCCGACACCCAGGCGAAGGTCGTCTTCGATCTCACCTCCTCGCAGCGCGCGGAATTCACGATCCTCACCGGCCACTCGAAGCTCGAGGAACAGCGCGACGATCTCGACTCGCAGGACTTCTTCACCGGGCGCAACGCCTCGGCGATCGGGATCGGTACGTGGCGCCTGACGAAGTCGCGCGGGATCCTTACGGCGCGGGTGATGTCCGCAATGAATCGCTTCAGAAACGTCACGACGGAGCTCGTGAACCTCGATAAGGGACACGACAAGCAGGTGGCGGGCCGTGTGGATGCGACACTGCCGCTCGCTCGTCATCTGCAGTTCGACTCCGGCGTGCAGGCGGAGTGGACGAGCGAGACGCGCTTTCGCCAGCGATTCAGCGGCTCGCTCAATCGCTTCCGCCTCATCAACGATTTCAACGACGATGCGACCCGTTCCGGCGCGTATGCGCAGATGCGCGCGAGTGCCGGCCGTGTCACACTGATTCCTGGCGTCCGTGCGGATCGATGGACGATGACCGGCGAAACGACGACGTCGCCGTGGGTGCAGGGTGAGGTCAAGCTGCCGCACGGTGCGACGGTGCGCGGAGGGACGGGAATCTACCGCCAGTTCCCGGAATTCGATCAGGTCATCGGCACGCTCGGCTCGCGCAGCGCACGCGCGCAGCGCGCCGAGCAGTACGATCTCGGCTTCGAGCAGCGGCTCGGCCCGTCGCTGCGATGGCAGGTCACCGTCTTCGATCGCGAAGAGACCGGGCTCTTTCGCCGCGCGGGGGGTGAAACGCGGCTCGCGAACGGCCGCGTCGTGCGGGGATCCATTACGGCGCCCTACCAGGCGAGCCTCGAGGGATTCGCGCGCGGCGTCGAGGTGCTGCTGCAGCGCCGCAGCACGACGGGCGTGTCGGGCTGGTTGGCGTACTCATACGGCCGGATCCGCAACACCGACACGCAGACCCGCGAGACGTACTGGAGCGACCTCGATCAGCGGCACGCGACCAACCTCTACGTGTCGTATCGCGTCTCCGACCGCACCAGCGTGAGCGCGAAGGCGCGCGTCGGCAGCAACGTGCCGGCGCCCGGCTATTACACGAAGCAAGGGAGCGATTACTTTCTCACGTCCTCGCGCAACACGCTGCGCCTCCCGACCTATTCGCGGGTGGACGTCCGCGCGAACCGCACCTTCAACTGGGAGCACAAGCGCCTGACGCTGTTCGCGGAGGTCATCAACCTCCTCGATCGCGATAACGTCCGTTTCAATCCCCCGGGCGTCAACAGCACGACGCGCAAGGTGTCGAACCTGTTCGAATCGATGATCCCGATCGTGCCGTCAGCGGGGATTCTGATCGAGTTCTAATACCGGCAACGTTCGCTGTCACGCTGTCTTCGCTGTCAAGAGAAAACAGGAGGATGGGAGGAAGGGCTCCCGTTCTCCCCTTCTCTTGTTTGTCTCTTAAGACACGAATGCAGTGTGACAGTGGCTGTCGGTCGGCAAGGCCACTGACATGCGAATAGATCTCAATGCGGACATCGGCGAGTCGTTCGGTGCCTACACGATCGGCGCAGACGCGGAGCTGATGCCGAACATCACTTCCGCGAACGTCGCGTGCGGGTTCCATGGGGGCGATCCGGCGGTGATGCGGAGGACCGTGCGGATGGCGCGCGAAGCAGGCGTGTCGGTGGGGGCGCACCCGGGCTTCCAGGACCTCGCCGGCTTCGGGCGGCGCGAGATTCGCGTGACGGCGCAGGAAGCGGAGGACATCGTCCTCTACCAGATCGGCGCGCTGGCGGCGATCGCGAAGAGCGAGGGCCTAGCGCTGCGGCACGTGAAGCCGCACGGCGCGCTTTACAACATGGCCGTGCGAGACGCGGCGCTCGCCACCGCCATTGCGCGCGCGGTGCGCGCGTTCGATCCCTCGCTCATCCTCTTTGCGCTCCCGGGATCGGAGCTGATGCGCGCGGGCGAAGATTGCGGCCTCACGGTGGCGGCGGAAGGGTTCGCGGACCGCTCGTACGAACCGGACGGCTCGCTGACGCCGCGTTCCCGCGCAAGCGCGGTGATCCACGACCCCTCGCTCGTCGTCGATCGGGCCGTGCGGATGGCAACCGAAGGAAAGGTCACAGCCGCGGGCGGCTCGGAGCTCCTCATGCGCGTGCAGACGATCTGCACGCACGGCGACACGCCGGGCGCGCAGGAGCTGACGCGCGCGATCCGCGCCGGTCTCGTCCGCGCGGGCGTGACGGTCGCGCCGGTGTCCGGGACCGCGTCTTGATGCCGCTCCTGGATTGGTGGAAGCAGGGCACACCCGACGGCCGCCGCGCGATTATCGCGGCCGGGCTCGGGTGGATGCTCGACGCGTTCGACGTGACGCTCTTCGCGCTCGCGCTGCCGGCGATCCGCAGCGAGCTCGGGCTCTCTCCGGCCGGCGGCGGACTGCTCGGCTCGGTCGCCCTCGTCGCCGCCGCGGCTGGCGGCGTCACGTTCGGATGGATTTCCGATCGCTTCGGCCGCACCCGTGCGCTGATGCTGAGCGTCGTCCTCTACTCAGTGTTCACGGCGGCGTGCGGGCTTGCCGGGACGTTTGCGCAGTTCGTCGTCTTCAGGATTCTGCTCGGCCTTGGAATGGGCGGGGAGTGGGCGAGCGGCGCAGCGCTCGTGTCGGAAACCTGGGGCGCGGAACACAGGGGCAAAGCGCTCGCCCTGATGCAGAGCGGCTGGGCGATCGGCTACGCGCTTGCCGCGGCGGTGAACTATTTTGTGCAGCCCGCGTTCGGCTGGCGCGCGGTGTTCTTCGTCGGCATCCTGCCGGCGTTCCTGACGATCTGGGTGCGCCGCAACGTGCGTGAGCCGGACATCTGGCAACGCGCCGTCCGCGGAGGAACACGCCCGCGGCTCGGGCTGCTCTTCGCGCGAGATCTCGCGCCGCTCACGATCGCCCTGACCGCGATGAACGCGTGCACGCTCTTCGGGTGGTGGAGCTTCAACCTGTGGCTCCCCAGCTATCTGCAGGAGCCCGCGTCGCGCGGCGGGCTCGGACTCCAGATCCTTTCGAGCTCGACGCTGATCGTCGTCATGCAGGCAGGCATGTGGCTTGGGTATGTGACGTTCGGCTATGTCAGCGATCTGATCGGACGCAAGCGGACGTACGTTGCGTACCTGATTGCGGCGGCGATCCTGCTGTTCGCGTACGTGTCGGTGCGCGCGCCGATGGCGCTGCTGGTGCTCGGCCCGCTCGTCGCGTTCTTCGCGACCGGTTATTTCAGCGGCTTTGGCGCCGTGACGGCCGAGATCTTCCCGACGGCGATCCGCGGCACCGCGCAGGGCTTCACCTACAACATCGGCCGCATCGTGTCGGCCGCCGCGCCGTTCACCGTCGGCACGCTCGCGCAGACGCACGGGTTCAGCACCGCGCTCTCGATTTCATCGCTGGCGTTTCTGGCGGCCGCCGTGCTGTGGATCTGGATTCCGGAGACGCGCGGGCGTCAATTAACGTAGGATCTCTGACAGCCGGCCTGAAGGCCAGCCAAACACACCATGTTAAAAGGCACTCGCGCCGTGCAGGTCACCAAAGTGCAGCCCGTGAGCGTGCACGGGCAGATTTCTCTCGACGTCTACTTCATCGAGCCTGACGATCAGCAGGGCCAGGTCAGCCTCGCGCGCATCGGGCCGGAAGCGGTGCCGAAGAATCTCGAAGCCGGCGATAAGGTCGACCTGCACTACATGCTCGGCGTGGTGACCAGCATTACTCGCCGTTGATGGCTCCGTTTCCTCCGTTCTCTCTTTTTACCTTTTACCTTTGACCTTTTACCTTGTTAAGATCGCCCCAGCCCCCCTTTCTGGAGTTCTTGAATCATGCGTAACTGGATCTCTGCGTTCGCGATAACGCTGTGCGCGACCTCTCTCGTCCATGCGCAGGCCGCGGCGCCGGCGAAACCCGCTCCGTCGGCCCCCCAGGCTCCCGCGGCGACGAGGCCGGATCGCGACACGCCTGCGCAATCGCTGCCGCTGCCTTCGGCGCGCTCAATCGTCGATAAGTACGCTTCACCGTCGGTGGAGCAGGGATCACGGGCACTGTCGACGTCTACAACGCGAAGCCGGCGAAATCGCTGGTCAAGACGACGATTGGCGGGATCGGTGAAATCCTCGAAGGGTTCGACGGCACCCACGCGTGGGGAATCAGCCCGATGACCGGCCCGACGCTCTCCGAAGGCGCAGAGCTCGCGCAGAAGCAGTTCGACGCCGACTTCTACGGTGATTTACACGACGACGCGAAATACACCGCGATGAAGACGCTCGAGAAGACCACGTTCGAGGGACGCCCCGCGTACAAGGTCAGCATGGTGAAGAAGATCGGCGGCGAGGACGTCGAGTACTTCGATGCGGAGACCGGTCTCAAGCTCGGCGCGACCGGTATGCGCGAAGGTCCGATGGGGCCGATGAACATCACCGCGACGCAGTCCGACTACAAGAAGTTCGGCGATGTGATGGTGCCCACGACGCTCAAGCAGACGTTCTCCGGCGTCAACAACGTGATCACGATCACGTCGGTCGAGTGGGACAACGTGCCGCCGTCAACGTTCGACATGCCGGACAGAATCAAGGCGCTCATCAAGTGACACGCGCGCGCGCGTCTCTGGCTGCGCTCATTCTCGTCCTGTTCGCCGCAACGGCGAGTCTCGCGGCGCAGGTCCCGCTCGGGGTCGAGACGTTCGACGTCGCGTGGACGATCATCCGTGACACGCATTTCGACAAGACGATGAACGGCCTCAACTGGGATGCCGTCCACGCGGAGCTGAAGCCGCGCGCCGCGGCGGCCAAGTCGGAGGCGGAGCTGCGCGCCGTCATCCGCGACATGCTCGGCCGCCTGGGTCTGTCGCACTTCGCGCTCATTCCCTCGAGCGCGGATGCGCCGGCGGGCTCGGGCGGCGCGGACGCGAGCGCGGACCCCGGGTTCGACGTCCGGCTGATCGGGCGCGATCTGGTCGTCACGAAAGTCACCCGCGAGGCGGCATCGCTCGTGCGTCCCGGCTGGCGCATTCTGAAGATCGAATCCGCCGCGACCGCCGATCTGTTGAAGGCGCTTCCGGAGGGGGCGAACGAGCGGCTGCTGAACGTCGAGGCGTGGCGGATCGCGCAGACGCGTCTGCGCGGACCCGCGGGGTCGAAAGTCAACGTGACGTTCGAAAACGGCGCAGGCGCGCCGGTGACGCTCGCGCTCGATCGACGGCCGGAGGAAGGTGAGCCGGTGACGGTCGGCAGCCTGCCGACGATGCACGTGCGCGTCGAGAAGGAGAAGAAGACAACGCCGGGCGGCCACACCGTGGGCGTGATTGGCTTCAACGTGTGGATGGCGACGGTCGACGCGCAGTTCCAGCAGGCCATCGATCAGTTCCGCCGCGCCGACGGCATGATCATCGATCTGCGCGGAAATCCCGGCGGGCTGGCCGCGATGCTCATGGGGATCTCGGGGCAATTCGTGACGGAACGAAAGGCGCTGGGCGTCATGAAGACGCGCGAGAACGCGTTGACGTTCACCGCGAACCCGCGCGTCGTGAGCGCATCGGGGGAGCGCGTGCAGCCCTACGGCGGTCCGCTCGCGATCCTGGTGGACGCGATGAGCGGCAGCGCGTCGGAGTGTTTCACCGGCGGAATGCAGTCGATCGGCCGCGCGCGCGTCTTCGGCCAGGTGTCGATGGGGCAGGCGCTCCCCGCGCTGTTCGATCGCCTGCCGAACGGCGACGTGCTGATTCACGCGTACGGCGATTTCGTCACCGCGACGGGAACGCGCCTGGAGGGACGCGGCGTCATTCCGGACGACATCGTGCCGCTGCGCCGCGAGGATCTGCTGGCGGGGAAAGACCGCACGCTCGACGCGGCGCTCGCCTGGATCGACCGCGGGGCGTCCGCGAAAGCGCCGCAACATCCTTGAAAGACAGCACTTGCGGTCACTATTGTTGCGCTTGTGCAGGGCCTCTGGTAAACTGGAGGTCACCTACGCCACGTTTTTTCTTCCAGCCCAACACGTTTAATCTCACGGGAGTGTGAATGGAGCAGCGCCGGCTGCGTCTCGGTGACATATTGGATGACTACTGTCCGCGCGAACGGCGGCTGACGAACCATGCCGTCGTTGCGATGATTGAAGAGGACGTCAAGCAGACCCGCTGCACGACGTGCGACGCGGAGCACGCGTACAAAGGGGGCAAACTTCCGCGCCGCCGCAAGAAGGACAGCGCGTCGTCGCTCTACAAGGAAGTGCTTGCCGGTCATCTCGCGCCCGACGCCACCCCGATCGTTCCGGATATCGATTCCGAAGTCCTCGAAGAGGCCGTATTGCCCGTCGAGGCGGCCGCGCCCATCGCGGGTGACACGGCGCCGGCGCCCGCGCCGGTGGCCGCAGCTCCAGCGCACGACGACGTTCGCGAGAGCGCGCATGTAGCCGAGCACGACGAGGTCGAAGGCGAACAGCCGCCAGCTGTGGAAGAAGGGCCGGTGCACCGGCCGCTGATCCGCGCGCAGCTGCCGCGCATCGAGGGACAGAAGGAAGAGCGGCGGCTGCCCGAGTTCACGATTCGCCAGCGCGCCGGCGGCAACGGCCACTTCCGCGGCGGCATGAAGGCCCATCGCCCCGGCGGTCACGGCGGGAACGCGCCTGCCGGCGGCACCGGCAATCGTGCGCACGGCGGGCCGCGCTTCGCGGGCTCCCGACCAGCAGGCGCCGGCGGCCGCAACCAGGCAGGCGGACGCGGCGCGGGCGGCGGGTTCCGCTCCGGCGGCGGACGCAAGCGTTCGCGGTAACGTGACCGATCTCCAGAACAAGACCGGCCTCATTGTCGGGGTCGCCAACAAGCGATCGATCGCGTGGGCCATCGCGCAGGGCGCATCCGCGGCGGGCGCGCGTCTCGCCGTCACCTACCAGGGCGAGCGTCTCGAAGAAAACGTCCGCGAGCTGTCGGCCGCGCTGGCCAATCCCCTCATTCTCCCGTGCGACGTCACCGATGACGCGCAGATCGCGCACGTGTTTTCCGAAATCGATCGTGAATTCGGCGGACTGGACTTTCTGGTGCACGGGGCCGCCTACGCACCGCGCGAAGAGCTGGCCGCGCCATTCGTGCAGACATCGCGCGAAGGGTTCCGCTTGTCGCTCGACATCAGCGCGTACTCGCTCGTCGCGCTCGCGCGCGGTGCGATGCCGCTGATGGAGCGCCGCGGCGGCGGCAGCATCCTGACGCTCACGTACCTCGGCAGCGAGCGCGTGTTCCAGAATTACAACGTGATGGGCGTCGCGAAGGCCGCGCTCGAGTCGTGCGTGCGTTACCTCGCGGCGGATCTCGGCCCGAAGGGGATTCGGGTGAACGCGATCTCCGCCGGCCCGATCAAGACGCTCGCCGCGTCGGGCATCTCGGGATTCACGAGCATCCTTCAGCACTATCGCGACCGCGCGCCGCTCCGCCGCACGGTGGACACGTCCGAAGTTGCCGACGCCGCGATGTTCCTGCTCAGCTCCGCCGGCCGCGCCGTCACCGCCGAAATCCTCATGGTCGACGCCGGTTATCACGCGACAGGCATGTAGGCTGGGGCTTTATGCCCCGGCAGTCGGCCGGCCCCGCACGGATCCCCCATCCCGCATCCCGGCGTTAATTCTCCCTATAGAATGAGCAGGAGGTTCTGCTCATGAAGAAACTACAAGCCATGCTGCTCGTGCTCGCGCTCGTCGCACCGCTCGCGTCCGTCGCATGCGGCGCGGGGGCCGTCTCGCCGCGGCGTAACGCGGCCACCGCCCCGGTCGATGATCCGAGGATCACCACGGCCGTGAAGACGGCGCTCCTCAACGAGCCGGGGCTCGCGGCAACGATCGACGTCCAGACATTCCAGGGCGTGGTCACGCTGTCGGGCAAGGTGAAGTCGAAGGACGAGGAAACGAAGGCGATTGCGGTCGCCCGCACGATCCGCGGCGTCACCGACGTCAAGTCCAAGCTCGAAATACAGCCGTAAGCGGTCGACCCCGAGTGTCTGAGCGCGTCCTGCGCGTCAGCAGCGTCCGCAGGGCCACACCGTCCTCTCGACTCGTGCGTCTCGATCTGGGCGGAACGCCGTTTCCGTTCCGTCCAGGGCAGAGCGTCACGCTCGGGCCGCGTGAACAATCGACGCGCGTTCCCTACTCGATCGCGTCCGCGCCCGAGGACGTGGCGCGTGACGGAGCGCTCGAATTCCTGATCAAGACCGACAACGCAGGACGATGGGGTGAGGACTTCGAGCCGCTTCGGCGCGGAGCGTGGCTCGGCGTCCGCGGGCCGTCGGGCACGTTCTTCTTCCCGGACTCCCCGCGCGAGCGCCGGTTCCTGTTCATCGCGGGCGGCACGGGAATCGCGCCGGTGCGGTCGATGATCCGTCACGCGATCGCGTCGGGCGTGCCTGGGAGGTTTCGCCTCCTCTACAGCGCGCGCACGCCGCTCGACTTCGCGTATCTCCCCGAGCTGCGCGCGATGGTGCGCCGAGGTCAGATCGAGCTGTCGCTCACCGCGACGAGACACATGGCGCCAGGCTGGCGCGGATCGAGCGGACGCATTCTTGCGCCGCAGCTCGCGCTACTCGTGGACGACCCGGCGACGCTCTGCTTCGTCTGCGGTCCGGCCTCGATGGTCGACGACGTGCCGCCGATGCTCGCAAAGCTCGGCGTGGAGAAGTCGCGGATTCTGCTGGAAGATTGGTGATGGAGCTTCCGCCTGAAGGCGGAAGCTACGGATCCCGCGCCGCCGGATCCCGCGCCGCCGGATCCCGCGCCGCCGGATCCCGCGCCGCCGGATCGCGCGCCGACGCCGTAGCTTCCGGCTTTAGCCGGAAGATCGCAGCGCTAGATGATTCCGGCGGCGGCGCGCTGGATGTCGATATCGGTCAGGCCAGGGAACGGCGACGTGGCCAGCGCTTCGTGGCGCATGGTCTCGCGTCCGCCGCGGCGCTTGCGGCTCGACTTGTCCTGATACATGCGGCTGTCGGCGGTCGCGAGCAGCGACTCGTACGACTCGCCGTCCTGCGGGAACACGGCCGCGCCCACGCTGATTCCCAGCTGCACGCGCTTCCCGGCGCGCGCTTCGAAGTACACCTCGTCGATGCTCTTCTGAAGCTCCGCGCGCTTGTGCTCCGCTTCGTCGGCGCCGCAACCCGACAGCACGACGATGAATTCGTCTCCGGCGTAGCGCACGCAGATGTCGTACGGACGGATCGCCGTCCGCAGTACGCGCGCGACCTCGCAGAGCGCGCGGTCGCCGACGTGGTGGCCGTGGCTGTCGTTGATCTCCTTGAAGTTGTCGAGGTCCATGACCAGCAGCGACACTTCCGACTTCAGGCGCTCCGCGCGCGCGAGCTCGCGCGTCAGGTGCATGAACAGGAAGCGCGTGTTCGGAAGCCCGGTCAGCGGATCCGTCAGCGAATCTTCCTGCGTCTGCTCGAACAGCATCGAGTTGTTGATGACCGCGGCGGCCTGCTCCGACACCCGATCGAGCAGGCGGCGGTGATCGTCGCGGTAGAACGCGGCGTCGACGTGATACACCGACAGCGTGCCGATGAACCGCTCGTTGAAGAGCAGCGGGCAGACGAGCGCGGACTGGAGGTTCGTGTGCAGCGACGCGAGGCCGGCCGCCTCGAGATCGGCGCTCGGCCGCGCGTTGACGAGCGCGCGCCGGTTGCGCGCCACCCATCCCGTCAGCCCCTCGCCGGTATGGACCGCAATCTGCTGGACGATCTCTGCGTCGGTCCCGGTCGCAAACCGGCAGCGCAGCGTCTCGGTCTCCTCGTCGTAGAGGAACAGTGCCGCGCACGAGAACGGCACGAGGTTGCTCAGCTTCGCGGAAATCAGCGCCATGGTATCCGACACGCCGAGGCTGGTGCCCATCGCCTGCGCAATCTCGTACAGCGCGTAGATCTCGCGGTGCGCAAGCGCGATGTCGTCGAACACGTTCTTTTTTCCCGGTTCCGGTGTGAGGCCCGTGGCGGGACGGCCGATGGCCTGTCCGTGATCCTCCGGCGCCGGACGCCGGATGGCCTGTTCCAGAGTCGCAGCTTCCATCTGCAGGGACGGCAGCAGCTCGATGAACTTGTCGACGACGGTCGGATCCAGCCCCTTGCCCGCCTCCTGCTGCAGCAGCCCGATCGCTGCATCGAAGCTCATCGCCTTGTGGTACGGGCGCTCCGCCATGAGCGCGTCGAAGTAATCGACCACCGACAGGATGCGCGCGCCGAGCGGAATCTCCTCCCCCTTCAGACCCGAGGGATAGCCCTTGCCGTCCCATCGCTCGTGATGGCTCAGGATGAGCGGCGACACGGGATACGGAAACGGCACCGCGCTGATGATGTCGGCGCCGACCTTCGGGTGCGCGCGAATCTTCTGGAATTCCTCCGGCGTGAGCGGACCCGGCTTCGAGAGGATGTGCTCGGGCACCGCGAGCTTGCCGATGTCGTGCAGCAGCGCGGCCGTCTTGACGCCCTGGATTTCGTTCTCGCTCATTCCCAGCGCGCGCGCGAGCGCCGCCGCGTAGAGCTGCACGCGGCGGATGTGCGACTGCGACGTCTGGTCCTTGGCGTCGATCGCGAGCGCCAGCGCCTCGATCGTCGCGAGGTGGAGATCCGCCATCTCGCGCACGTGCCGCTGCTCGTCGTCGATGCGTCCGAGATAGACGCGATAGCTCCGGTACGTCAGGTACAGCGGCGCGGCGGCGAGCGGCAGGATCCAGCGGAACGACACCGCGCTGAACAGCCAGACGGCAACCGCGGAGACGCCCGCGCCGACGAAGTAGCTCGACGCCGTCCACAGGAAGTTCTGGTTCCAGACGTGGACGATGTTCTGCCGCGTCGACAGCGCGATCGCCGTCGCGACCATGGCGGTGTTGATCAGGAAGTACGACGTCGCCGCGCCGACGAGCGGCTTCGGCAGCGTCCAGATGTCGAACTGCCCCGGCGCGCCCCCCAGCCAGTGGTAGATCTGTCCGGCGGCCTGCACCGTGATCACCAGGCACGCCATGCTGAAGAGCGTGCGGTAGGCCGGATTACGTTCCTTGATCCGGAACGTGCACTGGCTCCACGCGCTGACGGCCGCGACGATCATCGTCTCGTTCGGCCCGAGCAGCAGGAGCGCGGCAAAGTCGACCGAGTACGACACCGACATCGTCGAGCCGCTGCGCGCGAGCGGCAGCGTCACCTTGAACACTGACGCCAGCGACGACAGCACAACGAGCAGCAGGAACAGCCACGGAGAGTCGAAGGACCGGATCGGGAAGAAGCTGACGAGGAGAACACCCCCGACGCCGACGACCGCGCAGACGAAGAGCCTGGCCCGAAGCGGGAGCACCTTCATCGCCGGAGCGGAGTGTCCCTGGTCCCCCAGACGACATTGTCTCCCTCAGCATCGTCCTCGCTTGTGCCCCAGACGACGTTGTCGCGGACCTCGACCTGGCCGCTGTTGTCCTGGAAGTACGTGCTCGTGCCCCAGACGACGTTGTCGCACTGTGCCGCAGTGGGATCCAGCGCATCGCAGTTGGCGCCCCAGATCACGCCCTGGCAGTCACTGCCACCGCAGGCCGTGCCCCAGACGACGTTTGTGCCCCAGACGACCGTGCCGTCCTGATCGGTGCCGGTGCCCCAGACCACCGTCCCGCCGCTTGCATCGCTGGTACCCCAGACCACGGTGTCGCACTCTTCGGTCGTCGGGCAGGTGGTGCCCCACACGACCGTGACGCCTTCGTCGGTGGTCGTGGAACCCCACGTGACGTTCGTTCCCCAGGCGTTCGCCTCGGGCTCGATCATGCCGCCGCCGATGCGATGGTTGCCCCAGTTGATGTGACGGTTCCACTCGACGGGGTCGCCACCTGCGACGGTGCCGTCGGCTGACGCCGACACGCCTGCGGCGAAATCGCGCGCGAGCTGTACGGCGCCGCGCGCGTTCAGGAATCCGGCCCCCTGCGTCAGGTCGTTGTCGATCGCGTGGTGCTCCGCGGTGTACTGCAGGATCGCCTTGACGAGATTTGGCGTCAGCGCGGGATTCGCCTGCAGCATCAGCGCGATGGTGCCGGTGACGACCGGCGCCGCCATGCTCGTTCCGCTCAGGCTCAGATACGGCTCGGTCGCGGTATCGATCGTGCCCCACAGGCGCGCCGCGGGATGCGTGCTGTACAGGACCGTCGATGCGTCCGTGAGCGACTCGATGCCCACACCCGGTGCGACAAGGTCAGGCTTCGCGGTGTAGTCGATGTAGGTCGGACCGCGCGAGCTGAAGCCGGCGACGGTGTCGTCGGTGCGATCGATCGTGCCGTTGTGGCTCGACGCGCCGACGGTGAACACCCACGGCGCATTTCCGGGGGACGTAATCCCGCCGTACTGCGTCGCCCCGTCGGCGTTGTGTCCGAGATTGCCCGCCGCGGTGACGACGACGACGCCCGCCTGCACGGCGCGCTTCGCAGCGAGCGTGAGCGGGTCGGTGTTGTACGACTCGTAGACGCCAGCAGCCACCGAGAGGTTGATGACGCGGATGTTGAACTCCGCGCGATGCTCGACGGCGTAGTCAAGCGCGGCGATGACGTTGCTGATGTAGCCGTAGCCGGATCCATCGAGCACTTTCAGCACGACGAGATTCGCGGCCGGGGCGATCCCCTTGCGCGCGCCATTCGAATCGTAGCCGTTGCCCGCGATGATTCCGGCGACGTGCGTGCCGTGGCCGTAATCGTCGTACTGAGACGGCTGGAAGTCCACGAAGTCGGCGAAGTGGACCACGCGCTCGGAGCCGAGGTCGTCGTGCCACGACGCGACGCCCGAGTCGATGATGGCGACGCCCACCCCCGCGCCGTCCAGCGCGAGATTGTCGCGGACCCACGTCGCTCCCACGGTCGCGCCGGTCCGCTCCATGGTGCCGGTGACGCGGCGGTCGAGGCGAACCGATGCGACGCCCGGGCCCGAAGCCAGGGATTCGAGCGCGGTGTTCGGAATGACCGCGACCTGCCCGCGGAGCAGCGCGAGGCGGCGTCCGGCCTTCCCCCCGAGCCGCTGGATCAGCGTGTCGGCGGGACGGCCGTCGGTCGTTTCGATGATGACGCGGGAGGTGCCGTGTCCGGCGAGCGCCCGTGCCCGCAGCGGTCCGTCAAGCCTCTCGAGGGCGGGTCTTCCAGACCCGAGGACGGGGGTGCTGGCCAGCGCCAGCAGCGCGATGAGGAGTAGGGTTCTTTTGACCATTGCGGGAGCCAGTGAGGAAACGCTTCGCGCGTTGCAAACCGGCTGCCCGCCGGTGAGGACCGCCCGGAGCGTGCGGCTATTTTGTTGCGAAAACTGTGTTTAGGCTTACGGAACCGTGGTCGCTCGAGCCCTTTGAAAACGCCGCGAAAGGGGGGCGCACATACGGTTTTGCAACCGGTGATACAAATCCGTGAGTCCTGGTTTACTACGCGCGGGTCGCAGGTTTGGTCGGCCGCTGGTCGTTTTGCAGGCCGTATTCGACGATCTTCCGATAAAGCGTCCCGCGGCTGATTTCCAGGACGCTTGCCGCCTGCTTCTTGTTCCAGTTCACCGCCTCCAGGACCCGCACGATATGGGCCCGCTCGGCGTCGGCGAGCGACGGCAGCCGTTGCTGACCGCCTTCGGGGTGCAGCTCCGATGCGTGCAGGAATTCGACGTCGGTGCCGCGGATGGTGCGGCCCGGCGACGACAGTGCGGCCCTGGCAACCGTGCTCTCGAGCTCCCGGATGTTGCCCGGCCAGTGATACTGCATCAGCAGATCGACCGCATCCTTCGCGAACGTCTTCCCGTCGAGCGGCAGGCCGTTCGCGGCGCAGTAGCGCGCCAGGAACCGCTGCGCGAGCACCGGGATGTCGCTCGCGCGCTCCTTCAGCGACGGCAGCCGGATCGAGAACGCGTTGACGCGGTAGTAGAGATCCTCGCGGAAGCGCGAGTCGCGCACGAACTGATCGAGCGGACGGTTCGTCGCCGAGATCAGCCGGAAGTTCACCTCGATCGCCTCGTTCCCGCCGAGGCGCTCGAAGCGGCGCTCTTCGAGCGCGCGCAGCAGCTTCGCCTGGCCGATGAGCGCGAGGTCGCCGATCTCGTCGAGGAACAGCGTGCCGTTGTCGGCGAGCTCGAGGCGTCCGGGCTTGCGGTCGTGCGCGCCGGTGAACGCCCCCTTCTCGTATCCGAACAGCTCCGATTCGAAGAGCGTATCGGGCAGCGCCGCGCAGTTGACCCCCTGGAACTTGTTCGTGCCGCGGCGGCTCAACTCGTGAATCATCCGCGCCACGACTTCCTTGCCCGATCCGGTCGGGCCGAGGATCAGCACCGAGATGTCGGACTTCGCCGCCGTGCGGATCCACTCGAAGACGACGAGCATCTTCTCGTCGCGCCCGATCATCTCGCGGAAGCGCTGGACGGCGGGGGAGCGATCCTCGTGGCTGACGGTCGCGCGCTGCTCGAGGAACTCGTCGAGGAGATCGCGGACCATGTCGCTGGCGGGCTGCACGAAGGCGTATTTCGGCGCGCCAGGGCCGGGCGCCTTTGCCGCGACGCCGAAGGTCACGAGCTCGCGGATGCAGTTCTCGACGTCGAGGCGCATGCGCCCGAACGTCTGCATCAGCGCCTCGACCTCGAACGCCTCCGCGGGACGCGCGCACAGGAAGCGCAGCAGCCCGGCACGCAGCGGCGACTGCACGAGCGCGTGGAAGCGCGCCTCGACCTCCGCCGGATCGACGCGCCGGGCCGATGTCGCCGAGATCTTCTCCATGTTGCTGCTCATGCGCGGGTGCCTTCGTCGCTGTTGCCGCGCGGCGCCGTGCCGTGCGCCCGGTAGTAGTCGGACTGGAACTGCTCGATCAGCTGCTTCATCGCCGTGGCGTCGCGCTTCCGATGCCCATGGCACCGGACGGGACTCGCCCCGCCGGAGCTTTCAATCATCACGTCCGCAAAGAACAAATTTCGGTCGATCAGCACCGAGGCGACATGGGCCAGGTGGATCGACTGTTCACGACCGCCGACGAGCGCGGGCTTGTAGAACACGATGCTCGACGGCGTCACCGCGACCTGCGCCGGAAAGAGCAGGTTGCTCCGGCTCAAACGGCTGGCGCGGAACACGTGCGGCCCGGCCATCGGCCGTCCCTTGTACCAGAAAAACGCGATGACCGCCGCCACGATCGCAGCGGCCGCCACGAACCACAGCGTCGCATCGCCGAGATCCAGACGCACCTCATTCATCGGCCACGCTCGAACAAACTGTATTGGGAGCGGGGACTACGTTCGCCCGTCACCCCGTGTGCTGTCAAGGGATTTCGCCCGCACACCCGTCGATCTGGTGCTAATCTTAGGCTGAAGCACGTCTTCGCGGGAGGATCGTCTTTGCCCCACCGAGCGCCCGGGTCTTCGGGCCACAGTGCGTCGAACTACCTCTCCGGAAAAGCGATCACCTACTACCGCCCCCGCGGCAGCGCCGAGGTTCGTCACCTGATTGACAACAGCTTCCAGGCGTTCAACGCCGGACGACTGTCGGAGGCGTGCCACATCTTCACGGAGAAGATGCTCGCGCCGGACCACGACACGACGATCGGGCTGACCGTTGCGGGCGCGCTCACGCCCGCGGGACTTGGCGGCTGCGCGATCGAGCTGATCGAGCGTGGTCTCGTCGATTTCATCATCAGCACGGGCGCGAATCTCTATCACGATCTCCATTACGCGCTGAACTTCACCCTGCACCGCGGATCGCCGTTCCTCGACGACGTCGATCTCTACGAGCAGGGGGTGATCCGCATCTACGACGTGCTGTTTCCGGCGACGGTGCTCCTCCAGACCGATTCGTACATCCGCGACTTTCTCGTGCGCTCGAAGATGTCGGGGCCGACGTCGACGTCGGAGTTCCACTACCGCCTCGGGCTCGACCTGATGGCGCAGCATCCCGGCTGCGAGGAGTACTCGGTCGTGGCGCGCGCCGCGAAAACCGGCGTGCCGATCTATACATCTTCTCCAGGCGACAGCTCGATTGGCATGAACATCGCGTATCACGAGCTGATGAACGGGTCGACGCTGATGATCGATCCGAATCGCGACGTCAACGAGGTGTGCGCGATCATCCTCGCGGGGAAGAAGAACGGCTGCGTGATTCTTGGCGGCGGCTCGCCGAAGAACTTCTACCTGCAGGGGCAGCCGACGCTCTGGGAGGTCTACGGCATCCCCAAGGGTGGCAATGATTACTTCATCCAGATCACCACCGACCAGGTCGTCTGGGGCGGGCTGTCGGGCGCGACGCCGGCCGAAGCGGTGAGCTGGGGCAAGGTGAATCCCGGCGTGCTCCCCGATACCGTCGTCGCGTACTGCGACTCGACGATCGCCTTCCCGCTGTTCGTCGAATACGCCGTGGGATCGCCGAACGGCCGGCGGGCGCGCAAGGAACTCGTGCACAAGCGGGATGCGCTCGTCGCCGACCTTCAGCGGCAGGCCAGGGCCGCGCTGAAGGCCAGGGCCGCCGCGGTCGAAGCGGAGCCGGCGGAAATCGATCGGCATCGCTGATGGGGACACTCTCGAGCGAACTGAATCCGCACGCCGCGCGGATCGCGCAGGAGCCGCGCATCTACGCCGACGCGAACATCCCGACCGGCGTCGTGACGTTCATGCGCACGCGGCTGCGCTGGAACGTGCTCTTCGTGCTCGAGCACGACGACCTGCGCCGCGCGCGCGACATCGAGCATTACCGGCTCGCGCGCCAGCTTGGCCGCACGCTCGTGACGCTCGATCGCGACTACATCGACGATCGCAACTTTCCTCCCGAAGAAGGCGCCGGCGTCATCGTGTTCTGGGCCCCCGACGAACAGCGGCTGCGGGCGCTGCTGAAGAAAGCGGATCGGACGGTGTTCCGCGCGGAAGGCGCCAGCGCGCTTCCGCTCGAAGGACGGAAGCTGCAGTGGTCACAGAACGAAACCGGCGAATGAATCTCCTCGGTCTCGACATCTCCAATCAGCGCACCGTCGGCGTGGTCATCGACGAGCACGGCCACGTCGCGCGGCGCGGGCGGCGGGATGGCACGCCGGCCGGCAGCGGGGACCTGGCGCGCGAGCTCGCGTCCGGTTTCTCGATCGAGGCTTTCGGCGTCGCCATCGAAGGCGCGACGGAGGTGGCCTCGCTGGATCTTGGCGGGCTGCCGAAACCGACCTACGTCATGCCTGGTGCGGCCGCGGTCACCGCCGAGTCGTGGGTCGGCGCGGCGCGCGGCCTGCAGCACGCGGTCTGCCTGAAGATCGGCGAGCGCGTGCTCGCCGGAATCATGCTGAACGGCCAGGCCTGGAGCGGCGCCCACGGGCTGGCGGGGGCCGTCGCGTGGCTCGCGCTGAACCCGGTCGAGCGGCAGGACTACCGCAAGTTCGGCAGCCTGGCGGCGGAAGTGAGCAGCAATGGGATCGCGCGACGGCTGTCATGGCGCATCCAGGCGGGCGATCACTCGGCGGTGCTCGAGCGCGCCGGCGACCTCGACGCGATCACCTCCGCGCATGTCTTCGAAGGGGCGCGCACCGGCGACGGCGTGTCGATCTCGGTCGTGCGCGACACCGCGAAGTACATCGGCATGGCGCTCGCGAACCTTGCGTCGTGCATCGACCCGGAGATCGTCGTGCTGAGCGGCGACGCCGCCACCGCGGCGGACCTGCTGTTCGAGCCGGTCCGGCAGGAATACGTGCGCCGCGTGCCGCCCGAGATGGTCGAGCGCGTCCGCTTCGCGATCTCGCCGCTTGCAGACGACGGGCTCGCGATCGGCGCCGCATGGCTGGCGGCGCTCGCCCGCGCATGATCGTCCTGTCGGGCGCCGACGTCGTCCTTCCCGATCGGGTCCTTCGTCCAGGCACCGTCGTTCTCGACGGCGATCGCATCGTCGACGTCAGCGACGGCGTGCGCACGGCGACCGGCAGCGATCGTCACATCGATCTCCATGGTCACCTGATCGTCCCGGGCTTCATCGACGTGCACGTCCACGGCGTCGAGGGGACGGACACGCTCGACAGCGAATCGGCCGTCCGCACCATTGCCGCGCGGCTCCCGCGCTTCGGCGTGACCGCCTTCTGTCCGACGTCGCTCGCCTGCTCACCGCAGGTGCTCCGGCGGATGCTGCTGTCGATCCGCGAGGCGCGAACGGCAGACTCCCGCGGCGCGGCGCGCGTGCTGCCGGCGCACCTCGAAAGCAATTTCATCAATCCGGATTACAAGGGAGCGCAGCCGCTCGAGTGCCTCAGGCTGCCGCACGCGAAGGTCGAGGGGGATTTCAGCGGCGCCGACATCCTCGCTGAAATCGCCGCGGCGCGCGCGGAGGTCGGCATCGTCACGATCGCGCCAGAGCTCGACGGCGCCATCGACGTGATCCGCGATCTCGCGTCGCACGGGCATCACATCTCGCTCGGGCACTCAGGCGCGTCGTACGAGGAAGCGCTGGCGGGCATCAGCGCGGGCGCGCGTCAGGCGACGCACCTCTTCAACCGCATGACGCCCATCAACCATCGCCAGCCCGGCCTTGCGGCCGCGGTCCTGGAGCGTGACGAGATCACCACCGAGGTCGTCTGCGACGGCGTGCACGTGCACCCGTCAATGGTTCGCGTGGCGCTCGCCGCGAAAAGGCCGTCGCGGTTCATGGCGATCACGGACGGCACCGCCGGCTCCGGGATGCCGCGCGGCACGCAAACCGCGATCGGCGGCCGCCGGATTACCGTCGGCGACATCGCATCGCTGGATGACGGGACGATCGCCGGGAGCGTGCTGACCATGGACCGGGCATTCGCCCAGCTGGTGAACGTCATCGGCGCCAGCCTCGTCGACGCGGCCACCGTGTGCGCCACCACCCCGGCGCGTGCGCTCGGGCTGAAGGACCTGGGCGTCGTCGCGACGGGCGCGATCGCGGACCTTGCCGTCCTGGATCACAATTTCCGCGTGACCCACACATTTATCGGCGGGAATCTCATGGAATCCGGTAGAACCCCGTCGAACCTTTGACCGTAAGATCCCGGTATGAACCGAACAACCCTCTGCGCGGCGGTGCTCGTTCCGGCTTTCCTCGCGGCAGGGTGCACCGTGACCGTCGACTCCCAGGGACAAATCCTCCACGAGGAGAAGCGGTTCACCGTCTCGGGCACGCCATCCGTGAACGCGACGACCTTCGATGGATCGATCCAGGTGCGCGCGTGGGACAACGCCGATGTGCTCGTCGAGATCGAGAAGCGCGGCCCGACGCGCGCGGCGCTCGAGCAGATCGAGGTGCACACGGCGCAGGACGGCAACACGGTCACCGTCGAGGCGCGCCGGCCGCACCGCCGATCCGTTCACGTGTTCGGGCTGAACATGTCGCCGACCGCGCGGTTGATTGTCTGGGTGCCGAAGCACGCGGACGTGCGCGCCCGAAGCGGCGACGGATCGATCTCCATTGAGCGCGTGACCGGAAGGCTCGACGCGCACACGGGTGACGGCAGCATACGGGCGAACGAGATTGCCGGCGACGTCAATCTGAGCTCCGGCGATGGGTCGGTCACGGTGGACAACGCCGAGGGACGGCTTGTACTGGACACCGGCGACGGCAGCGTCAACGTCTCGGGGAAGCTCGCGGTCGTCCGGCTTCACACCGGCGATGGATCGATCGTCTACCGCGCGGACCCGGGCACGAAGATGAACGATGACTGGGACATCACCACGGGGGATGGAGGGGTGACGCTGTATCTTCCGTCCGATTTCGGCGCGGAGCTCGACGCGCACACCGGCGACGGATCGATTCGCAACGCTCTCGATCTCACCGGCAGCCTCGACAACAGCCGCCGAACCGTCCGCGGTCGCCTGGGACCTGGCGGCCGGCAGCTCCGGATCCGCACGGGCGACGGCTCGATCAGGTTAAAGTCGAGCTGACGAGCTCCCGTCACCCTTTCGCCGCGTATGGCGTCGGATCCTGAACGCCCGCGTCCCTGAACGCCTCGCTCCTCTCCCGACACTTGCTGCAACGTCCGCAGTGCACGCCGTTGGCGGGCTGCATGCACGAGAGCGTCAGCTCGAACGGCACGCCGAGCGAGCGTCCGAGGGCAATCACCGCGTCCTTGTGCATCGAGGCCAACGGCGCGTCGATCTGAATCGTCGAGGCCAGCCCGATCGACAGCGCACGCTGCATCGCGTCGAAGAACTCGCGCGAAGCGTCGGGAAACGGGTTGCCCGCGAGCGGCCCGATGATGACCCGCGCGATGCGCGCGCGCGCCATGTAGACCGCGGCTTTCGACAAGAGGACGATGTTGCGGCCATCGATGTAGACGTCCTTGTCAGGCGTGTCGTACGCGGGAGGTTCGCCGCGGACCGCCCAGTGCGACGCGGGATAGACGTCGCGCATGTCCACACTGAGCGAGACGAGCGGCAGGATCGCGGATGCCGTATACGGCGGCGCCTTCAGCAGCCGCGCGGCCATCGCGCGCTCCTCCGCTTCCCACGCCAGCCCCGCGCTCACGTAGATCGGTTGAACCGAGCTTCCCGGGTTGTCGTGCGCCGCGTGCGCGAGCAGCACCGCGCTGTCGAGGCCGGCCGAGAACAGAACCGCTATCGTGGCGCTCATCTGAGTTTGAACACCTGATGTTTCAGTGAACGACAGCCACAGTCACGCCGCATCCCTGC
>WNGF01003475.1_pt1 | contig 28792 bp, 25 predicted proteins | sample 5400641 | NCBI WGS metagenome assembly WNGF01 (sample SAMN13153371, study PRJNA577476) | soil metagenome | isolation source: 80 cm soil or saprolite under grassland replicate 2 | place: USA:California | collected 2016-06-15 | reverse complement strand
ACCGGCTGGAGACCGACCACGGACGGCTCAAGGCCCGCCTTCGACCGATGCGAGGACTGAAGCGAGACCGTACCGCCCGGGTGATCGTCGCCAGCCATGCCTTCGTCCAGAACCTCCGCAGGGGCTTCTACGATCTCGGGACCGACGTGCTACCCGCTTCCCGCCTTGCCGATGCGTTCGCTGAACTGGCCCTCGTGATCTGACACCTGCCCAAGCGATGGGTCCACCGTGCCCAGGTATCGACCAACGCAACAGTGCCCAGGGATGCCTGTCGATGGAGGGCAGAAAGGAACGAATCCTGGGTCAGCGGCATGATCTGAATAAATGCACCCTTCAGGTGCCATTGCGATACTGGCTTCCTCACAGGACGCGACTCGGTTCCTGAGCACCCCATCCCCCCAAATGGGGGTCGGCACGAATCACCATAACGACCGACTGAAACGCTCGACTCGGGGGCCTAGGTTGGCCACGACGAGGGCGGAGGCCGTCTGTGGCCCGGACACAAACGCGGGGTGTGGGACAAGGCTCACCCAAGGCCGCCTGGGAAGACGACGTCGAGCACCTCTACCATGCATGGCACCGTCGCGTCGCCGCGGCGGAGGCGGGACATGGCTTTATGGCGGACCGGATGCGGCGCCGGTCTCTGTTGCTCGGGGTCCCGGTCGTGGTCCTCACGACGATCGTCGGTACCAGCGTCTTTGCCTCGCTCCAGGACGCCGACGTGCCGACCTCGGTCCGGGTGATCGTCGGCTCGATCAGCATCCTGGCCGCGGTGATCTCGAGCCTCCAGACATTCCTTCGATACGGAGCACGGTCCGAGGGGCACCGCGTCGCGGCGATCCGATACGAGACGCTCCGTCGTGACATGGCCAAGGTGCTCGCTCTGCCCCGTGAGGCCAAGACCGAGCCGGTGTGGGAGATGGACAGCGTTCGGCAGCGCATGGACCGCTACGCAAAGGAGTCCCCCACGATCGGCGAGCGGTACTGGGCGAAGCTCGAACGGCAGTTCCACCAGTCGAAGGTTGCCCCAGACCCGCCCTGGGTCCGGCGCACCGTCAGCATCCCGGAGCCCCAGGACGTCAGCCGCCGGCCGCCGACGGGCGAGGAGAGGACCGGAGGATTCCTGATCGGATGGTCGAAAGCATGCACTTCTCGAGCCAGTGGCTCGGCTCCTCGCCGGATCCCGATCGGGGAAGCCTGCAGGATCACCTATTGGTTCCCTCGGAAGCGACGGGGCCTCCCCCACCCGTGAAAACCCAGAGCCTCAGCGGTATTGGATCTCAGGACGGATCGGAACCTGGACTCTGGGCGACCCGGCCTTCCGGCTCGGGATTGGGGTATCCAGGTCTTCAGCCCCGAAGACGTCAAGTTCCGAGCAGGCTGCCTTCCACATCACCGGTCAGTAATCGAGCGCCCAGATGAACTCCTGGAGAACTCCTGGAAAGGAGGCAGTATGAACAAGACGGCAGACGGATTCGGGCTGGGGTGGCTGCCCGACCACCCGGACTTCAGGGACCACACTCCCGAGAGCGGCCTGGCGCCTCAAGCAGAGGAGCGCGACGTCCCCACCCTGCTTCAGCAGATCGGGATCGGCAAGCCCCTCGCGACAGGACACTTCCCCGTGGCGGTTGATCTACGCGAGGACTTCTCTCCCATCGAAGACCAAGGCCAGCTCGGCTCATGTGCGGCGAACGCTGGGGCTGGCATCCTCGAGTACTTCGAGCGGACCGCTTTTGGCCATCACCTGGATGCGGCCCGGCTGTTCCTGTACAAGGCGACCAGGAACCTCATGGGTCAGACCGGGGACACTGGAGCATTCCTGCGAACCACCATGCAGGCGATGGTGACCTTTGGGGTTCCCCCTGAGGACTACTGGCCCTACACCGATGACCCGGAGTCCTTCGACGCCGAGCCCACAGCTTTCTGCTACGCCTTCGCTCAGAGCTACCGGACGGTTCAGTACTATCGGCTCGATCCGCCGGGGACCTCTGCCGAGGAACTGCTCAACCGGATCAGGACCAACCTCGCGGCGAAGCTGCCGTCGATGTTCGGGTTCACCGTGTTCAGCTCCTACACCCAAGCGAAGAAGACGGGGGAGCTACCCTATCCTGCACGGGGACAGAAGAAGATTGGTGGACACGCTCGTTGCCGCTGGCTACGACGACAACCGGCAGATCAAAAGCGCACCGAACGCAGGGGGAGTTCTTATCAGGAACTCCTGGGGCCCGGGATGGGGCGAGGAGGGGTATGGGTGACTCCCCTACGATTACGTTCTGACCGGGCTAGCCCGGGACTGGTGGAGCCTGCTCAGGGCAGACTGGGTTGACACCCAGGTCTTCGGTCTATGAAGGCAATTCCGGGCCCGGCTGGGCGCCTTGGGGCAGTCGGCGGACGTTTACGGTTCCGGAAGAGAAAGGGCGGTGACAAGCAGTGGCCGGCGTGCACCTCGAACGCTTGAAGGGACTCCAGCCCAGCGTGGGAGAAAAGGCGGTGGCCGCGTTCCAGGAGGCGAAGGAGGAGGGCCTCGGCCTCCTCGTGACCTGCGGCCTGCGCACCTTTCCAGAGCAAGCCCGGCTCTATGCGCAGGGCCGCACCAGGCCGGGGAGGATTGTCACCAACGCCAAGCCAGGCCAGAGCTATCACAACTTCGGCCTGGCCTTCGATTTCGTGGTAGTGAAAGGGGATCGGGCGATCTGGAACCAGAACCACCGGCACTGGAAGCGGTTCGTCAAGATCGCCAAGGCCCACGCGTTCGAGTGGGGCGGGGACTGGAGCGGCTTCCCAGACTACCCCCACTTCCAGATCAAGGGCGCCCCGTCCCTAGCCAGCCTTCGGGCCAAGTATCCGCATGGGTACAGGCCTGGGGGCGCCGTCGTGGTGACCAGGTGGGTGCGGCGGGACCAGCTGCCGCTGAAGAAGGGCCACAAGGACGGAAGGAAGAAGCTCGTCTCCAAGCTGCAGAAGCGTCTGGACATCGAGGCAGATGGGTACTACGGGGACGACACCGAGCGGGCAGTGAGGAAGTGGCAGGCCGTCCACAATCGAACGGGCGAAGTTGTTCCTAAGGGAAGCGGATTGGTCGTGACCGGGGTCGTCAACCAGAGAACTTGGGAGGCTCTGTTCGCGGATACCAATACACCATGAAGGCGTGAGCTGGCTCTCAAGTGGAAGGGAAGTCCGGGAGCGTACAGACACGCCGAAGCCGCTCTTGCAGCCACATAAGCCGCCTCACAGAAGAGCACCCTCCTAGCCCGGACCACCGGCTCTGCAGGAGGCGAGCATGATCGATCGATTTGCCGCTCCCGGCCAGGAACCCCAACCACTCGACCCCACGTATCGCTTCGCGGAAACCGTCGACCGGGGTGACCTACGCGAAGGGGCGCCCTGGGACCAGTTCCTGGATGACCCTCACGAGGAACGCCTGGGGATCTGCTGTTCCGGCGGCGGCGTCCGCTCTGCGTCCTATGCGCTCGGGGCCCTGCAGGTGTTGCGGGAGGAAGGGGTGCTGAACCAGGCCACGCACCTCGCGGCGGTGTCGGGTGGCGACTACATGACCGTGGCGCACGCAGCGATGGTCAGCGAGACCCTGAAGCACGGCCACACTCCTGTAGGAACCGGTGACGACCTCACTGGGCGGGAGGCAGAGTTCTTCGGCGACCAGGCTCCTTGGGCTCGCGACTCTCCCGAGGAGCAGCATCTACGGAACCACACCACCTACCTCTCGCCCGGCCTGAAGGGCAAGGCGTGGCTGGTGCTGAGCGCGGTGTACGGGATGCTTCGCCACATGGTCCCGTTCGCGGCCTGGATCACACTCGCGGGCGCCCTCTTCGGAATGGCGTTCTCGCGCTGGGTTGGTCCAACCATCCGCGACACGGAGGGCCACAGGGCATTGAGCTTCGTCCCGGAGGCCCTGGCGCTGGCGGGCCTGGCGCTCGTGATCGGCGGTCTTTTGCTGTGGCGCCAGCACGTGGCGCGGAAGACCGGGGATGCCCGCGCACTCGACCGGTACCAGCGCTGGGCCGTCCGAGTGCTGGCGGTGCAGGCAGTGGTGGCCCTGCTGGGGATGGGCCTGCCAGCTCTCCTGCTGTGGATCCACCACCACAACCTGTACCGGTCGCTCGCAAGCAAGATCGCCCTGATTGGGGGGGCGGAGGGAGCTGCGCTCGGCATCGGCGGGACCCTGGGGAAACTCTTCAGGCGCGGCGCGAAGACGAAGATCGGAAAGAAGCTCTTACCGAAGCTCACGGCGCTCGCGATAAACCTGATCGGTCCGGTTGTGGTGGCGCTGCCCTTCGTCGCCGTGACGTACTTCGTCACCCGCCGGGGGACGCAGCTGTTCTGGCCACTCGTGCTCACCGCCGGGCCGGTGGGGTTCATCCTCCTGTACTGGATTGGCCTGGACGAGACCACCTCGAGCACACATCTGTTCTACCGAGAGCGGTTGGCCACGGCGTTCGTTGGGATGCGCACGATCCGGGAGTCGGAGGATCCTGACGGCGCTGTCCCGGAGCGAACCGTGTTTCGGTGGGGCGAGCCCGACTGGCGCGAAGCGATCAACCTCTCCGCCATCGAGCGGGGCCAGAACGGGGCCAAGCTCCCCAACCTAGTGGTGTGCGCCGCCGTGAACGTCTCCGACGACGTGATCCCCCCGGGCCGACTCGCCGGCTCGTTCACCTTCGAGCGTGACTACTCGGGAGGTCCTCTCACCGGGTACGTCCCCACCGCAGTGCTCGAGCAAGTGGCCGGCGAAGGCGTGCTGACCCTCCCCGCGATGATGGCGATCTCTGGTGCGGCCCTCTCGCCCTCGATGGGCAAGATGACCCGGCCGTGGGCGCGGCTCCTGCTCGCCCTGTTCAACGCTCGGCTCGGCGTCTGGCTGCCGAACCCACTTCGGATCCATGAATTTCTCTCCCCCGCTGCAAAGAAGTTCGAATCAATCGGAGCCCGACGGGTCCGGGAGTATCGGCCGGTGGCAGAGGCTACCTCCTCGCGGGCTGACTTGGGCACCGGCAGGGTGGATCGGGGTCTGCGCCGAAGGTTTCGTCCGGGATCCCTGTATGTGTTCAGGGAGGCGCTCGGCCTGAACCGCCTCGGCCACCGGTACGTGTACGTCACCGATGGCGGCCACTGGGAGAACCTGGGGCTGGTCGAGCTGCTTCGGCGGGGCTGCGGGCGGATCCTGTGCTTCGACGCGGCCGGAGACGACATCGAGCACTTCCATACCCTTTCCGAGGCCATCGCCCTGGCCCGGAGCGACTTGGCGGTGGACATCGACATCGACCTGTCCTCCCTCCGGCCCGACACGGACACCGGGGTGAGCGAAAAGCCATACGCCCTCGGGGCCATCACCTATCCAGACGGGACGAGAGGGGTCTTGATCTTCGCCAAGGCAGCATTGGACGAGTGCGCTCCCCAGGACTGCAGCGATTATCGGGAGCGCGTGCCGCGGTTCCCGGCTCAGGGGACGATCGACCAGTGGTTTGACGACCGGCAGTTCGAGTCGTACCGGGCTATTGGGGCTCACGCGGCCAGGGAAGTCCTCGAGGCCCTGAAGCAGTGGCAGAGCGATGAGGGATTCAGAAGGGAGCTACTGAAGCCCTGTGAGCCGCGGCCGTCTTGATCTTCCACGGTGCTGGGTCTGCGCCGGAAACCCGTAAGCTGCTCACAAGGGGTTCAGGACGGCCGCACTTTGGGCTCATTGGAGGCTGGGGAAATCCGAAAAGATTCAGCTCAGAGCGTACTTCGCTGATCCTCCCGTCCAAATTGAACATTTGGACGGGTCGGACCATCCATTAGCCGCATGTGTAGCCCCCACATGCCCTGATGACGACCCCCCTCCGAGTGATCGAGGCAATCCGTCGCCTCCGGTACCTGGAGGAAGGGATGCCGCAACCGTATTGGGGTCTGTCCGACGAAGAGAGGGTCGCTTGGGAGCAAGAGGTGGCCGAAGGTGATCGGGTTTCCTAGCTGAGCGCCTCGCATGGTCGAAGCCTTGGCCTCTGACGTCGGTGATGACGATTCCCCCATCTGGCGTGATTGCAGCGACCACAAGCCCTACTTGAACACTGGCGAACGGTTCTGGCGTCGCTGTGAAGATGGCGTTGTGTCCGTGGCCGAAGAGCAGCGTCGAACCATCCTCCTGAGGTCTGAGGATGAATTGGCCGGAGAGGTTGAGCGTTATCGAGTTACCTGTGTCGGTATTGGTGAAGCGGGTGATGAAGTTCCCGTTAACAATGACCTTCGTAACGCTGCCTACTTGGTCGAAGAAGACGATTGCGTTGCCGTTTGCCCGGAGGTCCTCTAGGAGAAGAGGAAACGCACAGCTCCCCTCAAAGACAAACGAGGCTGGCGCGAGCCGAGACTTCTCTGGCCGGAGGGCACTAGCAGAAGTTGCTGGCACCAGGCTGAGAAAGAGGAACAGGAGCACCGGCGGATGGTACGGGTCGGCCGGAGACTACGCCAGCCCTAACCCCCTACGGGCGAAGCTTGACCTGGAGGAACATCTGCTCCATTCTCATTCACAGGGGCGGAGGTCGAGCGAGCGGAGGCGCACGTGGGTCGTTCGCCCGGGCCGTCGTCCTGGAGTTGGCCTTCTTCCAAGAATTTGGCCGCTCTTGCTAGGGGCAGTCGAGGTATGGATGGTGCCAAGTCTGCATGGAGGTGGCGCACCCGAAATTGGTGGGCCAGATCGGCCTCCCTGATCGGGGTGGCCGCGCTGTCGGCTGTGCTGGGAGCAAGCTGCGGCCGACCTGCTGCCCCCGAACCAGCGGCGAGCCCGACCGAGGAGTTGGGATCGCCGGCGGCACAGCCGCTGGCGCTTCTGATGAACGAGTTCAGCTTTACCGTCGAGGGCTCACCTCCGCCCCCCGGTTATCCTCCAAAGACCCCTACCCTGCCGGCCGGTAGTTCGGTCCTCCTCACGCTACGGAACGTTGGGCGCATCGGGCACCAGTGGAGGGTCGGCCAAACCCTCCTCCCCGGCGGGGGCTATAACGATGACCTGTTGGCGAGGATGAAGCCGGAGGTCGTGAGCGGCACAGGATACCGGCTGGTGGAGTCCGGACCGGGCGCGGCAGGGGGGCCAGGCGGCATCTGGATCGAGGTTGCGCCGGGCGCTGCCGTAACCCTTCGCCTGGCGGTCCCGACCGACGCGACCGGTACGTGGGAGATGGGCTGCTTCATCCCTGGGCACTACCAGGCCGGGATGAAGGCAGCCCTGCGGGTCGGGTCGTAGGGTCCACCGATCGGTGCATTCAACTGGCCCGTCGTACACGTGCCCCGAGGGGACAGCGCCGGAGGTCACTGAGATGCGCGAAGGAAGTCGTTCAGCGGCCGAGCCTTGACTCGTAGGTGGGGTGCATCTAAGGAAACCGTCCTGTTCGGATCGTAGGAACCGAGGCGCGGGAGAGCGCGGTCTTCATAGTTTCAAATGGCCGCGACGAAACACTGATTCGCACGGCAGGTGACGGCCTCCTCCAACGCGGACACAACCTGAGCAGCGATCTCCGCGAGATCGGGGTCGTTCCTCGCTTCCTGATCCGGGACCGGGACACCAAGTTCACTCGGTCCTTCGATGCCATATTCGAGGGCGACGGAACCAGGATCATCACGACCCCGATCCGGGCCCCGAACGCGAACGCTCAAGCCGAACGGTGGGTCAGCACGGTGAGAGCGGAGTGCCTGGACTGGGTCCTGGTTCGAGGACGAAGACACCTCGAACGGGTCTTACGGGAATACGTGACGCACTACAACGGCCACGGACCCCACCGAGCGAGGGGACTCCATCCTCCGGCCGATCGGGGAGGCCGGCCTCACCTTCAGACACGACATCAGGGGGCCATCTCGCGGCGCCCGATCCTCGGCGGACTCATCAACGAGTACAGAGCAGCAGCGTGATGATTTGAGTTTTCGCACCCGACGGTTCGCAACGTGCCGTTCCACGGTCCGCACGGACTGGATGCTCGTCCTCGGCCGGCGCCACATGGGGCATAGCATCTGGTTGGTGTGGAAAACCAACTGGAGGACACCGCAGCTCGGCCAGGTGTGACGTGACCAGTTCGCGGCTCGACCTCACGCGGGCGCAGATCCTCGCGTTCCGACGGTACGTCGGAGCGCTCGACGAGCGGCTTCCCGCGGGGCAGCCCTCGCTCCGGCGTGCGGCGTGGGCCGGGCTGCAGGACAGCACGCCCCGAGCCGCGCTCCTCTCGATCCACGCGCGCGTCGAGGGGACCGAACCGTCCACGTGGGAGGACCCATCGCTCGCGCAACTGTGGGGGCCGCGGTACAGCGCGTACGTCGTGGCGGCACGCGACCTCGCGGCCTTCTCGCTCGGGAGGCTGCCGGACGATGCAAAGGGCCGGCGGATCGCGGAGGACCTCGCCGCACGGCTGCGCGCTTTCCTCGGCGGCAGGAGGATGACCTACGGGGAGGCGGGGCACCGGCTCGGCGAACACCCCAACCGGCTCAGGTACGCCGCGCCGACCGGCACGGTCCTGATCCGGTGGGACGGCGCGCGGCAGCCGACGATCTGGACCGTGCCGCCACCCGAGGTCGACCCGCGCGACGCCCGTCTCGAGCTCGCGCGCCGGTCCCTGCACGTCTTCGGTCCCACCACACCCGAGGCGTTCGCTCGATGGGCGGGGATCCCCACGCGACAGGGCACCGCGGCGTTCGAGGCGCTCCGCAGGTCGTTGACCCCGGTGCGGACCCCGATCGGCGACGCGTGGATCCTCGCCCGCGACGAGCCGACGTTCCCGGCGGGTGCGAGGTCCGTGGCCTCCGCTCGGCTCATCCCGAGCGGCGACGCCTACTTCCTCCTTCAGGGAGCCGATCGCGAACTCCTGGTACCTGACGCCGACCATCGCCGTGCGCTCTGGACCCCGCGTGTGTGGCCGGGTGCTGTCTTGGCGGACGGCGAGGTCGTCGGGACGTGGCGGCGCGCGGAAGCGACGGTGACCCTCCAGCTCTGGCGCCGGCTGTCGCGTGCGGCGCGGGAAGCCGTCGAAGCGGAAGCGGCGTCCCTACCGCTGCCCGGTATCCCAGGGGGGATCGTCGTCCGCTGGGAAGACTGACGGCGGCTCGTCGCGACGCCACACCAGGACGAAAGGGATGCACTGGCGGGAGCCCGAGCTTGATTCGGTTCACGCGAAGGCCCGATTCGCTTCGGGCTCAATAGGCCAACATCCCAGCGTGCCGTCCTCACCCATCGCTCGGCGAAGGCGTTCGCCTTCGGAATTTCTGTACCCCTCGTGCGTCCAGCAGTTCGGGCGCCAGAGAGAAAGGAGGAGGAAGACGGCGTAACCGAGCGACAAGCTCACGGCAGCCAGCCGGTGCGAGTCCGGTCCGGGGAGACGCCAGGGTCCCCGGTAGCACGGCTCCCGGCGCTGGGCGAGATCCCGGCGTCGAAGCGGAGCGACAACGCCTCGTAGTGGAGGCGGTGCAACCGACCGGTCCGCAGCATGGAGCGAAGCCTGCAGCGTCGTCACTAAGACCCCCGCGGGAGCGGGGCCAAGGGGGAGCCGAGCCTATGAAGGGTGGGCGAAGGCCACGGACGGCACCAAAGATCCTGGAGCGGGTGCGCACGAACCCCCCGGCGCATGGGGCGTGGAACGGTCGGAAGGGTGTCGTGGGAACTGGAGAGGCCCCCTCTTCGGCCCCGGGTCTGCGGCCCGGGAAGCAGGCCCACCTATAACCAACGCACGGGAAGAGGCGGGCGGTGAGAGGGAGTCGGAGGGGGCCGTAGTAGTGATGACGGCCGGGACACCACAACCCGGCCACCAGCGAAGGGCCCCTGCTTCACCGGTGCACGAGCGAACGGGGAGGGGATCCGGTGAGTGCCCGATGAGGGCTAGGTCCACCAGGATGGCCGAGAGCCGGAGAAGTCCCGAGCTCTGCAGCGCGTCCGTTCGCCGAGGAGTGGACCTACCGGTTCCTGGCCGCCGTGATCACCGACACGCCAGGCGACACTCTGATCTGAACCGGGCCACCGCTAGCTCCCAGTCGAGCCTGTTCGCCTCGACGGGGAACAGGCCCACGATCACCGGGCGAGGGAACTCCGATTTCCGACCCCGACAGGACCGGAATGGAACCCGCCTGACCGCTCTCGATCGGGATGGTCTGGGAACCGCTACCCCGCCACGGGCGTACAGGAAGTCAGCGAGGGCAAAGGAGTGAGGGACCGATGCATTCCAAAGCCACCGTGATCCTCCGGCTAGCCGCAGCGGCAACTGTGGCTCTCAGCGCCTGCACCTCTGGTGGGGTGGCTTCATCCGGATCGCAGGCAACAGCCTCCGCGCCGTCCACCCGACCTTCGCGAGAGCTACCCGCGAATGGGGCCCCGGCCGCGGCGGCCTCGGGAGCCATCGACCTGTCTACTATCAGCGGCCGGATCGCCTTCTCCGGGGGTTCCCCAGGCGCCGAGGACGTGTACGTCGTCAACTCCGACGGGACCGGCTTGAGGAAGGTCACCACCGATCCCGAGGCTCAGTTCGACCCAACCTGGTCTCCGGACGGAAGGCGGATCGCGTACCGGTACCAGAAGGGCACCGACTTCATGACCACGGATATCTACCTCGCCAACACCGACGGCTCCGGCGCAACCAACCTCACCAGGAGCGCCGGATCGGTGGACTGGGGCCCGGCGTGGTCCCCGGACGGATCGAGGATCGCCTGGAACGCGGACCGGGACGACCCCGGAGGAGGAGTGCTGCACGGTTTCCTCATGAACCCCGACGGGTCCAGTGCGACGAGGATCCCCGCCGACGTCTGGGTCGAATATCCTGCTTGGTCTCCCGACGGGACACGGATCGCCTTCATGGGGCAGACACCAGAAGGGACGGAGAACTACGAGATCTACGTGATGAACGCCGACGGCACCGGGCTCAGGCGCCTCACCGACTCGCCCGCCTCGGATGGTTTCCCATCATGGTCCCCAGATGGCAGGAAGATCGCCTTCACGTCCACCAGGGACGACTGCTCGATCTCGGAAGGCCCGGACTGCAAGACGACTGGAGACATCGGTCCGTACCACACGCTGTACGTGATGAACGCGGACGGCTCGGGCGTGCGGCGGGTGACGGACAAGTTCGCGCAATTCGTCGACTGGTCGCCGGATGGCCAGTATCTGGTCTTCTCCCCGGGACTGAACATCGTTCGCCCAGACGGATCCGGACTCACCTCCCTCGATGTGGGAGTTGGTGAGCCGGAGTTTCCCGACTGGATCGGCACGGCACGCTGACGGACCCTCGTGAAGGGTGCAATTATTCGGTTTTCTGCCCTGACCAGCGCTTTCGTGATCCACCGCTGCGCCGACCTGAGCGACTGCGGATGACGCGGAGTGGACGATTGCCGGCCCCCCTGTGGGTACTTCGCAGACGCATCCCTGAGTGGGAAGCACTCAACCCTCGGACTGGTCCGGGCTGGCCAGCGCACCTCTCAAGGGGGCGCTCGCTGAGACCGGCGATGGCTTCGTAGTGGTCGGCCCACCGTTCTTGAAGGGCGAAAGAACTCGCTGGTCACAGGGCGAAACCCAATAAATGTACCCTTCAGGTCCGATTGGGGACCCGGACAGCACCAGGGGCCGGCCCGGCAATTACAGCGTACCTGTGGTTCCTTGGGTGGTGGAGGGGACTCACAACGCAGCCGGTCTGGGAAGTCGGCGCCATAGACCGGACTAGGCGACCTCTCCGTGATGAATCTACCGAATCACATCCGCAGGTCTGACGGCCGCGGCCAGGCCATTTCGGCCGCGTAGAAGGGGCTGTTCACAGCCGGGACCGCGTCGAAGCTGGCGTCGACAAAGGGTCCCCGAGGCCACAACCATGTACCAGATTTCTACCAACTCCAATGGCCGGCCGACTCAACTGACCGCCGTCTGAAGTCCTCGTCCTTGTTTGTCCAGGTGCGAGCTCGGCCGTGGCTTGCTCGGTAGGCAAGAGGTCGCAAGAGGCGATTCCGGAGATGCTCCTCTCTGGGTTGGAATAGCGCTTCAGCGAGGCCTCTGTGTTCGTTGAGCAGTGCCATCACCTGACCCGAAGCACGTCGTCCGATTCCAGATCCAGCAGAACCTCGGTCAGGTCATGCGTCCCTTGCGCTCGCAGATCTGTACGATGAGGTCTGCCCGCGGCCGAATGAGCTGGGAGCGCCTTGAGTAGGTCGCGACGGGCGCCAGCTGCCAACACACTGAGCCTTCGGAGGAGCCGGCTTTCGTCCGAGCCGCCTACCAACGCTGTTCTGCCCAATCGGATCTGATCGCCGCGTACATGGCTCCGTCAATCCGCGTTCCATCATCCCTCGGCGCGACCGACCGCATAATCCCCTCAAAGCGGAACCCGAGGCGCTCAAGGACCGAGCGCATCGGTCCGTTGTCCGCAGCGGTGCCGGCCTGGACGCGTTCGGCAAGTCCGGTGTCGAACAGCCAGGTGGTGAGGAGCTCGACAGCCTCCCGTCCATACCCCTGCCCCCGGTCGGCTGCTCGGTACAGGACCAGGCCGATCTCGAACACACCGGGAGCAAGGGTCTGCTTCGGGCTGGTCCGGGCCTGGATCTGGCCCACCAGCCGGCCCCGGCGATCGATGGCCAGGTCCAGGCACCCCCGCCAGAGCCGCCCCGACCGCGAGAGCCTCCGCCGGAACGACTCTGAGGCCGTCTCCTGCCAATCCTCGGGCCTCGGGCGAGGATGCGCCGCTTCATCCTGCAGGGACAACCCCGTCCAAGCCGCATCAACCTCCACCGAGAGGAAGGGCCGAAGGCGGATCAGGTTCCCCCGGAGTTCGGTGATTTCGGTGAATCTCGCTGTCCGCTCCCGAGGTCGATTGTGCTGAACGTTTCCGGCGCTCTTTCGCCGGGCGTTTCCCGATGGCAGCATTCATGTGCCCCTTGTGTCTTGAGTTCTCCTGCGTCGCTTCCTCGGGCCCGGCCCTTCGTCACTTGATGGATTCTCGGGCGCGGGCAGGAGCACGCTGTACAAGATGCGCCGCCGGCGCCCCTTGCCCGGGGCATTGGCAAGCCGGGGCTGGGCGATGCTGCGGAGGTCTCGCAGGAAGTCCGCGAACTCGGAGTCGGTGAGCCACATGGCGGCCACTTGATAGACGGCGCCGTCCCGGATCGGGTCCGGAGGACCGGCGGCGAGGTAGCGGTCGAAATCGGCCAGCAGCCCGGCGACGTAGGCCATGAACGCTTGGGCGTGCTCATCGGGGGTCATGGCTGCGATCTCGCCCGGGTGGATCTGCGCGGCGAAGAGCCGGAGGGTGTAGGTGCGTTCGACGGCGCCGCGGATGCGGCGCTCGGCGACCACTTGCAGGATGCCGGCCTTCGTGAGAAGGGCGACGTGGCGGTAGAGGCTCCCCGCGGGCACGTCGTCGAGCTCGGCGGCGAGCTGGGTGGTGGTCAGCGCCCGGTCGCCCAGGAACGCCTTGAGGATGCGCAGCCGCACCGGGTGCAGCAGCAGATCTGCTCTTGCCATACGGGCGAGCCTAGCCGAACACTCACAGAAGTGCTAACGTTCACATTCATAGAAGTGATAACGGCAAGGAAGGCTGACATGGCGGGCGGACTGATCTTCCTGGGGTGCGCTCGATGAACACGGCGCTCGGTCCGATCCTGGTCCTTCTGGTGGCGATCGGCTTCGAGGTCTTCTGCCTGGTCGACTTGGCCCGAGCCCAAGAGGTGCGCTACCTGCCCAAGTGGGGATGGCTGATCGTCTCTCTCGTCTCGATCCCTCTCGGCGGCATCATCTACCTGAGCGTCGGCAGGGTCCGCTGAGAGCGCTGCGCACCGTCGGGCTCACCAAGGCCTACGGCGCGCTGATGGCGCTTCGGGGCGTGGACCTCGAGGTGCCCGCGGGCTCGCTCTACGGCCTGATCGGGCCGAACGGCTCGGGCAAGACCACCCTGCTCGAGATTCTCGCCGGCCTACGTCGCCCGAGCGCCGGGGAGGTTGACCTCGGCGTTTCGCAGGAGGCGATCTCGTACTGCCGCGACGTCGCGGAGTTCGAACCGTGGCTGAGCGCGCTCGAGGTACTCGAGGTCGCCCTTGGCCTGCTCGGGCGCCACCGGCCCCGCCATGAGCTGGAGGAGATCCTTGACCGGGTCGGTCTCGCCGAGGTGGCCCGTCGCCGGGTGGGCGGGTTCTCCCGGGGGATGACGACCCGGCTCAACATCGCCGCCGGCCTCGTCGCGGAACCGGAGGTGCTCCTCGTCGACGAGCCGGCCTCAGCGTTGGACCCCGCCGGGCGCGCCGAGGTGCTCGGGCTCGTTGCCTCCGTCGCGCCCGCCACGACCGTGGTGCTCTCGAGCCAAGACCTCCGCGAGGTGGAGGCGATCTGCGGTCACGTCGGGATCCTCGCCGGCGGCAGCCTTCTCTACCAGGGGCCGCTCGCCGATCTGCTCGCCGGGGCAGCGAGGTCCCGGTGGCAGGTGATCGTTCGTCCGCCAGCGGAGGGTACCCTCGCAGCCCTCGGCGCCGTTTCGTGGGCGTCCTCGGTCGACGAGCTCGCTCCTGGCGAGATCGAGTTCTCCGCTGCCGACCGCGGCGAGGTCGAGGCGCACCTGGCCGGCGTGCTTGCCGCCTGCCGCGCGCGGGTGGTCTCGATATCGCCAGTGAGACCGAGCCTCGAAGAGGTCTTCCTCTCCCTCACCGTCGCGCCCGCCGACCAAGCTGCGAGCGCCCGATGAGCCCCTGGCGTCTCGAGGCCCTGCGGCTCTGGCGCACCCGGCGTCTGGTCGCCTTGATCGCCCCATTCGTCCTCCTCGGCCTCGGGATCCCGATCCTCACCCACCATCTCCCCGAGCTCGCGAAGCATGCCGCGGGGGGTGTGCGGGTGATCGCGCCTCCACCGACCCCAGCCGACGCCATTGCGGGCTTCGCCGCGAACGCCGCCCAGCTCGGCACGGTCGTGATCGTCGTGGTGGCGGCGGCGAGCCTCACCATCGACGCCCGCCCGGGCCTCGCGGCTTTCTACCGGAGCAGGGTGCGTCGCCCTTCCATCTTGGTCGTGCCGCGGTACCTGGCAGTCGCCCTGGCCGCGACGTTCGCACTCGGGCTCGGGGTCCTCTGTGCCTGGTACGAGACGTCCGTGCTCATCGGCCCGCTGCGCCCCGGCCCGCTGGCCGCCGGGTACGGGCTCGAGGTCCTGTGGGTGTACTTCTGCATGGGCGTCGTCGCCGCCTGGGCGAGCGTTGCTCGCGGTGTGCCGGCCGTCGCCGGGGCGAGCCTCGCCAGCCTCTTGGCCCTAGTGTTCCTGAGCGGAATACACGCGCTCTCGTCCTGGTCACCCTCGGCGCTGGCCGCGAGCGTGGCGAACCTCGTGCGGCCCGGCCATCCCGGCGTCCCCTGGCACGCCCTCGCCACCACCGCACCCGGCGCCGTTGTCCTCGTGACCATCGCGGCTTGGCGCCTCGCGCGGCGGGCGAGCTAGGAGGGTGCTCGCCGAACCAGGCCCGAGGCCCGGCTCGCGTGCGGTAGGTGAACGTCCGAGATGAACTCGATCAGAGACCACGGCCGGCGAAACCGCGCCAGGGCCGCTGACGTTCGCCACGTCCCAGCACACATCGTGAACCGCAGTCCAGGCGTCCATGGTTCGCGAGCTGGCGGGAGCGCTTCCGCTTCGGTGTGTCCCCTCGAAGCGTTGAGGGGGTACCCGGCTTCGCGATTCTGGGGCTCGTGGCGGGGCTCACCTTCACCCTCCGAGGGGGCGACGTCATCAGCATGGCTTACCGCGCAAACGTGCTGCCCCTCATCTTCTTCACGCTTGTCGCGCTTTTGCGCTCGTCGAGCTGGCCCATTCAGTCAGCCCGGGGCGCCCACGCCCAGCTGTTGCGACAGGTCAAGCAGGTCGTCGCTCAGCCAGTACTCGCGGATCAACCCATCCTCGGCTCGCCAGATGTCGTTGCCGTGGAAGCGGACCCGGGTGCCGGCTGGAGCGGTTGCGCCGGGGATGCCGCCCCGGTATGAGCCTTCGGCGAACCAACGGCCCGCGACCATCTCGCCGTCGACGAGCGGCCCCACCTCGACCGTCAACCGCAGGCCGTCGATGATCGAACGGGTCTGCCTCACCCATTCGACCAGCGTGTCCCGGCCGCCCAGTCCCTCGGGGACGTGCGGCATCGGGATCCGGTGGACATCGAAGTCGGGATGGATGATCTGCTCCGCCACGTCGAGGTTACCGTTCCACAGGTCGATCCACCGACCCCACAGCTCCGCCCTGGCCTCAGCAGACATGCCTCTTCTCCTTCCTCCACGCCCAGTCTCTCCCATCCGAACCTCGGGTGCCCGCCCGCCGTGATCGTCCCCATCCCGCCCTTAGCTCGCTCTCGTGCGACGCAGCCCGTGGACGGTTGGTTGCGGCCCTGCCGTGATTCTGCAGAACTGCGGCTTCGTCAGTGCACGAAAGTTCCACCGGAAGTCCACCAGCACCCTAGGGTTCGTCGCGCCCACCGGACGCCGCGCTAGCAGGGAGGGGGGCCGTCCCGCGTAGCCGTACCGGCGGGGTGCGGCCAAAGTGCTCTACCCGCCCCTCATGCGGCCGATCAAGGGCATTGATGCGGAGTCATCCGATTGATCTGAGGAACTCGACTGCAGGAGGCTTGGGCCGCCTCGAAGCAGAACGCCGTGCCTCCTCCTGTGCTAGCTCGGGTCCAATCCCACCCAGGGCGGGTTCCCCCCGGGCCACCGGCTGGACCAGAGGTGGTGAGAACCGTTTCGCCTTGCGAGGGAGTTTGACAGCCCGGGGCGTACCGGAGCCGTGCTGAGTTTGACGGGCCGTGGCTAACGGTTAGACTCCCACCGCCGACATGGCCTTCGACGCTACGTCCATCCATGCGTCTTTCCCGGATCTCCCGGCAACGACGCTGGCGGACCTGATTGAGTCTCGGCCCACAGTCGGAGCCTAACGACCCATCGGGCGTCGCGAGATCGAGCCCACGATGTGGCCTCCCCGGCGTTCTGAGACGTCTGGTTTCGCGGTCGATTCGCGCCGGCGCGTCGGCTCCGGCATGCTGTAGTGAGTGAAGGCTGCTCGACTCCAAAGCTACGACGACGAACACCTCCAGCTGGACGACGTCGCCAGCCCGGAGATCCGGGGTCCGCACGACGTGATCGTTCGCACTGGTGGGGCCGGCCTCTGCCGGACGCTTCACGTGATCGAGGGGTCTGGCGGGAGATCCAACACCCGGACCTCCCGTACACCCTGGGGCACGAGAACGCCGGCTGGGTCGGAGACATCGGCGGCTCTGTCACCAGCGTCGAGCCGGGCGACGCTGTCATCGTGCTCCCCCTGGTCACCGACGGAGTATGCCCGGCGTGCCGCCGAGGGGAAGACATGCACTGTGAAGACGGTTCGTTCCCCGGACTGAACGCGGACGGCGGCTTCGCCGAGCATCTGCGGACTGCGGAGCGCTCGGTGCTCAAGCTGGAGGCAAGCTTGGAGCCGAAGGCAGTGGCCCCCCTATGCCGATGCAGGGTTGACCGCGTACCGAGCGGCCAAGAAGGCTGCGGCGATCCTTCCCCCGGGGAGCCGGTGCGTGGTGATCGGGATCGGAGGGCTTGGCCACATCGCGCTGCAGTGCTTGAGGGAGCTGAGTTCGGCGGAGGTCATCGCTGTCGATACAGCCGAAGAGTCGCTCCGGCTCGCCGAAGCCCTGGGTGCAGACGGGCTGATCCGTGGCGGCGAGGGAGCGGCCGACCGGGTTGAAGAGGCTTCCGGCGGGGATGGAGTAGAGGCCGTGCTGGACTTCGTCGGGGAGCATGGAACGACCGAGCAGGGCCCGGCCATGCTTCGCCAGGGAGGTACCTACTTTCGTGATCGGTTACGGCGGGCGGGTGGAGATACCGGCCCTGACATTCATCTCTCGCGAGATCAGTGTGGTGGGGAACCCTGGTCGGCAACTGCACGGAGCTCAGCGAGCTGATGTCGCTGGCGGCGAAAGGCAAAGTCCGCCTGGAGACCCAGGAGTAGGCCCTGGAGGAGATCAACAGAGCGATCGACGATCTGAACGGGGGCCGGATCCACGGCCGCGGCGTGCTGGTCCCGTGAGCCCCGAAAGGAGGAGAAGCGATGACTAACGGACGAAGCCCGCAGGAGGTGTTCCAGCACCACGCCCAGGTGCTGGGTGCGGAGGACCTTGACGGGATCGTGTCCGACTACACCGAGGACGCCATCTTCATCAGCCCAGAGGGCGGAGTGCTCCGCGGCAAGGACGGGGTCCGGCAAGGCTTTACCAAGCTGCTCTCGGATGTCCCTCAGGCCACGTGGGACCTACCGACGCAGATCTACGAGGACGACATCTTGCTCCTGGAGTGGGCAGCAGACTCCGAGAGGACCAAGGTGGAGGACGGCATCGACACCTTCGTGTTCAAAGACGGGCTGATCAGGGTGCAGACGGTCAGGTACACGCTTCAGACAAAGAGTTGAGCTACGCGTCTTGGTGCGGGCTGCCGACCAAGGTCGCTGCGCGTCCAATTCTCTCCCTTCCCAGCGGCCAGCCACCAACCCCGGCGACGGCCAACTTCTCCTCCTCAGCCTGACCACACCAGGCAAGTCGTTCGTCAGGTGAGTGGAGCCCGAGCGTAGAGTGCGTGCCAGTAACCCGAGGGCCCCGTCTGCTGAGCCGGCCCAGGTGCTGCGCCTGCGCGGCTGCGAGGGCGCTCCACCTCGGCCTGCGGGCCGTCGGCACCGGTGCCCAAGCGGGGAATGTGCGAGGATCAACCTCTTGAGCCAGACGGGATGCCCCGGGTTGCCCGGGGTCCCCCTACAGGTAAGGAGGAGAGAGATGCGAATCAAGTCACTCGTGCTCGTGCTCGGGATTGTGGCGATGCTGTTCGGGGCGGCCGGTTCTGCTGGGGCGGACCCAATCAATGCCAAGAACGCCGAGGTAATCACGCTTGATTGTTCCGTGAATGGAACCCTTCAGGTCGTCGTCAATGGCAATGGCAACTGGACGCCTGGGCACGCCATCGGCAACAATCAGGTCGGCGTTCCCTACGCGTTTGAGTTCACCCAGGGCGGACAGACCTTCTCCATCAGCAAGCCTGCACCTCAGAACGGGCGCCTCGACGTTTGCACCTTCAGCGGCACGGACGAGGGCGGCCCGTTCACTGCTACCGTTTGGATTTCGTACACACCGGCGCACTGATCGGGTCACCCGGGGGACACCAAGCGCCTGAATTGCATCCCGTCGGTGCCTGGCGGCGACCTCAGGGCGAGGGGCTTGCCGACAAGGAAGCTGCCGATTAGCTCCTAGCTCCTCGGAGTTCCTGGGAGCCCAGCCACGGGGTGAGCGTCACCTCGAATCGACCGGGATCATTCAGCAGGGCAGAGGGTGTGGGGTCCCCGAAACTCGATCGTCCTGACTGAGTCCCCACCTACAGAGCGGCCGTACTGAGCCGGTCTGACCTGACCGGAACGCCGCAATTAGCACCCAGAAGGCGATCGCTACTCGCCTCGGTCCCCTGACAGCGGGAACGTCCCATGCAGCTGGTCGCGTTCCTCGTCGGGTCGAGCGTTGAACTCCGCGATCCACGCGTCGACCGCCCCGTCGGGTAAAGAAACTCATGCCGCGGCGCGTGAAGTGTAGGGGTCAGAAACTGCGATCATGCGCTTGACCTGCGATTCGAAGCAGGCGATGGAAACGAGGCAGCGCCTCTTTGGATGCCCGGGAAGCGAGTTGTCCGCCATTGGATTCGCTTGCCTTGTAGGCGGAATACCGTGACCGCGTGCGGTGCCGTTCCGCACAGGACCTGAGTAGGTCCGACTCAGACCTTATCGACTCCCGTGGCGGGGGGGACTCACACGGCCTTCAAAGAAGGCGATTCGCACCGATCTGGCTGGCGGCCAGCTCGGCCATAGCCGCAGGTCACAAGAGTGATCGTAGTTTTTGACCCCCACACGGCATCCTGCTACGCGAAGCGCACCGTCTGGTCGGGATTCCGGGCGTCCTGATCCACGGTCGCCTCGACCTCGGCAGCCCGGCGGTCACCGCGTGGGAGCTCGCGCGGGCGCGGTCGGACGCCGAGCTCTACCTTATCGGTACCGGTCGCACCGGTGGCGATGAGATGGCCGAGCGCGTCGTCGCGGCCACCGACCGCTTCTCGAAGGCTCAATGACGGGACCGCACGACCACTGCGGCCACGCGTCATGGTGGCCGCCTCTATCCGAGTCTGCACTTGAACGAGGTGGCCAGATCGGTCGTCCTCAGGCTCCGAGAGCGGCTTCCAGCGCGCCCAAGAACGCTTCGGGCTGCTCGATATGAGGCACGTGGCCAGCATCGTCGACCACATGCAGCGGCCAACCGAACTTCGCACTCGCCAGCTCGGCGATGCGGAGCGGCGCCATCCGGTCGCGCCTGCCCCAGATCAAAGCCGTAGGGATTGCCACGCGCTGAAGCTCTGCATCGGAGATATGCTTCGTACCGGCCTTGATGAGCTGGCGCATCGTGCGCTTGACGTGAGGGACCTTCCCCCGCGACAACCCGTAGGCCATGAAGGCGTCATACCACTGCGGGTCCCGCCGGCGGGTTTGGGCGGGATCGAGGAATGCCCAGTCTGCGAACCGGGCATTGTTGCGCTCGGAAGGTCGCAGGTCGAACCGGATCGCCGTCACCAGGAGTCCCAGAGGCATGCGGTAGTGGCCGATCCCGGGTGCACCATAGAGCACCAGCCCCTGGAGGAGATCGCTGTGCTGCGTTGCGAACTGCGCGGCCAGGCTGCCGTCCAGGGAGTGCGCGATGAGCGTCGGCTTCTCGCACGTCACCCGGAGCAGCGCTGCGAACCATTCGGCGAAGACCACGTCGTCCAGACGGGCGACCGGCTCGGACTTCCCCAGGCCGGGGACATCGGGAACGACAAGGCGATAGCTCTCCGCAAGGCGGGATATCACCGGGGCCCAGTACACCCCCCCGGTCTCGATCCCCCCATGAAGAAGCACCATCGGCGGACCATCACCGCCCTCCAGCCACGTCGTTGAAGCTCCCGCCAGCTGAAGCCGGCGCTCAGTGAGGGGGATCCCTGCCAGCAACCACTCTCGAGCCTCGTCGTCGGTGAAATGCCGGCGCTGCTGCACGCCTTGCTGCTTGCTCATCGCTACCTCCCTAGAGTCGCGGGCGCTTCGGCCCCGTCCGCCGCGGGCCGGCCGTTCGGCTGGCTCCTGCTGAGGCCGGCCATCCTCACCGAAGATCGGGAGATCGATCCATCCGAACGCGCCCCGGAAGCCCGTGCACCAGATCACGTTCGACACGTCGAGGACGCGTCCGTCCGCGAGCTCTGGACGACCGTCCTTCACCCCAACAGTTCGCGGCACCTGCTCGACGCCGTCGGCGACAAGGTCCTTCAGCTTGACCCGGATGAGCGGGGCCGCGTGGCCCACGAACTTCGGCTGGAGTTTCCGGCCGATCGGCGTCTTCAACGTCAGTACGTGGTGGCCGACGAACCGCACGAGGGGGAGAGCGAACCGGGCAGCGGCGGGCCCATGACGAACGGGGATCTGCCCGGCCGGCTTGCCGGACAGCCAGGTACGGTGCGTGCGCGACACTTCATGGGCGATCTCGGCCCCCGAGTTCCCGATGCCCACGAGCAGAACATCGCCCTCCTGCAGCTGGGACGGATTCCGGTACACGCTGGAATGCAGCTGCACGATGCCCGGATCGAGCTCGGAGGCGAAGAGGGGGATCTTCGGCTTCTGGAAGGCGCCCGTCGCCAGGACCACGTTGTCCGCCGCGAACCGGAGGTTGCCGGATGCCACGACGTAGCGGTCCCCGTCTCGGGAGAGCCCATCCACGCTGACGCCGGTTCGAACGGGGAGATCGAACCGCGCCGCGTAGGCCGCCAGGTAATCGGCCATCTCGTCCTTCGTGGGGAAGGAAACGCTGGGTGCAGGGAACCGCATGCCCGGCAGCCCGTTGTATTTGGCGGGGGTGAACAATCGGAGCGAGTCCCAGCGCTTGCGCCAGGCATCGCCGACCCGCTCGTTCGCGTCCAGGACCACGAATGGGCGGCCGCGCTTCGCCAGGTGGTACCCCACCGCCAGGCCGGCCTGCCCCCCACCGATGATCACGGTCTCGAACCGCTCTGTGCCGTTGCCGTTCATCGTCCTCCTCCGTTCGCCTCCGCTGACTGCTTCGTGACGAGGAAGGTAGGCGCGAGGCAAGGGTGGGCGCATCAGGTGAACTATCCAAATTGGCATGCCGGGCTCAGTGGGTAATTCTGTGTAGGCGCCTACACGAGGTCGTGCTCGTAGGCGTAGGCGGTGGCCGCCGATCGGGAAGACAACCCCAGCTTGGTGAAGATGTTGCTCATATGTCGAGCCACGGTCTTTTCGCTGATGACGAGCTTGTCGGCGATCGCCCGGTTCGTCTTCCCCGTTGCCACCAGGCGCAGGACCTCCACCTCCCGTGCGGTAAGCCCGCCGATGGGCTGAGGCACGGCCGTCCGGGAGAGTTCCTCCAGCCTGACCAGATCCGGTGCGGCCCCTAACTGCTGAAGGGTCCGGCGTGCCGCGTCCATCTCCATCCCTGCAGTGTCCTCGTCACCGAGCTCCCGGCAGGCGAGTCCGATCAGAACTCGGACACGAGCGGCCTCGTACGGCGCCTCGAGCTCCTGCCAGGACTTCCACGCGCGGCGCAGCGCCTCGAGGGCGGCTCGCGTGTCGCCCTCCGCGAGCAGAACGGCCCCAGTTGCGGCGGCGGCCATCGCCCGCAGAAGCTGCGCGTCGAGTTCGGAGGCGATCTCCGAAAGCTCGTCGGCGGCCGCGAGTGCCGCATGGACGTCACGGGCGGCAAGCATGATCTCGACGTGCACGGGAAGCAGCCTGGCCCGGGTCACACGATCGTGCACCTCGTCGAGCGCTCGACGGATGGCCGCCGCCGCGGCATCGATCTGTCCCTGCGCGAGCCGAAGTTGCGCCAGACCTGGTTGCGGACTCCGCCCCCTTTCGGTCGCCCGGCGGTACCCCTCCTCGGCCTCGGCGAACTCCCCCCGCAGCCGATGGAGCTCGGCATCCTGGTAGAACGCCGAACCGGCGACGGCCGGCTGGCCGGCGAGTAGTTCGCATGCTCGTTGCGCCTGGCCGGCCGCATCCGGCCACGCGCCGTGCAGCTGCATGATCTCGGCCCGATGCACCAAGCACTGGCCACGGAACGGGACCAGGTCGGGCTGAGCCTCACACCAGCGGCTCAGTGCCGCGGTCCATTCCTGCGCCCGGCGCAGATCGAAGATCTGCTGGCACGCCTCGATCACAGCGCAGTAGGCGATGCCCACGACGATCGGGGAGACCTCGCTCGCCGTGACCGCCACCATGGCCTCGTCCAGCCAGGCGACACCCTCGACGATCTCTCCCAAGAAGATGAGGGTCTGCCCGCGGCCGAGCCGGGAGAGAGTCATCAGGTCCGGATCGCCGAAGCGGTCGCCGATCTTGGCGGCCTGATCGAAGGTCGCGAACGCGGTGGCAAGGTCGCCCTGGTACATGCTTTGCAGTGCGCCCGGCACCAGGATGTAGCCTTGCTCCACGCAGTCCTCCTGCGTCTCCTCGAGCAGCCGCCGCGCGCGGGCCAGCCAGCCGCCTCCGCGGGCCATCTCACCTTTGTCGAGAAGGCTCATCCCGAGCCAGATCGCGCTTCGTGCGGCTCGTGGCGCATTGCCCAGGCGCAGGTACTCGTGATGGGCTCGAGCCCACATATCAGCACTGTCATCGTCCCTGCCCGTCAGGTCGGCGGCCACCGCCAGGCGCTCCAGATCTTCAGGCTCCAGCGGCGACTCCTGATCGGCTTCTGTGAGCTGGGCGAACGCATCGCCCCACGCCTGCCGCTGGAAGGACTCCCTGCCCCTATCGAGTACGTCGGCCACGGTCATAGGCGGGGGCGTGTCACGAAGAAGGACCCATTCGACATCTGGCCAACCCCTCGCGCCTAGATTTGGTCAAGGGAATATAGTCGTTCCTCCCGTCGCGGCTCGAGCAGGAGGTTCCGTCATGCGTCGCACGATCATCACAGCCATCGCTTGCTCTTTCCTGTTGTTGCCAGCGTCGTCAGCCAGCGCCGGCCAGTTGCTCCAGCGAGTCCCCCTCCCGAACGGTTTCCAACCCGAGGGCATCGCCATCACCGGGGGAAGGACCTTCTACAGCGGATCCTTGGCCGACGGGTCGATCTATCGCGGGGACATCCGCTCCGGCCTGGGGAGCATCCTCGTCCACCCGCCCTCCGGACGGGTCGCGGTCGGCATGAAGGTTCACAAGAAGGTCCTCTTCGTGGCCGGCGGCCCCACGGGTGACGCGTACGTCTACGACGCCCGGTCAGGGGCCGAGGTGCGAACCTACGACTTCCATCCCGGAGGTTTCATCAACGATGTCGTGGTGACCAAAGAGGCGGCCTGGTTCACGGACTCGTTCTTCCCGTTCATTTACAGAGTGCCTGTCACGCGCAGCGGCGCCCCGGGTGATCCGTCAGCGGTGGAGGCTATCCCTCTAACCGGAGACATCGTCTATCAAGATGGCTTCAACGCGAATGGGATCGACGCCACGCCGGACGGCAAGAGGCTGATCATCGTGCAGACGAACACGGGGAAGCTGTTCACTGTGGACCGCTCCTCCGGGGTGACCTCCGAGATCGAACTCGGTGGCGACGACGTGGCGTCAGGCGACGGGATCCTGCTCGACGGACGCGATCTCTTCGTGGTTCAGGGCTTCATGAACGTGGTGGCCAAGGTCCGACTTACCCCTGACCTCTCTTCGGGCGAGGTGGTCAGCCGCACGGGGGACGACGACTTCGACATCCCGACCACGGTGGCCGAAGCGGGCAATGCCCTGTACCTCGTCAACGCGAGGTTCACCACGCCGCCCGCGCCGGACACGGAATATTGGGTCTCGCCGATCAGGAAGCCGTAAAAGGAGCTAGCTCCCGGCGAGATCCTCGGTGCGCTCGATGAGCTTCTCGCCCTCCTTGATCAGCTTTTTGGCGTGCTGCTCGTCGATCGGCTGCCCGGCGAACGCCGCCGCCTCCAGCATGTCGCGCATCTGGGCCGCGAGGGCGTCGCGATCCGCAATCAGGTCGGCGAGGGCGTCCTCGAGCTGCTCGTAGGTGCCGTCGTCCCCCTCCAGGGCTTTCGTCGAGACCTCGATCCCGGCCATGCCGACCCTGCCGAAGGGCGCCGTCACCTGCTTGTACACGGCGCCCAACCGGCGGAGGGTCTCCGCGTGAGCCCGCAGGGTCGGCGGGAGGGCCTTGGCCGTGAGGAACTCGATCAGGACACGGCCGTCATGCACGTAGTCGTCGCTCAGCCCCGCCAGGGTGAGGATGCTCGGCCGGAGGTCGGTGTGATCCATCCATATCGTGCCGTTGTCGCCGAGGTGTCGCACGCCCGGACCGACGAACCCGACCCAGGTGGTGGCGATCTCGGGCGCGATCCCGCCATGGTTCCAGGCGAAGGCTGGCTGGACCTGGACGCACGGTGAGTTGCAGTTCGGGGCCCCGCCGAACCCGAAGTAATCGGGATCCAGGAAGGAGACGAACGTCGGCGTCCGCAGGGGATCGCCGGTGACCATGTGGAGGAGCGACATCCCCACCCGGTCGATCATCTTGTCGCTGACCGGCTCGGGCTCCCCGGTGTAGGGATTCGCTGCAGTGAGCGCCGCGACGTCCCGCTCGAAGGTCCGGGTGAGGGGGTCGCCTCGCTCGGGGTTCCCGATCAGGTAGAAGGCGGGGGCCATGTCCGAGTGGAGGTCGAAGGGCGTCGTGTTCGAACGCTGCGTGGCCAGCAGCCCCCGGAGGTTGACGTTGATCTCCCCGACGTCGTTCGACGGGCAGTCGCGGTCGCATACGACGTGGGCCCATTCGCACGGCGTGTTCACCCCGTCGCAGCCTGAGTTGGCCGGCGTGCCCCCGGCGAAGTGGTCCCCCTCCTCTTCGGTGAACACGAAAAGCGTGTTCTCCGGGGTGATCCCGTCGCTCTCGAGGCGATCGAAGAACTTGCCGAAAGCCCGGTCGTAATCCGCGAGCTGCTGCACGTACCCGATCTCTCCCGGACCCTGGGGGATGTGGCCGTAGCCGTCGTTCTTCGGGTCCGGGGGGTGGAGGTCGTGAGCGTCGGAGATGTAGGCGAACGTGACGGGGATCCCATGCTCCTGCATCGCCGCCACGAAGGAGAGCGACCGCGTCGCCGACATGCCGTCGAATCCCGGGAAGCCCTCATTACCGACCGGGTCGGTGATCACATTGCCGTCCAGATCCATGAGCGGTCCGTCGGGGCTGATGATCGGGTTGACGTACCTGGTGCCGTACAAGGCGTCGAAGCCCGCGTAGCCTCCAGGCTCGTCCGGGAGCAGGTCGGGCACGGCCCGATTCGACGCTGCGCAGGCAGCCGAACCCTGAGCACAGTGAACGGTGATCCCGACGAAGTCCGCCATGGCCTTGAACGGGTCGTCCTTGGCTTCCTGGGCTTCGGGAGAGTCCGGGCCGAACACCTTGGGCACCTCGGGCCCGATGTTCTCGAGAACGGTGTTGGCCGCGCCGACGGCCCCAAAGTCGCAGCCTGCTCGAGTGAACGGCACCCAGGGACCGGGGGCGTTCTTCCCCTCTTTCGTGAGCATGTTGTAGGAGGTATCCGGCGGTGAGGGATTCGCCGGGTCGAAGATGCCGTCGGTCCAGTACGCGAAGGAGACGCCGAGGCCGGTCTTTCCGTCCGGCTTGTAGTAGCGGAAGCTATTGCTGACCGCCTGGCCGTGCCGATCGGGGTACACGCCGGTCAGCGAGCTGAGGATTCCCCCCGCCGTGTGAGAGATGAGCACTGTGTGGTCGTTCGAGGAAACGGTCCCGTTCTTCCGCAGAAAGTTCAGGAGGTGCGGCATCTGCTCGAGGTCTGAGGGGACGCTGCCCAGATCGCGCAGCAGATGGGTGTTGTCGAACTGGACGTAGATGACGTGCTGCAGCGGCCCGCTCCCGCCCGCGCAGCCGATCTGGCCCAGGCCTCCCTGGCCGACGGCGGCCACTGGATGAACGGCTGCTACAGAGGATGGGGCTGCGTCCCTGGAGGCGAGAGCTCGGGCAGCCGTGCCACTCACGCCGAGCAGGCCCAGGAGCGTCACTGCGGACAGTAAGGAAACGAGTCTGGACTTCATCCCCTTCCCCCTTTGACAAGGTAGTGGGCAGCCGCCCTGTCGACTCAGATCGCTCCCCCCGATTAGATGCACGGGCCGGGCGGTCGCGCAAACCCGGCCGCGTGAAGAGCCGCTCGGGTACACTCTCGAGGTCCAGGTGGAGGCGCGCTCAGAGAGGCCCGGCGACGGAATCCTGGTGGTCGGCGGGCCCAGGATGGGGACGACCTGGGTGGCCGAGGCGCTGAGCCATGCCGAGGGGGCCACCTGGATCAACGAGCCCGACAACGAATGGCCCGATCCGTTCGCGCTGAAAGCCAAGCTGCCCCTGGGCCGGTTCCCCATCCTCGATGAAAGCGACCCAGATCCTCCCGCATACCTCGAGCTGTGGCAGCGCGCGTTCGCCGGGTTCCACCAGAGCGGGCCGCTCCTAGCTCTGGCGGATCGACTCGAGAACTGGGAAAGGACCAGGCGCGATCTCTGGCGAGCGCTCTGCGACCACGCCAACCCCCGAGTCACGCCGTGGCTCAGGGTCCTCGTCTCGCTGGCCCGCCCTCCATCGAAGAGAGCAGCCGCCCGGCTGGTTGTGGTGAAGTCGGTGCACTCACCCCTCGCGCTGGAATGGGTGGCCTCACGCGTTCGGCCGCGCGTGCTCGTGGTTCTCCGACACCCCTTCAACACGATCGCCAGCTGGCTGGAGTTCGGCTGGGGCGGCTGTTACCTGGACACTCACCCCAAGGTCCGTGAGCGCTTCGCTGACCCGTGGGCATTCCCTCAGCTAGGAGAAGATCGCTCGTTGGTGGCGGCCGTGACGTGGGAGGTTGCCCTGTTCACCTCGGTCCTCCGCGCCGCCGTTCAGGCCCATCCGGACTGGCTGGTCATCTCTCACGAGTCCCTGTGCGCCGACCCCTTGGATGGCTTCAGGAAGATCTACGCCGATCTGGGCCTGACATGGACACAGGGCGTCGAGCGGTTCGTCAGGGACTCCAATCGTCCGGGAAGGGGCTACGAGACGGCCCGACTCGCCGCCGACCAGGCCGATCGTTGGAAACACCGACTCACTCGCCAACACGTGGAGGAGATCTGGCAGGTCCTGTCCCGAATCCGAGCTCCATGGGCAGAGTCGCTCGCCCGGGATTTAGGATGAGAAGTTGCGCCAGTCTCCAGTCCTAGGAAACGGGCAGGACGAACCGGATCGTCGTGCCCTGCTGTGCACGGCTGTCCGCGGTGATCTCGCCGCCATGGGCTTCGACGAGACTCTTGGCGATGGCCAGTCCCAGGCCGGCGCCGCCGGAGTCGGACGCCTTCACGAAGCGATCGAAGATGTGCGGGAGTAGTTGGGCCGGGACCCCGGGTCCGGCGTCCGAGACGGCGAAAGCGACCACATGACCGCCCGGCGCGGGGTCGGCCGAGATGACCACCGACCCACCCGGAGGCGAGTGGCGAACCGCATTCGAGAGCAGGTTGGCCAGGACCTGGCCGATGCGAACCGGATCCGCTTCGAGGGCGGGCATCCCGGGCGCCACGTGGGCCTCGAGTGATACGTGAGCCGTCTCCGCTTGCCCTCGGTACGCGGCTGTAGCATCTTCGACCAGAGTTCCCGGATCGACCGATTCCCTGTGCAGCCGAAGAACCCCTGCCTCCGCCGTGGACAGGATCTGGAGGTCGTCCAGGAGCCGGGCCATGACCCGCGTCTCTTCGAGCAACGGCTCCAGGTGC
>WNGF01006896.1_pt1 | contig 28813 bp, 20 predicted proteins | sample 5400641 | NCBI WGS metagenome assembly WNGF01 (sample SAMN13153371, study PRJNA577476) | soil metagenome | isolation source: 80 cm soil or saprolite under grassland replicate 2 | place: USA:California | collected 2016-06-15 | reverse complement strand
GCAAACTGGTGGGGCTTCAGGATTCACCGCCAGCGGCACGGGCAACATCAATGATACAGTCACAATGCCCGCCGGTAGTGTCATCACTTACACAGCCGCCGCGACAGTTAGCTCATCGGCAACCGGCCCACTTTCCGACACGGTGACGGTGACTGCTCCAATCGGAGTCACGGATCCCAATCTCACCAACAACAGCAAGACCGATACGGACAATCCGCCCTAGTCATCCACGGGATTTCGTTTCGAGTCGCAAGAAATTCTCGAAAAAAAGGTCTTGCATCGGTTGTGAATAACTGCGCATAACCATTTCCTATTGATAATTATGAATAACTTTCTTGATTTTGCTCGGAATTTGGCACATCGCAAACAAGCTCGAACGCGAGCTTTCAGAATGGAACGCGAGCTTTCAGAATGCCGGCTGTACTCGGCCTGCTGCTTTGCTCTGCCGGGCTGCTTGCGATCCCGGAAAAAGCCAGTGCCCAAGCTTTTCCTAAAGGAGTCTTTTCCCTCAGCAACGCTGACAGACCAGCCAATGATACCGTCTTGAATAACCCGGACGTCACTGGAGTCAGTATCCGCCAGGGCTGGGCTAGTCTGGAGCCAGCCGAAGGGGTTTTCGACTGGACATTTCTCGATTCAGAAGTGGCAAGGGCGGCCGCAGCGGGTAAGCGGGTCATGCTGCGAATTGGCACCGCCCAGGAAGCTAGACCAGCGTGGGTCACCACCGCCGTTAGGAACGCGGGTGGCACCTTCTTCAGCTTCGTAGATAACGGAGTGCCCACCACCATCCCCGTCTTCTGGGACCCTACCTTTCTCGCCAAGAAGACAGCAATGATCACTGCCCTGGGAGCACATTTCACAAATAATCGGGCGATCACAGTCGTTGTCGCAAGCTTTGCTAACTGTTGCAGCGAAGATTGGGGTGTCCCACACACGCCAACTGACATCGCTAACTGGCTGGCTGCCGGCTACACCTCTGAGAAAATGCTGGACGCAGGCAGGACACTTATCGACGCCACCATGGCCGCTTTCCCGAATCAATATGTAACTCTGGCTGTGGGAAGCAACGGTGAGGGGCACGGAATCGATCTTGATCCTACCGACGACTACGTGGCGCGTAACGCCGTGCTAACCGCTCGCGCATCCTGGCCCGGGAGATTGTTTGTCCAGAAAAACACTCTTTCGACGTGTATTCCTCCTCCACCGGGAACGGACACTCAATACTCGATGATATGGGATTTCCAGCCCCTTGTCGGAGGGCAAATGCTTTTCCCATGCGTAAACGACCCCACCTACCGGGTTAACTGCGGAGTCCTTATCGATCCTGCGGCCGCTTTGAGAAAATCGGTGAATAATGGAGTAAGTTATGGTGAGAAATTCATCGAAATTTACCAGACCGACGTCCTCAACCTGCCGGGGGTAATCGGCTACGCGCACGACGTCCTGGTAGGTCCCTAGCCGTCGAGGCCGAGCGCGAGCCCTTGAACACCGCCACTCGGCTTCCGATCGGCGGAACGCTGGTCGTCTGCCGTACCCGGAAGATGGCAGGTCGCGGCCTTCGGACATTCTCCACCGAATCACTGCCACCTGGCAGGAACCGCCAGGTTTATTATTCGGAATCAGCTAAAAAACATTTGCGTGATCCAACTTCGTGGCGATTTTAGCCTCTGCCATCGTCTCAACCGCCTGAGATATAAATATACGAATATATGAAAAAATTTCGTCTGCCAATGCTCGTCATCGTTCTCGCTTCGCTTGGAGCCGTCACGGCTCAGGCGCAATCCACAATTGTCCTGAATCCGGAGCGTGCGGCTCACGCAGCGACCCGCCTGAACAACGGCAAGGTCCTAATTACAGGGGGCGTGAATGAAAGCGCTACACTCAATTCCGCCTTGCTCTACGATCCAGCGAGCGGGACGTTCGTGCCGACCGGCTCGATGACCTCTGCGCGCTCTGCCCACACGTCAACCTTGCTGCCGGATGGCCGGGTCCTGATCACTGGAGGCGAGCTGAGCACTGGCCAAAAGCTGAGATCGGCGGAGATTTACGACCCGGCGACTGGAGTTTTTACACTGGTTCCGCAGGCGATGTCCATCTCGCGGAGCAAACACACAGCCAATCTGCTTCCGGATAGCAAAGTGCTGGTGGTCGGAGGAAGGAACGCCGACTTGTTTGATCCCGTTAGCCAGACCTTTACACAAATATATAGTACGCCCGTAGATCGCAAGAACCATGCTACTCTGTTGCTTATGGATGGGACGATCCTTATAACGGGCGGGTATGTTGGGCCACCCTCCGACTCTGCTGAGATATACAATCCCGCTACTCAGACCTTCACAGTCCTGGCCGCGACAATGACTATCCCTCGCGCAAATCATACTATGACGCTCCTCTTGGATGGAACCGTGCTGATCGCCGGCGGGTTTTCCGGAACCAGCCCACATGATCAGACCGAGATTTATAATCCAGTTCAGCAGACGTTTACGGTTGGCACCAGCATGCTTTTCCACCGGTCCAATCACGACGCCTTGCGTTTGTCGAATGGAAAGGTTCTTGTCATCGGAGGGACCACCCTGGAGAGTGGATTCCTGGCTGAAAACGAGATTTACGATCCCGCCAGCCAGAGCTGGTCGATCCACGATACCATGGTTGAGAACAGATCGGGTGCTACTGCCACGATGCTGAGCGGCAATATTCTCGTCGCGGGCGGGGTAACCGGTTCGCGAACCTTGCAGACCGCCGAGGTGCTCGATCCTTCCACAATGACTTTCACCTCTTTGGGTAACATGACCGCCGGGCGAAACCAGCACACAGATACGCTGTTGCCGGATGGCCAGGTCCTGCTGGCTGGTGGAAGTACGGACGCGGTGATCCTGGACTCCGCCGAAGTGTTTAACCCGGCGAACAATTCCTTCGCCGCTGTTGGCTCAATGGATAAGCGCAGAAAGAGCCATACCGCGACGCGACTTCAAGATGGCCATGTCCTGATCACCGGCGGCAAAAGTACCGACACCACAGGCGGCGACCTCAAAGCGGCAGAACTGTACGACCCATTAACGATGAGCTTTACTCCGGTCGCACCAATGAACCAGGGCCGATCGCAACACACCGCCACGTTGCTCAATGATGGCAAAGTCCTCTTAGCGGCTGGGCGCAAAGGGGGGGACGAAACGGACACAGCCGAGCTTTACGACCCCGCAACCGCACTTTTCTCCTTTACCGGATCTTTACGCCTCAAAAGAAAACGCCACCGTGCGTCGCTGCTCTTGGATGGTACCGTGCTCGTGTCAGGAGGAGCTACCCTTCAAAACGCGCACGGGTCCGGTGAAGAACCGACGGACACCGTTGAACTTTTTCATCCCACAACCGGGACCTTCACCCGGGTGGGGAAGATGCACTACGGTCGTGATGAGCATGAGTCCACTTTGCTTGCCGACGGCACGGTGCTCATGAGTGGCGGAAATTTGAACACTTCTGGCGTAGGAGACGTGTATCAACCCGGCACTCAATCGTTTTTGGCAGTAGGCGTAATGGTCCAACAGCGCTTGCGGCACGTCGCCATACGGCTCTCGAATCCTGCCTGGGGATCCTTAGTCGGGAAGGTTCTCATTTTCGGAGGAGCCAAAACAGGTAGTCCCGTATTCGGCGGCCTCAGGGAGGCGCTCGATTCGGTAGAGCTTTACGACCCCGCAACCAGCCAATTCAGCACGTTTGGCACGATGACGGTGGAACGGCAAAATCACACTGCCATAGAACTTTTGGACGGGAGAATCCTCATCGCCGGTGGAGTAGGTCGCCCGTTCGTCAGTGGCACAGCGGAATTGGTAACCCCGTAGCCTGATAGTCGGCTGTCCCACAGCCGTGAGAAAGCTCGACGCTGAGGCCGAGCAGAACGGTCTGCCGTTCTTCTTATCGGCTGACCGAGACTTAAGAGCTCCTGCTATCAAAGCAAAGCCGCTCCGCACGGCAATTTGTGAGGGCGGTGTAGCAGTCAGACGTAGGACCTGACACGCTTAACTTGTCAACTTGGGGACTTATCCAGCTGAGAAACTGCCCCGACACTCGCTCGTCCTACCAGTTGCCCGAACTCTCTTAAGGTGGCTACGGAGCGGAACCTTCCACCACCGTGACGGTCGAGTCGGCTGCCACCGAGGGCAGGACATCCATGATCCCGCTCGGCCATATCACGTTGACGCTTGCCGTCGTCGCGCTTCCGATCCCGAAATGCAGCGGCTCGCTGCCCTGCGACGCGTAATCGCCGCCCCCACCGCCGTTATTCTGTCGGGAGCTTGTCCCACCTCCGTATGGCACGGTAACGCGGGCGCCGATTCCGCTTTTGTTCGATTGCACCCCCACGAGGTTCACTTTGATGAAATGGTTGCCATTCCCGTTGTTCTTGAAAAGCCGGTGGAAGCCGGACGCACCTCTACCGGTCCGTGATGCTGGAGGGATCCCGTCCTTTAGGATGAGGTCGAGAAATCCATCGTTGTTATAATCCGCCCAGGCTGCGCCTTTGTGTAATGACCTATTGTCCTGGAGCTGAACGCCCTCAGCGGCTGCGACATCGGTGAAGGTTCCGTCACCATTGTTGCGGTAAAGGAGATTGGCGTTACCCTGCCCAAGCGCCGATGCGCCAGCACAGGTGACAAACAGATCGAGAAATCCGTCGTTGTCGAAATCGCCCCAAACCGGTGCCCAGGTATTTGCCGTGGTGGTGAGGCCGGCTTCGGCCGTCACATCGGTGAACGTACCGTCGCCGTTGTTGCGATAGAGGGTGTTACCCAACAATCCACCGCCGGTCGTTCCTCGGGCTAGATAAAGGTCAAGCAAGCCATCATTGTTATAATCTCCCCATGCAATGCCTGTGCTATTGCGCTTCGTCGTCATACCGGCTGCCGCTGTCACGTCCATAAATGTGCCGCCGACATTCCTGTACAGAACATTTCTTTCCCCGGAAAAGGCGACATCCATGAAGCCGTCATTATCGTAGTCTGCGAACGAGCAGAGCGTGCCGTGAAATGCTCCGAGGGTGGCATCGGCGAGCCCCGCTGCGTTGGGGACCTGTGTGAAGGTGCCGTCACCGTTGTTCTCGTAGAGGCGATTGGGGCTCCCGTAATTTTTCACGAACAAGTCCAGCTTGCCATCATTGTCGTAGTCGAACCAAAAAGCGCACTGGCCGAGTGCAGCAGAGGTTTCGATTCCTGCGGCTACGGTGACGTTTTCAAACGTCCCATCGCCATGACCTTTGAACAGTAGATCGCGTTTGAGCATACTCCGATTGGCGAATTCGGCGATATAAAGATCGAGGTTGCCGTCCCCATCGTAATCACCAAACGAGAAACCACGCCAGGCATTGCTATCGAGATCGGACGGCCCGATCCCGCAAGTTGCGCGGATGTCGGTGAAGCTGCCGTTGCCGTTATTCAGATAAACAAACGGTTCCACGCTGAACGTCGGCACGATCAGATCAAGAAAGCCGTCGTGATTGATGTCGCCCCAGATTGGGTTGCCCCACGACTCCGTTTTAAACGCGATCATACCGGCTTGTGTCGAGACATCCTGGAACTGCTGGGCGGCTGATACCGACGAGAAGATCGTTACAAATCCGGCCATGGTCGCCAGACATGAGAGTACTTTGGCGCTCACGGGATTAAATCCAGATCGATATAATCAAAAGCCAGCGCGTAACCACTGCTGCTTGGATTACGTCCGGTGACGAGGAACCGGAACGCTTGATTGCCGCCGCTGGTGAAAGTAACTATCCCGAGGTCGCGAACCTCATAGCCAATCGTCGGAGAGTATTCATCCTGAGGAGTCCCCTGGTTTACTCCAGCAATTGCAAGCTGGAAGATACCTCTATTATTTCGTGTTTGGATTCCCACCTTTACGTCGTAAGTGCCGGCCGCAACAATGGGCACGCTGTAGGTAACAAAGTCGCCCGGTACAGTCGCTTTGAGGACTGCGTAAGCGCCTCCGCTAGCGCCTGGATCACCTAAGATGTTGTAGGCCGCTGACCTTGCCTGCACCGTGAGTGCCTCACTTTCGAAGTGCAAGTGGTTGGGCCTAAACATCGCGAAAAAGTGCGGCCCCCCTCCGGTGTGAGCGAACACACCCAGGTCCTCCCCTGTGGGGGAAAACTTCTCGATCGTGTTATTGGCATTATTGGCCACATAAAGGTTGCCGTCACGATCAAACATCAGCCCGAGCGGCTTATTCAATCCAGTGCTGGCGAATACACCCAGATCTTCCCCTGTGGGGGAAAACTTCTCGATCGTGTTGCTGAGGCTGTTTGACACGTAGAGGTTGCCGGCGCCGTCAAACGCAAGTCCGAATGGGACCCGCATCCCAGTATCGGCGAACACCGACCCTACGCCGTCCGGCGTGAACTTTTCAATCGAACCGATACCCGTCGGCCCGCCACTGGCGTTTGACACGTAAAGGTTGCCTGCGGTGTCAAAAGCCAAACCCACTGGCTGCTGCAAACCATCTTCTCCATTCGCAAACTCCGTACCGACACCGTCCGGCGTAAACTTCTCGATCGTATTGTTGCGCGGATTTGCGACATAGAGGTTGGCGGCTTCGTCGAACACGATGGCGGACGGAAAGCTCAAGCCGCTATCCGCGAAGACAGAGAAGGTGCCATCCGGCGCGACCTTCTGAATCGAGTATCCGGCAGGGTCGTCGCTCGCCACGTAGAGATTCCCGGCATTATCGAACGCAAGACCGGTCGGCTTAACAGGCATGCCGAACCCCCCCACACGGGACCCCGTTAAAGAAAATATGTCGATCGTGTCGCTGCGATAATTTGTTTCGTAGATTGTATCAGGCCTTGGCAAGATGCGGTCCGCTTTATCCAGATTGTCGCTACCGGCGCCGACACTTGGCAACGCACTTTGTAAAATTGCCAGCACGAGCAGGTTAACAGGCAAAGCACCGAAAAGTCGGGTCTGTAGGAGCATAGGCTTCTCAAACGTCGTACGAAAAGGCCCACCAGCGCGTGGCGTTCGTGGTTGATTTCATGGGGTGCTTAGCTCGTTAGGGTGCAACCCGAGAAATGCGTCGATTTTCCGCGCGCGCATAATTGTCTGAAAACTGATTTCGGCCTAATCCTATCGAAGAATCTTGTAAATATTTCCGTTGCCGTAACTGACAATATAAAGTTCGCCAATCTGGTCCTCCCAAAAGGCAACAGGGTTGACCAACGGAAAATTGCCGATACGGGTCGGAAACAACTCCGAAGTGATGTCTTGGAAATCCGATACGGTGTGCCCGTCGTAACGGAAGGTCCAGATTTTGCCCGTAAAATCTCCGTTATCCGGACCGAAGGTATCCCCGAAAACATATAGGCCGCGCAGATCGCGAACTCTAGTCCCGCGATAAACATAGCCGCCGATTATGCTTATACCTACCGTGTGATCATAGTCGAAAATCGGATCGGTCAAACCGGGTGGTGGAGTCGGTTGAGAGCAGGGGCTCTGAATAAAGCCTTCTTTAAAGCGCCACCCGAAGTTTTCGCCGCCGCCAGGATTCGACGCCCTTTGCACGTCTATTTCTTCGCGTTGCGCCTGTCCCACGTCGCCGATAAACATCGCGCGCGTCCGGCGATCCCAACTGGATTTCCATGGATTGCGCAGGCCATATGCCCAAATTTCTTGTTTAACCGGGGGCGGGGCTCCGAAAAACGGATTGTCTGGCGGGATAGTGTAGGTGCCGGGCGCGGCCTCAGGGTGAATGCGCAAGATCTTACCGAACAAAGTTTCCGTGCTTTGTCCGTTTCCGCCTGGCGCGTGGCCACAACCGTTGTCGCAGGTACCGCCGCCATCTCCGCTGGCGATGTAGAGGTTGCCCTCATCGCCTGGGCGCGGGCTAAAAGCCAGGTGGTGCATTTGATGTTGGCATTGCGGATGATCGACAACGATCAGTGCCGCTTCGCTGCCTGGATCAGCAATATCGGGGTCCGCCGAGACCTCAAACTCCGAGATATGGCTTACGCATGTGCCGCAAGATCCGCCGGCCGTGGTGTAGGAGACATAAAATCGGCCGTTGGTCGCATAGTTCGGATCGAAGGCCAAACCGAGCAGCCCTTGTTCGCCGCCGATTGAGACTATGCCGGAGAGGTCGAGAAACGGTATCGCGTTCACCGTCCGCGCCGGAAGTTTGACGATCTTGATCTTCCCTGTCTGCTCCACTATAAACATCCGACCTGTATCCCCGGGCGGCTGAGCTATCGTAACCGGCGATTCGAACCCCCCCACGAACAGGCCCGCCGACTTCGCGTAGCTGGTGCCCGTCGTCAGGATTACGACAAGGGCTGCCATGAAGCCAGTGGTGAAGAAGTATCTGATGGCGCGCGAAAAAGCGCGGGAGTCGGTGCGTTTGGTCATTGTTTTCATAAGTTTCTTTGTTGGCTAGAATGGATTCGCTCGAGACCTTGATGCTACGCAGGCAAAATTTGATGGCAACCAGAAAAACAATCGATTGTTGGTTGCGACTTCGCGCCAGATGGACAGCCGAGCCAAGCCCGCTCCCCTTGAGGAACCGCTGGACTTTCGGACAAGAGCATTGGGCCGCGCCATTTACCGGCAACTAAAGAGATTAGTAACAGTTTTGTTACTTTTGGTGATCAAACGACACCAGTTTCCCATTGACGTCCAGACTTTGTGGATTAGCGAATTCAAAGCTTGACATTTTTCATCATAAATGCAGAAATGCAGCAATAACCTCAACAGAAAGAAATCCATCATATGACCAATCCTATCGAGAGCATCCATTCCACTTACTCAGGCGAAAATTCACGTATTCGGCCGCCATTGCGGTACTTTTCTCTTCTCATCGTGCTCGCTTTCGCATTATTTGCGGTACCGCTAACGGCCCGCGCGGTTTGTGAGGAAGGCTGCCTAAACGGCGAGAATACGGTATTGGGTGAGGATGCGCTCTCCAGTTTCACCACCGGCACGGAGAATGTGGCTCTGGGTTATGATGCGCTCCAGCAGACCACCACCGGCCTTAACAACACGGCGACAGGCCATTCGGCGCTCTCCGTCAACACCGTCGGCTTCAACAATACGGGCCTTGGTTGGCATGCGGCCCTGATTACGACCGGCAACAGCAACACGGGTGTCGGTTGTGACGTACTCAACGGGAACACAACCGGCAGCGAGAACATTGCCATGGGGCATCGCGCCGGTATCAATCTCACCACCGGCAGTAACAATATCGATATCGGCAATGTGGGCGTGGTCGGGGAGTCGAATACGATTCGCATCGGCAGCGCCGGCGCGCAAAGCGCCACTTTCGTAGCTGGCATTCGCGGAGTAGCGATCACTGGCGCGCAGCCCGTAGGTGTTAACGCCGCTGGTCAACTTGGAGTTAGAGCTTCCGCGGCTCGCTTCAAGGAAGCGGTCGAACCGATGGATAAGGCGAGCGAAGCGATCCTGGCGCTGCGTCCGATTAGCTTCCGGTACAAGAAAGAGCTCGATCCAAAGGGAGTGCCACAGTTCGGGCTGGTAGCAGAAGAAGTAGCAAAGGTGAATCCAGACTTGGTGGTAGCCGACGACCAAGGCAAGCCCTTCACCGTGCGCTATGAGGAGATCAACGCGATGTTGCTCAACGAGTTTCTCAAAGAACACCGCAAGGTGGAGACGCAGGACAAGAAAGTGCAACAACTGGAGACGACCGTTGCACGGTTGGAAGCGGCCTTGAAAGAACAGGCGGCGCAAATCCAAAAGGTGAACGAGAAAGTTGAGTTGAGCAAACCTGCTCCGCACATAGTGACTAACGACTGATCTGGACTGATCGCCCGCTAAGTCGTCGAGCTCGACACGTGATCGTAAGCGAGTATCTGGATCGCTCGAAGGGCGAGCAGTGAAAGCACAGCTATCGCCTCCATGAAACAACGAGGACAGGAACAATGAGTAAACTCACCAGGATCACAAATGCGCTTACGGTTGTGGCGATGCTGATTTCGCCAATCGCGCGCGGACAAAAGCTTGTTGATGCGGCCGACAACGCGGAAAGCATTAAGTCGTCGAACCATTCTTTGGGCAGTGCTGCCCCGCAGCTTTTCGTGACGACGACCGTTTCGAACTCTGTCACTGTAATCGATTCCGCTACCAACCAGGTCACGACCAGGATCCCCGTCGGCACATCTCCGCTTCGGCTCGCCATGACCCCCGACGGGCGGAAGGCGTATGTTTCCAACTATGGTGACAACACGGTCTCCGTTATCGACACAATGAATCGGATTGTAACAGCCACAATCCCGGTCGGCGTTGGTGGTGCACAGGAGCTCATAGTCACTCCGAATGGCAAACTCGTCGTGGTGGTGCACTCAAACTCGGGAGACATCGCGACAATCCGGACGAGGACAGATACCTTTGCCGGCAATCTAACCATCGGCGGGAGGGGGGCCAAAGATGTCCTAGCGACGCCCGACAGTCGATTCGTTTACGTGGCAAATTACACCGCCGACATGGTGAACGTCATAGATACTTCTACCCATCAGGTAACCAACATCGCCACGCCGCCCGGACCTCGTCGGCTCGCGATCTCGCCGGGTGGCGATCGCATTTTCGCGACCGACTTCCTGGGCAACTCGGTTTCCGCCATCGATACTCTCACTCAAACTGTGATCCAAAACATCGGCGTCGGGCAGCATCCGAGAGGCATCGACGTCACGCCGGACGGTAGCGAGATTTATGTGACCAACGTGGGCGACGGGACTGTTTCGGTGATTGACAATGCGACCCTGACTGTGGTTGCAACCATTGGTGTTGGCGACCGGCCCTGGCATCTGGCCATTACGCCGGACGGCGCCTGGGCCTACGTGTCAAACTCCAGCTCAAACTCTGTGTCGATCATCGAGACAGGCACTCACGCCGTGGTCAACACACTCACAGTCGGACTGGGTCCATTTTTCTCCGTCGTCAATCCGAGCGGCACCGAACTGTACGTTTCCAACTCTGCGGACACCACCGTGTCCGTGATCGATCTAGCCAGTCAGACCGTCTTGCAAACGATCCAACAAGTGGGGCAGCAGCCGTTCGATCTGATGTTCGACGGTCCGCAGTGATTGGAAGCCGCATGAAGCCATTCCCCCCGGCGAGGACAAACTCACCGCGCAGACAACCTCTATCGACAGCTACTGCGTATATACAAAATGTTCCAGCATTCCCGCAATGGAATCCAACACGTTAGAATATCCGCTGCGAGAAACATTCCACATTTGAGAAGCTCTCTTCTGCGTTTACAAAGGCGGCTTTTCGTCGCCGCGCCCTTGATCCTGCTCTTGCTCGCAACCTGGGATATCGCCGTTGCCCAAAGTGTGACCGGAAATCTCCGCGCCGTTAGCGGCGATTTGAATACCGCCGACGGCATCTTACCAAGCCCTAACACAATTTACCAAACCAATTTTCGCAGCAATACGATCGAGGTATTTTCCTTGAGGGGGTCCGATCTGGGGACCTTCGCCACGCCGGCTCACCCAACCGGCTTGGTTTTCGATGATGCGGGGAATCTATACGTGTCGAGCGACAGCTCTGCCGCATACTCGATCTTGAAGTTCGCGCCGGATGGCTCCTTCACTGTCTTCGCAAATAGCGGGTTGAACGGTCCGCACGCGCTCGTGTTCGACACAGCCGGGAGTCTCTACGTCGCAAATGCGAGGAACAGGACAATTATGAAATTTAACCCCGACGGGGTCGGCACTGTTTTTGCGGACCGACATGATGGTTTGGCCAGCCCAATTGATTTGGCCTTTGATACCGCGGGCAACCTTTATGTGTCGAACTTTTATGGGGGGTCAGAGGGTAACGGCAGCGTGCTAAAGTTCACGCCTGATGGGGTAGGGTCAGTCTTCGCCGATTCTGGCTTCCAAGGCGCGTATGGACTCGCATTTGACCGTGACGGCAACCTCTACGTGTCAAACCTCAACAGCAACACGATCGAGAAGTTTTCCCCCACCGGGGTTGACTTGGGTGTATTCGCCAGCACTGGATTGAACAAGCCGCTCGGGATAATGTTCGATCGTTTCGGCAACCTTTATGCCTGCAATCAGGGCAACAGCACAATCGAAAAGTTTTCTCCCACAGGGGATGATCTGGGGGTCTTCGCTCACACCGGAGGCGGGCCGCACTTTATGACGATGTCTAGGTCAACCGCCACACCTACCCCAACGCCATCTCGAAACTGAGACATTCGCCGTGGCTGTGAGTAATCTCGCCGGAAGCGTGACCAGTAACACTGACTGTACAGTAGCGCTCAATGCAACAGTGAAGGAGGTTACGACAGCAGGACTGACACCCTACCGCACTTGTCCGGCCGAGCACAAAATATCCGGCAGCGCGTGAGCCAGTCCAACTGTTAAAGAGCGATAAGATGAAAAAGAGCTTGCTTTCTTTTTGTCATTTCCGGCACTCTTGCCTCCGCAACGAACAGGGGGTTCACCTCACTTTCTTGCCGCATGGAAAACCCGAACTCGAAAGCGTTCGCACAGCTTGAAGTATTCATTATGAAAATTATTAAAATTACTCAAAACTCGATCTCTGGTTTCGGGGCCAAAGCTTTCCTCTTCACCGCCGCCGCTCTGTTGCTCATGCTCTCAGCTCGCGGCAACGTATTTGCGGGTAGCAGCATAATTTTTACTGACACCACCCTCTCGGCGGGGCTCAACACGACGGGATTTACATTCGGAAATCCCATTTGGGGTGATTTCGATAACGATGGAGATCTCGATCTCTTCGTTGATAATCATTATAACGCAGCGTCTTATCTTTACCAGGATAATGGGAATGGCACGTTTACGGATATTCGTCCGGTCTCTGGGCTTAAGCCAGCGGGAGATCGTCATGGATCTGCATGGGTTGACTTTGATAATGACGGCGATTTGGATCTGTCTATTACCAAGGGAGCCAGACATGGCCATGCATTCGGCACCAAGCAGGACGAGCTTTATCAAAATCTAGGAGCCGGCCAATTCACGAATATTGCCGAGGCAGCAGGAGTTACGAATACCTTGGGGAGAGGAAGAAGCGTGGCCTGGGGCGACTTTAACAATGATGGGGTCTTGGGCATCTCGAGTATAACGAATGCGCCTTTGCCGATTACAATAACGATGGGTTCCCAGATATTTTCTGCACGAATAGTCAGGCGCAGCGTCCCTCAAAAGATATCCTCCTCAAGAACAATGGAGACGGAACATTTACGAACACTTCTAACCAGGCTGGTATTCGCCGTCTGGTCAACGGCCGGGCCATCGCTTGGGGAGACTATGATAATGACGGCGACCTGGACCTCTTTATCTCAAGAGGGACAGACATTTCCTTTAAGCAAACCCTTTATCGGAATAATGGAGACGGGACATTTACGGAAGTAACCGATCAGGCTGGTTTAGGGAGTATCAGCAATAATCGCGCGGCGGAATGGGGAGACTTCGATAATGACGGTTACCTGGACCTATATGTGGTTGATTCCGGGAGTGATCCCGAAGGAAAAGGCCCGAATTATCTTTACAAGAATAATCAAGATGGGACCTTTACCGATGTGGCGAGCAGCGCAGGTGTTGAGGACTTGGTAACGAGTCGCGGCCATGGAGCTGCCTGGGGGGACTACGATAATGACGGGTTCCTTGATCTCTTCGTCACCAATGGTGAGGATGGCACTCTATTTTTAGAGGGTCCCCAGATTCTCTACCATAATGGGGGAAATGGTAATAGCTGGCTTAAGATTAAGCTGGTGGGAACAGCGAGTAACCGACAAGGGTTAGGAGCCAAGGTCACGATCCAAATTGGTCAGACGATGCAATACCGGGAAGCGAATGGAGCTGGGGGACATTTGCTCTCCCAGGGGGCCGGGCCGCTTCATTTTGGATTGGGTCAGGTCACAGTCGTTGATCAGATTACAGTTAAATGGCCAAGTGGTTCAAACCAGATTTTAAGCAATATTCCAGCAAATCAGGAGGTCACTGTGATCGAGGGTCAGTAATCTAAAAGGAGGAGTATTTCATGATCTCGAGCGGACTAGCATTATGAAGAACCGAACTTATGCCGCTACCGTTTTGGTCATTGCCCAAGTCGTCGTAGCCCACTTTACGTTTGGCCAAGTGCTCACGCATGGGCCGGTGGTAGGAGGTGTCACTGATTCGACCGCGAACGTGTTTGTTCGAACCGACCAGGCGGCCACTGTCGAAATTCACTATGGGACTGATCCAAATCTCTCAACCTACTCAACCTCGCAAGCCTTCAGTACCGATCTCGCAAGCGACTTTACCAAAATCGTTCCCCTCGCCGACCTGACGGCAGAAACGACTTATTACCTGGACGTGGCGGTCAACGCTGTGCCCCAATTGGCTGCGCCATATCCTTCCCTCACCACTTTTCCTCCCAGCGGAAGTGCGAGAAATTTTAGCTTTATAGTTTTGACAGACTTCGTGTCGCTCCGGCTCCTGACCGGGCCATCGCAGACTTTCGCCAGCGCGGCAGCAGAGAACCCTGTCTTCGCATTCATTGGCGGAGACTTTGACCACAGAAACCCTAAAACGCTCGATGATAAGAGGCAGATGTTCAAGGGCCTTTATGATCCGAATACGCCCTACATGGGGGATTTCGTCAACCTGATCCTGCGGAGAACGCCTATTATGCATCAGTGGGACGATCACGATTCTGGCCTGAATAACCTCGACAAGACTTACCCCGATTGGAACCTGACCCAGCAGGCATTTCAGGAATACGTGCCGAGCTATCCGCTCCCTTCGGCCACGCCGGGGATCTGGCAGAAATTCAGTTATGCCCAGGCCGACTGTTTTGTCCTCGATTGCCGCAGCCAGCGAGATGTTGCAACGGATCCAGACGACGCCAACAAGAGTATGCTTGATGGGAACAACCTTGGCGCCACCGGAGAACTGCAGTGGTTAGAAAACGGTCTCCTGACATCAACGGCACGGTGGAAAATCATCTTCACTTCCGTCGTAACCAACCCGAGCACGAAACGGAACGACGCGTGGGGAGCCTATCAAACAGAGTGGAACGCGCTGAGGGATTTCATCAACACCAACAATATCCAGGGCGTCGTGTTCATTGCCGGAGACTTGCATCTTGAAGCGATCGACAATGGCACGCAGTCTGGCTTTCCTGAGATGAGCGTCGCCGGGGCAAATTCGAGACAGCTTCCTCACCAGTGCGCTACTGGTCCCAACGGAACCTGGAGCGAGGGATATTACGACGATACGTGCCCTGGCTTCGGATTGGTCACAATCTTGGAGGATCCGGATCGAGTAATCCTCCAAGCAGCGGACGAGTACGGTACCATCCACATTTCTTATACTGTGGCAGCCCCGACTCCGACCCCAACTGTGACCCCAACCCCAACTGAGACTCCGACTCCAACCCCAACCCCACCAGAGACTCCGACTCCAACTCCAACGGAGACTCCGACGCCGACGCCGACCCCAACTGCGACCCCCACGCCAACTGCGACACCAACCCCGACGCCTACACCTGGACCTATCACGCTCATTGCATCGGGGCATAAGGTGGGGGGAGTAGATACGGCGGATCTCACTTGGAGCGGGGCGACTTCGACCAACGTCGACGTCTATCGGAATAGCGCTGTGATCGCGACAGTACCCAACACGGGCGCCTATACTGATTCCACCGGCAACCGCGGCCGAGCCACTTACACGTATCGGGTGTGTGAAGCGGGCTCCGCGACCTGCTCGAACGATGCGACAGTGAGGTTCCGTGGTCGGTAATAGATAACAACCGGGCCGCTTCTCTATCAACGCGCCGTGGTCAACACACTCGCAGTCGGACGGGGTCCATGGTTCGGGCAGGTCATTCAATGTAGCCCAGAGCTTTGAGCCGTTCTTCGACTATGGCAGCTTCTTCAGCGGAGTATTGCGCCCCTTGCCTGCCTTCGGAGTCTGCACTGCCGCCGGTCCGGACGGGGTTTTGCTCGATAAAGCCCGGCTCGAAGAGATCCTGCAACACGCGACCATCCATGTCTTCTGGCACGGGCTGGCCCATGAGATGCAGAATCGTCGGCGCCATATCGATTAGTCGTGCCCCATGGATCTGGACGCCCTTCCTGAACGGTTTGCCCTGCACGATCAAAATTCCATCGCGCCGGTGCGTGCCGCCCCACTCCGCGCTTGTGGCCGGCTTTCGCTCACAGATCTCCACAGCAGGCTCTGCGGTGTGTTCGGGAAAGCTTGGGCTGGTAGAGAAATGGCTCGACTCCCACCAGTCGAGGATCAGGTCCGCGGCTTCGTTTGCAAATGGTCCGTTGAAGATCTCCTCACGCCGGAAAACGCGTTTGATGACCGGCTCATTCGTGCGTGGGTCTTTAAGCTCTTTCAGCTTCTCGCTGATCAACTTCAGCAGCGGCTCATATTCGCTTTGCTCGACAATGCCGGAGGGCTTCACGCCTTTGAGATTTATCCAGATGCTCGGCGGCGAGGCGAGCACTTCACTGCAGTAGGCTTTTGTGCGACTCCAATCGATTTCAGAAAACGAGGTGAACGCGCCTTCGAACCACTCGCGCAATGCTGGAAAGCGTTGAGCGAGATAGCTTTTTCGACTGTGGCTGAGGGAGCTGCGCAGCAGCGTGTAGGAGCCGCGGACGACCTTTTGCGCCAGCTTCTTGAGCGCGGAACGGTTGTCTTCATGGTAATGAAGCAAACCAAGCTGGGCCAGATAGCGATTGAGGTAAATAACGCGGTCGGAAGTAGGGCCGCCGCCGTGATCTGAGACGACGAAGACCGAGGTGTCGCCGGACGTTTTTTTCAGCAGCTGGCCGACCGCGTCATCGAGCCGCTGATAGACGCGCAGAACGGCGTCGCCAAAGCGCTGTGCGGCCGCCGGATCGTACAGATGATGTTCGCGATCCATGTATTGCCAGAAATAATGCTGCACGGTGTCGATGGACATAAAGGTGAACATCATCACGTCGGCTGGATGCTTCTCCATCAAATAAAGACCTGCACTGAGCCATTGATGGTCGAGCCTCTCCATCTCGGCGAGGACCTGTTCGCGCCTTGAATCGGTGGACATGTAGCCGAGGTAACGGAGATCGAGGCTAAATCTGCCGAGGAGCCCCACGAGCTCAAAACGCAGTTCAGGCGGATAAATGAAGGGGCTCTTCTCCGATGGCGTGTCCATTCCAGAGATTTGGAAGCCGTTCAGCTGTTCGGGAGGATAGGTAAACGGAATGTTCATCGTGCCGACGGTGTAACCGGCATCCGACAGCATGCGCCAGACGGTTTTCGCGCGACGCGAACCAGCGTTTAAGTAACGCAGCCCGTAAGTTCCCGGCTCGGCCTCCATGAAATGGAAAATGCCGTGTTTGCCTGGATTCTTACCAGTCATGAACGACGTCCAGGCTGGCGGAGTGATGGGCGGCAGGATCGACGGGAGCCTGCCCCATGCGCCGTTTTTCATGAGAACGTCCAGATTTGGCAGCTTCCCTTCGGCGACCCAGGGGCCGATCAGATCAAAGGTCGCCGCATCCAAACCAATGATCAAAACTTTTGGCTTCTTCATGCTACTCTGCCGCCGTAGAGGCGGGCAATACTAGACACCCTTCGCGCCAAGTCAACTTGGCCCCGCGCCCAGATGGGACGTTTGCCGGTTTATGCCCGGCTTGTCCGGCTCGCTGCGATGGATATTCGCAGGCGATTTCGTAGCCAGGCGGGCATAAACTGCTTCAAGCTTTGCTGCGATGCTCGGCCAGTCAAAACGCCCAACTACAAAGCTCTTGACGTTTTTACGAAGCTTTTGCGCGAGAGCTGGGTCGTCGAGCAGGCTCACAATTCCCTGCGCGAAGTTTTCAGCGGTCGCAGGTTCGACCAGTAGAGCCGTCTCCCTATGCTGGAGGATCGTCGCCGATTGCTTAAAGCTCACGATGGCGTTTCCCGCCGCCATGTAGTTCAGGAGCTTTGTCGGGATGCCCGCCGACTCTGGCCGCGGGACAACAGCCACATCGGCTGCTGCGAGAAAGTCCGAGAGTTCGTCGAGAGTGCACGACGCCATCCTAAACCGTGAGGCAAACCCAAGGTCGGCAGCCATTCTCTTATATTTGGCGCTATGAGCGGGATTGATCGTGCTACCGACGAGGAGCAAGCTTGCTGCGGGCTTGCGCTCGTGAACAATCTTAAAAGCCGCCATCAGGTAATCAAGGCCTTGGAAGTCATCGAATGTTCCTGTGTAAATGATTAAGGGGCCGTCCCCGGCGGCGAAGCGATCCCGGACCCGTGAGCCATCGGCTGCGGCGAACATTTCGGGCCGCACACCGGAATGGATGGTAATCACCCGCGCCGGATCGACGCCTTTATCGAGAATAAACGAACGCAACTCCTCGGTGTCGGCGATGATCAAATCGGCCATTCTGGGGACAACGTAGTCGAGGATCTTGGCGAGCCCGATGGCCAGCGCGCGCGGGCGGATAAAGTTAAACGAAGGCAACTCACCGATCATCGTGTTGATCGCATTGTAGACCACCGGCACTCCTGTGAACCTACCAACGAAGCCGCCGACGAGCGCGGCCTCGTAGTTATGAGCGTGAATTACCTCTACCTTATGCCTGCGCACAACTTGAAAGAGCTTGAATACCAGGAGCGCGTCAAAGGCCAGCCGCTGATAACTCGGGCCAACACTAACTTCGCGATTTGAACCTACCTGAGCTACCCGGTCGATCTCAACACCCGTTATTGGAATTTCATGACGCAGCGGGTAGGTAACAACACGAATCGAATGTCCGCGCCGGGCAAGTTCCTCCGACATCTCCTTGATTGCCGCCGGAGTGCCATGGTTTGCCGGAAAAGCGCAGGCGGCAACCATAGCGATGGAAAAACTCATGATCTGAAGATCTGTTAAAACGACCGCACCGCCTTGTCGAGAGAATCTACGACGTACTCGATCTGGTCGTCTGTCAGATCGAAGTAAAGCGGCAAACAGAAGTGGTTTGAGACTGCGTAATCGGTCTCGGCGAAGCTTTCTTCCGGCTGTGGAACGATCAGCTCGGGATGTTTGGTAAACAAAGGCTGCGTATGGCAACTGCGATTGTAAAGCTCGCCTGGCAAAGAGACACCGTAGTGCTGTTTAAGCTTCTGTTTCAGCTTCTCCCTTTCGATCGGAGGCTCGAAATACAGGATATATTTGTAGTAGGCGGACTGAATGTTCGGAGGCACTTCGAGCAACTTGATCCCCGGAATTTTCCGAGCCCTCAGCTGTTCGTCATAGCTACTGGCGATATGCCGTCGCTTTTGAAGGATTTTTTCTACGTGCCGCATCTGCTCGAGGCCAAGCACGGCGTTGAACTCACCTGGCCGCCAGTTATTGCCAATTTCGTGGTGAAGATTCGGCTCGGGGCCAAAGCGGCCATGATCGCGAAGCGCTTTGGCAGTTTCATAGAGCTTCTCGTCGTCGGTCGTGACCATCCCGCCTTCGCCGGTGGTTAGGACTTTGGTGGAGAAAAATGAGAACGAGGCGGCTCGCCCAAGAGATCCGGCTTTTCTACCGTCGATGGTTGCTCCATGCGCATGCGCCGCGTCCTCGATCAAAGAAGCGCCATACTCCCGACAGATGTCCTGGATCTCTTCGATATGGGGAGAAATGATCCCACTCATGTGGACAAGCAGGACGGCCTTGGTATCCGGTCGGATCTTGCGGCGCAAATCACGAGGACTCATCTGAAACGTCTCCCGCTGACAATCGACAAAAATCACTTTTGCCCCAGCGTGTATGGCAGCGGCGGCGCTGGCAATGAAGGTGTGGCTTGGAACGATAACCGTCCACCCTTCGACACCGATGGCCCGAAGAATGAGCTCAATGGAACAGGTGCCGTTGCTCGTTCCCAAAGCGTATCTCACTCCGCAGTACTGCGCCCATTGGCGCTCGAATTCCTCAACATTCCGCCCCATGCTGATGAACCCGCCACGAAGGATCTTTTCAAAGCCAGCCATGATTGACTGCACTTCTTCCTCCGAATATCTGAGATCGAAACCTGCTACTCGCATACTCTGTTTGACGGGTGAGCTCACTGAGATGCCCCCGTCCTTTTAAGATACCAGTCCATCGTTTTCTGAAGGCCTTCTTCCATCCGCACCTTGGGTCGATAGCCGATCAGGCGCTCGGCTTTAGAAATGTTCGGGCAACGCCTTTCTGCGCCTGAAGGCTTGGTTTTATCAAATTCTATCTGGATATTCTTACCTGACAACCGGACGATCAGCCGCACCAAATCCTTAATCTTGATCTCTTCGCTGGTTCCGATATTCAGAGCGTCCGCCTCCGGATACTTCTCGACCGCGAGGATCATTCCAGCGACCTCGTCGGAGACGTAGGTGAACGATCGAGTCTGCTCGCCGCTGCCCCACACCGTAATAACGTCTTTGGCCTCGAGCACTTTTCTTATCTGCGAAGGAACCACCGGGGCCGTTTCCGGATTGAAGTCCATCCGCGGGCCGTAAACGTTATACGGTCGCACGATCGCTATCTTCATTCCATATTCGTCCTTGTAGCAGCGCGCCTGCACTTCAGCGAGGCGCTTCGACCAGCCGTACCCAAAGCCGCTCGCCTCCGGTTCTCCTTTGAAGCCGTCCTCCTCGGGCGTCGGCACTTCACACTCTTTGGGGTAAACGCCGACAGTACTTACACACAGGAAGCGATCGACGGACGCCAAGCGCGCAGCTTCCATCATGTGCAAATTCATCAGGGCGTTCGAGAAGAACATCTCGCCGTGATGCTTTACGTTGTAGCCGACGCCACGAATTTTCGCTGCGAGATGCATAACGACATCGGCTCCACGGCAGATTTTGCCGCAGGCCTGTGGATCGGCCAAATCAGCCTCCTGAAATTCAATATCGCGCTCGACAGCCTCCAGGTTGTTCCTCGCGCCGTCGCCTGGCGCGAAATCGGCAACTTTCACATTGGCGCCTGCTTCGAGCAGCCGTTCTACGAGATGAGAGCCGATAAATCCGTACCCGCCTGTCACGACCACCTGTTTTTGCTTCCAGAAAGACATAATACAACCGATTGTTAGGTATTTTAGGTGGCTGGCGTACTCCTTTCGCGGAGCAATCGTTGTCGATCAATCTTCCCGGTGCCCGTTCGGGGCAGCGTGTCACAAAACTCAATCTCTTCTGGCACCATGTAAGGCGGCAACTTCTCCGCACAGTGTCGCTTCAGCTCCGTTGCGTTAATCGAATTGCCGTCATCAACGGTAACGATTGCACGGATCGCATTGCCGATCGCCTCGTCCGGAATCGCCAAAGCCACCGCCTCGTTGACAGCCGGATGCGCAACCATCACCGCCTCGATCTCGCCAAGCTCGACGCGGTAGCCGCGCGTTTTGATCATGTGATCTTTGCGCCCGATCAACAAAAAATCCCCTTTCTCATCGATTGTTACCCAGTCGCCCGTGCAGTACAGTTTTTCGTCGCGGCCTGACGCGAACGGGTTGCTGATGAAACAAGCGGCGGATTCCGACGGACGCCCGTAATAGCCCTGCATAACGTTCGAGCCGCGGGCGTAAAGCAGACCTTCCTCGCCCGGCGCGAGGACACGCCTGCCAGCTTCGTCGATCGCGATGACCGCCATGTTGGCGCAGGCTTTGCCGATCGGGATCGGTGTGGTTTGATTTTCGGGGATTTGGCCGACTTCGTACCAGGTGCAGACATTCGTTTCCGTCGGCCCGTAAAGGTTGGCCATCCGCGGCTGCGGCAGCATTCGCCGTAGATTGCGCAGGTGCTTGATCGGAAAAACTTCGCCGGCGAAGAGCACCAGCCGCAGCTGGCTGAGGTCGCGCTCATGCAGCTTGCCGTGGGTGAGCATCGTGAGCACCATCGGCACAGAGTACCAGACGGTGATTCTTTGATTCTGGATAAACGACGACAGCTGAATGGGGAAAGATGACAATCCCTCAGGTACAAGCGAGATTGCGGCACCAGCTTTGATCGCCGCGAAGATGTCGAAAACCGACAGGTCGAAGTTCAGCGGGGCGTGGTTGGAGAGGCGGTCGGTACCGGAGATGGCGAAGGTGTCGCATGCCCAGTTGATAAACGTCAACGCGTTCAGATGGGAGAGCATCACGCCCTTGGGAGTGCCTGTGGACCCCGATGTAAAAAGAATGTAGGCGAGGTCCTGGTCGATGACGTTGACTGCGGGCGGCGCAGCCGGCTGGCTCGGAAGCGAATTAGCGAAGGTAAACGCCCGCGCAGGAAGCGCCGTATCCGGGGATTTATCGATGAAAAATATGGCTGCCATCGGACATTTATCAAGAAACGCGGCGCTGGGTTTCTCATACAGCGAAAAGCTCGTGACCAGTGCGCGGAAGCCGCACTGCCTCGCGATTTCCGCGAGGCGTAGGCCGGGAGCATTTGGATCGACCGGAACGTAACACGCACCGGTTTTCATAATTCCAAATATGCTGGCGATTGCGGAAGGCGATTTGTGCAAATAAATCCCGATGCGATCACCGGGAACGACCCCGATTTCGATAAGCGCATGTGCGAGTTGATTGCTGAGTTTTTCCAGCTCCGCATAGCTGAGCGCCTGATCGAGAAGGCGCACCGCTTCCGCGTCGGGCCGACGCGTGGCGCTTTCGGTCAATAGTTGGTGTAAGACGTAGGTCATTGGCGCTAAAGATCGCGCTAGGCGACGAGGATCGCTTTCCGAAGTTCTGAAGTCCCTGAATAAATGAGAGCATCGCGAAGCTGCTTCTCCAGGCCCGATTCAACTATGTAGCCATGGGCACCATGGAGTTGAATAGCGCCGAGACAGCTCTGCACGCAGCTTTCGCTGATATGGAGTTTTGTTTCCGAGGGTTCGCTCGTCAGGCGTTTTCTATCCGATCTCATCCGTGCGCCTCAATATCGACAAGCCCGTTTGATAATCGCGCAGCGAATTACGAAAAGCGATCTGCTCCTTGCTCCACGAAAAATTCACAGAGCTGCATCTGAGCGGACTTGCGGAACTAGTCAAGTCGTATCTACTCTCCTAATTGGGTGGCGAGCGCGCTTGCTTGACCGCTCCGCCGCGCGCCTCTAGAGTTGGTGTTTATCGCGACTCCCGCGTGACACCTGCGGCGCACGGCAGCGGCCTTGCCGAAGCTGTTCGGGACGGGACAAGCGGTTCACAGGCTGATGGAGAACTCAACGGGATGGACTTTGCTTGGTCGGACCAACAGCGAGAGTTACTGGACGCGGTCGGCCGCTTCGCCAGCCAGCAACTCAACTATAACGTAATCGAAAACGACCGCGACGGCGTTTTCAACCACGACGCTTGGGAGAAGTGCGGTAGCTTCGGTATCCAGGGCCTGCCCGTCCCGACCGAATACGGCGGGCTCGGCATGGATCCACTCACCACGGTGGCGGCCCTCGAGCGGCTCGGGTATGCCTGCAAGGATAATGGCCTGCTCTTCTCCATCAACGCGCATCTCTGGACGGCGGTCACTCCCCTCGTCTATAACGGCTCCGAGGCACAAAAGAAAAAATACCTGCCCGGTCTTTGTAACGGCACGCTCATCGGCGGCAACGCCATGAGCGAACCGAATAGCGGCTCCGACGCATTCAGCCTCACTACGACCGCCATCAAGAAAGGCTCCAGGTACATCCTCAACGGCAGCAAAATCTTCGTCACCAATGGTCCCATCGCCGATCTGCTCGTCGTGTTTGCCACGGCGGACAAAGCGCGCGGCCCGGATGGAATCGCTGCGTTCCTGGTCGAGAAAGATTCGCCGGGGATGACCGTCGCACGCAAGCTCGAGAAGATGGGGGTGCGCACATCGCCAATGGCGGAAGTGTTTTTCGAAAACTGTGAGGTGCCGGAAGAAAACCTGCTCGGCAAAGAAGGCGGGGGCGCTTTTCTGTTCACGCGGTCGATGACTTGGGAACGCGGCTGCATCCTGGCCAGCGCGGTCGGCTCGATGCAACGATTGTTGGAGACGTGCATCCGTTATGCGAACGAGCGCAAACAAGGCGGCCAGTCGATCGGCAAATACCAGCTAGTGGCGAGCAAGATCGTGGACATGAAAATGCGGGTCGAGAGCTCCCGCCACATGCTTTACCATTACGGGTGGTTGAGCGGCCACCGTAAGGCCGTGTACTTGGAGGCCGCCATGACCAAGTTGCACATCGCCGATTGCTGGGTGAAATGCTGTGAGGATGCAATCCAGATCCACGGCGGCTACGGCTATATGACCGAGTATGAGGTCGAGCGGGAATTGCGCGACGCGATCGGCAGCAAGCTCTACTCGGGCACGAGCGAGATCCAGCGCAACATCATCGCCTCGATGCTGGGGCTCTGAGGCAGCATCGGAGTGGTAGGGAAAGAGAAAGTGCCGGTACAGGGAACGTCATCTCGTCTGGAGCTGTGATTTAACACCGGTAGGTAGATGAAGATCCTCGTTTCGTTCAAGAGTGTGCCGGATCCTGACGACGTCACCATCGCAGGTGCAGCCGTCTCGACGCCTAAGTCGGTGATCAACCCGTTCGACGAGATCGCCATCGAGGAAGCATTGCGGATTCGCGAACGCGGCCAAGCGACGGAAATCGTGGGCATCACGATCGGAGCGCCGGCGGTCGACGAACAAATCCGCGCCGCGCTGGCAATGGGAGTCGATCGCGCCATTCGCATCGACGATTCCCGCGTGCTCGATCCCTACGCGGTGGCGCGCATTCTCGTTGCGGCGGTCGAGAAGGAAGCGCCACACGTCGTGATCATGGGCAAGCAAGCTGTGGACGATGATTCAAACCAGGTCGGTCAGATGCTGGCTGGTTTGTTAGGCTGGCCGCAGGCGACGTTCGTCTCGAAGGTTGAGTTTCTGGACAACAAGACCCGCGCCCGTTGCGCGCGTGAGACCGATGCCGGCCTTGAAGTAGTCGAAGTTAATCTGCCGGCGATTATCACCACCGATCTTCGCCTGAACGAACCGCGCTACGTCTCGCTGCCCGGTTTAATGAAGGCGCGCCGCAAACCCATTGAAGTTCTAACTTGCGATCAATTGGGAGTAACTGTGCGCCCACTTACAACTGTGCTCTCCATTGCGCGTCCGCCCAAGCGCGCCGCTGGCACGCGCGTTGGGTCGGTCGAAGAGTTAATCACGAAACTAAAGCAGGAGGCGAAGGTGCTTTAGCATGGCCGAGTCGCTTATACTAATCGAACACAATGGCCAACAGGTGAAGCGTCCTTCGTTGCACGCGATCGCGCTGGCGCGACAGCTTGGTGGCGACTACGCGCTACTCGTGCTCGGCCACAGCCTGGAGGGGATCGCCACATCTCTTGTTTCCTACGGCGCGTCTGCAGTGGTTGTCGCTGACGACCCGGCATTGGCGGAACCGTTGGCCGACCGTTACGCGACAGTGATCGCGGAAGCAGCGCGCAACCGCGCCGCGAAGACCATCTTGGGAACTTCTTCGACGTTTAGCAAAGACGTTTTGCCGCGCGCTGCTGCGCTCCTTGATGCGCCAATGGTTACCGACGTGGTCGCAATCGAAGAAATAGACGGCTCGATTTCCTACCGACGTCCCATCAACGCCGGCAGCATGTTCGCCATGGTCAAGATGGAGGGTGAGCGCCGCGTGCTCACAGTCCGGGCCACGGCCTTCGAACCGCCTGCGGCGGACGCAGCGCCGTGTCCGATCAAACGCTTCGACTTTGACCCCGCGTCGCTTCCGAACGGCATACAATTTGTCTCCCGCGAAGAGCGCAAGTCTGACCGACCCGACCTAACCGAAGCCCGCGTGGTGGTATCTGGGGGCAGGCCGCTAAAGGACAAGGAAACATTCGAGCGTCTGGTCGGCGGATTAGCGGACGCCTTAGGCGGCGCAATCGGTGCCACCCGCGCCGCAGTCGATGCCGGGATGGCGCCTAACGATTATCAAATCGGACAGACCGGCAAGATAGTCGCGCCCGAGTTGTACATCGCGCTTGGGATCTCCGGCGCGATTCAGCACCTGGCCGGCATCAAGGATTCACGGATCATCGTCGCGATTAACAAAGACCCCGACGCGCCGATCTTTCAGATGGCAACTTACGCCTTGGTGGGCGATCTGTATCATATCGTCCCACAACTCATCGAATCGATTCGGCGAGCCTAAGAATGCGATGACTGATATGAATAACGCCACGCGCGAAGTGTTTGGCAACATCGCGCCCTGGATGCGCGTGGTGTTCTTCATCATGATCGCGGCGAGTTTCGGCTGGTTGCTGTGGCAAGTCGCTACCCGCGCGTTGCTCTGGCGTAAAGGTCAGCGGGGCGGATTTGAGCGTGACTGGCGGGTGTGGGTTGAGAGGCTCGTCACCTACGCGTTGGCGCAAAAACGCGTGCATCGCAAATCGCTCGGCGCTTTGCTCCACCTTTTACTGTTCAGCGGCTTCGTCGTCCTTGCCATCGGCACCACGCTGTTGGGGATTGCTCATGATGGGCCGTACGACTTTCACCACGGCTTGTACTACCTGATTTACGAACTGACGATGGATGTCTTCGGAGTGGCCTTTTGCGTCGGCTGCCTGCTGGCAATGTATCGCCGAGTTTTCCGACGAAAGCGCAGCCTGGGTCACAGCCAGAGTGACTGGTGGCTGTTGGGACTGCTTCTGTCGCTAGGTGTCAGCGGTTTCCTGCTGGAAGCGCTGCGGATGCATTACACTCAGGTTCAACCGCCGGTGGCGCACTGGTCGATCATCGGCTGGCCCATGGGCACGCTGGTGCCGTTGAAGATGGAAGAGGTCGAGCAGACGGGTCGCACCGGAGTCCACGATCTTGCGGATTTCAACCGTCAACAACTGCTCAGCCTTGATTCCTGCATGGAGTGCGGTCGCTGCGAAGATGCGTGTCCGGCGACCGCCAGCGGCAAACCACTTTCGCCTAAAGCCGTCGTGATCGATCTGCGAAATTTGATGTCGTTAGGCGGCGGCAACGTGCACGGGACAATCCGTGACGAAACGCTCTGGGCCTGCACGATGTGCCAGGCGTGCGTTCAGGAGTGCCCGGTCTTGATCGGCCATGTCGATTTGATCAGCGACATGCGGCGCGATCTGGTCGGAGAAGGAAAACTTTCCGGGCCACCAGCCAAAGCGTTGCAACAGATCAGTAGCCAATCGAATCCCTACGGGCGATCTAACTCCGAACGCCTTGCTTGGGCGGAGGGCCTCGAAGTGCCGACGGCCGAATCGAATCCAAGTTTTGAATATCTGCTCTGGGTCGGTTGCGCCGCGTCATTCGATCCCCGCGCGCAGAAGGTCGCGCGTGCGATAGCGCAGTTGCTCAAGGACGCAAGAGTCAACTTCGCGGTGCTCGGCAAAGAGGAGAGTTGCACGGGCGATCCTGCGCGCCGAATCGGCGACGAGTTCCTTTTCCAACAGCGCGCACAGACGAATGTCGAGACGCTTAGCCGCCGCAAGGTGAGGAGGATCGTGACACCGTGCCCACATTGTTACAACACGCTCAAGAATGAATACCCGCAGTTCGGTGGGCATTACGAAGTGCAACACCACTCAACGCTGCTCGCAGAACTGATCGGCGCGGGACGGTTGAACAACGGGAGCAGTAACGGCGAGCCGATCACCTTACACGACCCGTGTTACCTGGCTCGCGTCAATGGGGAAGTTGATGCGACACGAGCGGTCGTCGGCGCTACTAACGACGCGCAATATCGTGAAATGCCTCGCTGCGGAAAGAAAACCTTCTGCTGCGGTGCCGGCGGAGGTCGGATGTGGTTTGAGGAGGCACCGTCGCAGCGCGTTTCCGTCTTGCGTTCGCAGGAGGCTATCGCGACTGGTGCGCGCACGCTCGCCACGGCCTGCCCGTTTTGTTTAAACATGATGACTGACGGCATGGCGGGCACGCAAGGAGGGGAAAACGTGAAGGTGCTCGACATCGCAGAGGTGCTACTCAGCCGCCGAACGCGAGCTAGTCGATAGATATCCTTAAGGCGGCGAGGCCTCAACCAACCCGGTGGCCGACACTCCGTCTTCGCCTACGCCTGCGCCGCTTTGCCGGAAAAAGTCGTTGCGTTCAAACCGCTCACAGCCGATTTTTTGGGACCCAACTGCATCCGCAATATGACACAGCAAAGTAAGCAGGCTCGTCTCAGGCTCGGCCGCAACGCATGGTTAGCCATCATCATCCTTGCGGTTGCCCTGTGCGGTACCACAACGCAACCGGCCTTGGCGAGGCGTCGCTCTGTGGAGATCGCTGATGCGGTGATCCAGCGGGACTTGGTTTATCAACGCATCAACGGTAGAGAGCTTAGGCTTGACCTCTATTGTCCTCGGAAGGCCTCCGGCCCATCGCCTGTTATCCTTTGGATCTTTGCCGGAGGCTGGAGTCACGGCCGAAAAGAGCAACATATTCCGGTTATCAGTTTTCTGAGCGACGGTTACGCCGTGGTGAGCATCGAATTGCGTCTTTCTGGCGAGGCGCCTTTCCCCGCGCAGATCGAAGACTGCAAGGCGGCCGTCCGATGGCTTCGGGCTAACGCGGCCAAGTACAATCTCGATGCCGACCGGATCGGCGCGGGGGGACATTCCGGGGGCGGACATCTGTCTGCGCTGCTTGGCACTTCTGGCGGAGTACAGGAGTTGGAGGGCGGTGGAGATAACATGTCTTATTCGAGCCGCGTGCAAGCGGTGTGCGATGTGTCCGGCCCGTCAGATCTTCTGCGTCTCTACCACGACGCATCGGACCCGTCGACCGGGACGAAGCCCAAAGCCATATCTTACATCGATGCGTTACTGGGCGGGCCGGCCGAGCAAAATAAAACGAAGGCGATCGCGGCGAGCCCAATTACTTACGTTTCGAAAGATGACCCGCCTTTTCTCATTAT
>WNGF01006118.1_pt1 | contig 28813 bp, 30 predicted proteins | sample 5400641 | NCBI WGS metagenome assembly WNGF01 (sample SAMN13153371, study PRJNA577476) | soil metagenome | isolation source: 80 cm soil or saprolite under grassland replicate 2 | place: USA:California | collected 2016-06-15 | reverse complement strand
CTATGGCAGCCCTTCGTACTTTATTCTTTTTTCAATTAAGTCTGTTGCTATTGCCGATTACGGTTTCGTCGCAAGCCCGTCCTGCACATCAGGATGGCGGCCAGAAAATTTCTTTCACGGTCTCCATGTCCAGGCCTCAGACTCATTCGCCGGCAGACTTCCAGAAAACGTGCGAGCTGATGGCCGGTTCGAATCTCGAGCAATTCTTCGCGCGTTATGTGCGGGGGCGTGAGGAACTCGATTATGCGGCGGCCTTCATCGCGGCCGGGTTACGGCTGGATAGAACGGGCCCAATCGATGTAGCCGGTTCCACTAAGCATCGAGGATGGCTTGGCGCTGAGCTAAATCAACAGGATGAGCGGCTGATCGTCAGTCGAGTTCTGGCCGGCTCGCCGGCTTACGAACAGGGTTTGAATGCAAATGATCAGATCGTCGCCCTTGACGGCGTTCGCGTCAACAAAGAGATGTTCGAGACGATGCTTACGGCCAGGCGTCCCGGAGACGTCATCCGCCTGACGATCTTTCGCTTCGACGACCTGCGGACGCTGGAAATTCGCCTTGGTGACCATATGGAAGTTCTTTTTCGAATCCTTACATTGTCTCAACTCACCGACGAACAAAGGCAAATCTATCAGCGGTGGATGGGCGGACCTCCGCTTAAGTGAGGTGGAACCGGCAGCTATGTCGCGCGCTTATCAGAATATCGACTTCGCTGTTGAGGATCGCGTGGCGCGGATCTTGCTCGCCCGGCCGCCGCTGAATATTCTAAACATCTCCATGATGCGGGAGATTAATGACGCATTGCAGGAATGCGCGCGGCGCATCGATTTAGTGGCAATTGTTTTCGAAGCAACCAAGGAAGCGCGGGCCTTCAGCGCCGGAGTTGCAGTCGAAGATCACGTCGAAGAAACCGTCCGCGAGATGCTCGACAGTTTTCATTCGATCTTTCGCGCGCTCGCCAGGATTCATAAACCTGTCGTCGCAATCGTCGACGGTGCTGCGCTCGGCGGCGGGTGCGAACTGGCGCTCGCCTGCGACATCGTAATTGCCAGTGAGCGGGCGCAGTTTGGCCAACCCGAAATCAAGCTGGGTGTATTTCCGCCGATTGCGGCGATTTTGTTACCGCGCCTGATCGGCCAGAAAAAAGCGCGCGAGCTAATCCTGACCGGTGATACCATCAATGCTGCCGAAGCCTTGCGGCTCGGATTGGTAAATCAGGTTGTGCCTTCAGAGGAGCTTCAGAATAGAACCGAGAGCATACTCAATAAGTTGCGCGATCTTTCCGGAGTCGTGTTGGGGATGGCACGTGCCGCGCTTGATCTTGGCACCCGAAGTAGTTTTGAATCAGAACTGAAACAGGTTGAGACTCTGTATTTCGAACAGTTGATGAAGACGGAAGACGCGAATGAAGGCGTTCAGTCATTCATGGAAAAGCGAAAACCTGTTTGGCGGAATAAATAAGAAAAAGATGAAGGACGAAGGCCGGGTAAGAAAAAGGATGAAGGCGGAAGGATGAAAGAAGACTTAAAGCAAAAAATCCGCACTCTAGTTAAAGAGCACTTGAGTTCAAGGCGTCGCTGGAGGAGGTTTCATTTCATCCTTCATCCTTCATCCTTCATCCTTCGCTTCTCGCCATCCTTAATCCTTTGCTTATTCGCGCTCACTCTGGTCCTGGATTTCTCAGCCGGTGCGCAGACGCAGCGGCGCAGTGGCGCGCACTCGTCCCCGCCACGAGATGCCTTTACGAAAGCGGATGCGGCGCTGGTCCAGCGGGCTGTGAACATTACCTGTTCAGAGCGCGTGCGCGATCCTTTCAGTAGTATGCCCATCGATGAAATGCAGGCGCGGCCCTCGCTCGCGATTAATAATCCCGACGCTGTCGCCGGAGAGAAGCGCGCTGAACGATTGTTGCCAATTGCCAAAAGATCTGTGGCGCGCGCGATTCTCAAGCTCGCGCGGGATTATGATCTTTACAGCAACCCGGTCTATCGATCGCGGTTTGATGTAGCGACAGCGCGGGTGCAATCAGTGCGGCGCATCAAGCCCGACGTCGATGCGCGCGATAATGCCTCGGTTTGGTTACGAGATCCGCACACGATCGAGTTCGGCACCATATTTCTCGCCGGACTGAGATCGGATGAAGGAATGGTCAGCGTCCTGGCGCATGAATTGACTCATATTGCCGACGGCCAATCTGATTCGCTTCGTCCTTTGTTCCGCGTCGTAGCTCGGCGCGCTGAAATGCGAACCGGGTTCAGTATCACGGGACAACGCGCGGAAGAACTGGTGTGCGACCTGGTCGGGCTGATCGCCGCGCATGAGTTCGTCAAAGGGAACGTTAGCTGGGAACCGCTGGGGCGGCGGCTGGCGCGCGCGGTAGAGCACAATTGCGTTGACGACGACACTTCAGACGAAGATCACCTGTCGCCGCGAAATACAATTCGAGCGCTGTTTGCACTTGATCTGAATTTTGCCGGCGAGATTACCGGTGGCGACAAAAGTGGACCGGTCACCAAACCGGTTTCATCAGGTTTACGGAGTCCAATGAGCGCAGCCGGTTCCTAAGAATTCGTTAACAGAACCATCTTGCCTTTTAAGAATCGTTGACCGAATGAACAGAAGTTTCCGTTCCCCTGCCGTCCGATCGATGCGAAGTATGATTGAAGCGATCGGCGCGCGCCGCAATTCGCAGCTTCTCTTTTCGCCGCTAGCCTCACTAATAATCCTGACAGCGCTGGTTTGGGTTGCGTGTAGCAGTAATTCCGATCCGCAGCGCGTTCGGCCACGACAACTGCGCGACTTGCCCGCTGCCCGGCTGGCTTATAGTTTTCGCGCCGACGTCGATGCCCCACCTGAAATAAACTCGGAAGATACAACTGCTAAGCTGGAGCCGATCCAGAAAGACTTTGACACTCGCAGAAAAGACGATGCGCTCCTGCGCACAGTAGCTTCGCCTGATGGGCAGCGGGCCCTGGCGCTCTATGGCACGACCGACGAGCCCGGCCCCACCTTTCACATAGACTTGTATTCAACGGACGGAAAATTTCTCCGGAATGTGACGCCGCCGGATCTGGCCTGTGTTTTTCAGGATTCTGTGCTCTGGTCGTCAGACGGCAGCTTAATCGCGTTCGTCGGCCGCAAAACGCAGAAGGTTCAACCAACGCCGACTCCTTTGGAAGAATTGCCTGAGGTAACCTCACCGTCTCCTTTGCCGACAGCGATGCCCTCGCCTTCGATAGCGCCGTCGTTCGGGCTGGTTCCGATGTTTGCCACCGAACAGGTTTACCTTTGCAATCGCGATGGTTTTGATCTCAAGCCGCTGACTTCGCGCGAAGGGCTGATCTATTTCGCATTGGCCTGGGCGCCCGACGATCACGCCCTGGCGGCGCTGGCCTGCAGGGAAGCTGAATGGGACGCGCGCGATAAAGAATTCAAGTCACCGGCAGGCCGGCCACGCATAATCAGCTTGGATGGACAGGAACGTTTGCTAGACGATTCACTCGCTGAAGCACCGCCCGTGTGGTCGCCGGATTCGTCCAAAGTTGCGGCTGGATTAGGTGTGGACGTGGGAATTTACGATGGCGCGAGCAAATCGCCGACTCAGGCCCGAATACAATTGCGTGATGCGCTCGTTTCGGCGTCTTTTGCATTTGACGAGCGCTCACAAACCGCGACAAAGAAGTCCAACGCGACAGCTACGAGGAACGGCGCTTCACCTCAGCCCGCTTTGCCGCGGTCGGCTCTACCCGTTTCTTTCAACCCGATTGTGCGACTGGAATGGCCGGCACCGGAAAAGCTCTACATCGAGACCGCCTATGTCAGCATGCGCAGTGAGCTAATCAAGACTTTTTCGCGCTGGCACCTGCTCGCCCTAAGTCCACAGGCTGCGGTGCTGGGCCGCTGATTGAGTTCGGCGGCCAAATCGAATTAAGCGCTCGCCCGATCGCCCACAAACCGACGGCCACAGTCACACTCATCAGCAACCAGAATTGCCAGAAGCTTCCGAACATCGGCTGCAAACCCGGTTGAATTCGATAGACGACGTTCACGTTTAGATCTTGAGACGTTACCAATCGGGACACCACTTGCATGACCAGGTACCAAATGAAAGCGTAAAGCCATGCCCGTCGATCGACCCGCACCGCGCGCAAGGCAAAGATCCCCACGATGAATCCTCCGGCGTGCGCCAGCGCAGAGCTCAGGACAAATCCGGAAGGAATAAGAACATACAAAAACCAAATCACTAATCCAGGAATCATCCAGAGCGCGGTCGCCCTGATCATTTCGCGATGTCCGGCGAAGAGGGCAATCGCCAGCAAGAGATTTCCGATGTTGCACATCCACAGCATGTTTCCGAGACTGCCGTTGCGCCAGTAGTAGATCGCCTGGGCAAAGAAAAACAGCAGCGGCAGAAATCCCAGCCACTGGATATTAATCGCCCGGATCCGCCCGGCTATGTAAGCCGCGAGTGATGTCTTCAGATCTGGCGGCTCGCTTATCGCCGCATCGATCCGAGAATTTTGTTTCGCGAAGTCATTCATTTGGTGAGCATCGCCTCGATCGGTTCAATGACACAATAAAGTGAGATTCTTCAGCCCAAAATGCAACCTTTCATCTCGACAGAACTCGACGTTTTACGTTAAATTATGCTCCCCCCGGAAACGAACAAATTGTAATCCAGCCACGGTCAGCGCCACGACCCCGATCGGGCGAGGTAGAGTTTGCATACGCCTCTTAACTTTTCCTCAAATCAAAGCTGGTTAACTACCAGGGACTTTCCGCGCCCAGACATCGGACTACCGGTATTAGACTGTAAATCGCTTTTGCTAACGTTGAAAGCGACGAGTTTTTCCTCAATCTACAGTCCCACCCCAGCGGCAAACCCTCCGGCCTTTAAGAAAATGCCTCCCATGCCCAAGCGCGACAGCAAGGGGAAGGGTCGCACACGGGGCCGCCGCCGCATTCTGATTGTGGACGACGTTGCCGATGTCACTGAAATGATCTCACTCTTCCTGAAACATGCGGGCTACCAGGTGAGCACCGCGGCATCTGCCCAGGATGCATTGCGTCTGGCCCGGACCAAATCATTCGACATGGTAATCTCCGACATCGGCATGCCTCAAATGAACGGTTATGAGCTCGCCGGAGAACTACGAGCCCTGGAGAAGTACAAACGCATTCCGATGATTGCTGTCACCGGCTACTCAGAGTACGATGATCGCGGCCGCGCAGTGAGCGCGGGATTCAACGTTCATCTTACCAAGCCGATCGATCCGGCCGGGTTGTTGAATCTAATACGTGAATTGTTAAATTAATATCGACGAACAATTGCCTGTCTGACCAGGTTGACCGTCCCTCTGCGGCCATGGAGGAAATTCAGCAACCACCCATCACTGTTGATCTGGATTCCACTCAAAGATCAAGAACCAAAATTGAGCTTAAGAGTGTAGCTCGCGTCGCCAACATAGTCGTCGCCGCAGCGGCGATCGTTTCCACCTTCTGGTGGCTGCAATTCTCAACCGCCTCAATTTGTTGCGGGGACTTTGACGGCTATTATCACATCCGCTGGTCGCGCCTGCTCTGGGAAAGCATGCGCGCGAAACATTTTCCTCCAGTATTCAAATGGCTGCCGCTAACTACGCTTAACAGCCACGATTACGTAGATCATCACCTCCTGTTCCATATCATTCTGATACCGTTTACGTGGTTCCATGACCTCCGGATGGGCGCGAAGGTCGCGGCGATCGTCTTTGCCAGCCTGGCAGTATTCTCTTGTTACTGGCTGATAGTTCGGTATCGCATCAGATACAGTCTGGTCTGGGTGATTGCGCTTCTGGCTTGTTCCTCGCCGTTTCTTTATCGCTTGAACATGACCAAGGCGCCCCCTCTGGCAATCATCTATCTGGTTATTGCCATCTATCTGCTGTTCGAAGAAAAGTTCTGGCCGCTGCTGCCGCTGGCGTTTATCTTTGCCCTTACTTACGACATGTTCGTGCTTTTGGCCCTGGCAGTCGTTATCTGGACGGCGATCATCGGCTGGACTGAACAGCGATTTGAGTGGCGGCCGTTGGCGTGGGTTGTACTCGGTTGCGCGCTCGGACTGGTTGTCAATCCTTACTTCCCGCGCAATATATATCTGCTTTACGAACACGCGCGCATTAAGATCACGAGTGGCGAGTTCAACACCAGGGTTGGTCAGGAATGGTACCCATACGATACCTACGAATTTGTCGGAAACTGTCTGGTTGCGTTAATCGCGATGTTGGTCGGGTATGTCACCTTTGATCCTCGCGATCGAGAAGGATCAAAACGCCCATTGTTTTTTCTCATTTTCTCAACCGCGCTGATGTTGATGACCATGCGCTGGAAAAGATTCGCGGAATATTTTCCACCGTTTGCGATTCTGTTCGCCGCGTTCGCGCTTCAGCAATTTTGGACGCCTCGCTCAATCTTCAGTCGCCTGCCGGACGACGTAATGTCCGAACTGCAACCGTACATGGATCGGGGCGAAGCCGAGCAGGTCCTGACCGAGCGCAAGCGCTTGAAAACATGGGAGCTCGCCATTGCCTGCTCGGTTGGCTTAATCCTGTTCGCCTTCACTTTTGTCCCTCTGGAATTCCTCTCACCGAAATTGAAAGGCGTAGCGAGCGCTCGCCGGACCGCCAAAGACATTAGCGAGAGCGATCCTCGCGACTACTATGCGAAAGGCACAGCCTGGATGCGCGCGAACATTCCGGCCGGCGAACTCGTCTTTAATACTGATTGGGACGATTTTCCGCGTCTCTTTTATTATGATCCGACGCATGTTTACACCTCGGGGCTTGATCCGAGTTATTTGTTCGACAAGAACCCGGATCTTTCCCGGCTTTATGATCGAATCACCACCGGCGACCAGGAGGATCCGGGACCACTGATTCGTGATCGCTTCGGCTCGCGTTGGGTATTCAGCGACAATACAAAGGATCACGACGGCTTTTTTGACCAGGCACTTCGCAGCGGCTGGTTCGATCGCGTTTACGAGGACGAGGATTGCAGCGTGCTGCATATTCGTGACGAAAAAGGCGAGCCGCCACCGGAAATGAAGAATGATGATTCGGATACGGGCGATGATGACAACGGCCAGGACAACGCGCCGTAAACACCGGCCAGGTGAAAGTTAACAGAAGAAGCCTGACGGTCAGGCACGGGAAATCAGCTAACGGAAACGTTCGAATGATGCGAATTTTGATTTTGATCATAATTCTCGCGGTCGGCACCGGCTTCTGCGTTACTGGTTGCCGGCGGCAAACCTCAGACAATGAAGCGCCCGATCAATCCAGCTATCACCCGGAAAAACCGCCGGGCAATGACTACGAGCGCGCGCTCCGGGACGTGCGCGAGGGACACTTCAAGTTCATGTGGGTATTCAAGCGTCTCGACGGCAATGCATTCACGAAGGAAGATGGAGACATTCTTCGCAAAGCCGCGCCGAAAGTTGTCGATTGGATCGGAACCGATGATAAGAAAACTTTTGTTGCCGGGTCGAATTTTCCGATTGAGCCGTCGGAATTAGCGGCCCTGAAGAAGCGTTACAAGATCGAGGATTATTCCGGGAAGTGATCCGCTAAGGCATCAACACCAGTTTCCCAAACTGCGCGCGATCCTCCATCAGCTCATGCGCGCGGCGGGCCTCAGTCAGCGGCAGCGCACGATCAACGACCGGTCGAATCTGTCCGCTCTCGACGAACTTCATCGCGGCCAGCAGTTCAGCTTTTGATCCCATAAACGATCCGAGAATCGAAAGCTGACGATAGAAAACCTGCCGAAGATCAGTGCGCGCGTCATACCCGCTCGTCGCCCCGCAGGTTACCAACCGGCCACCTTTCTTCAATGAAACCAGCGAACCCGGCCACGTCGCCGCGCCGGTATGTTCGAAGACGACGTCCACGCCTTTGCCGTCCGTCAAACCCTTTACCTGTTTCGGCCAATCGTCGCTCGAGTAATTGATCGTTTCATCGGCGCCGAGTTCGCGGGCCTTCGAAAGCTTGGCATCCGAGCTCGCGGTGGCGATGACGCGGGCGCCAAACAGTTTGGCGATTTGAATCGCAACCGAACCGACACCACTTCCCGCCGCGTGCACCAGAACGCTTTCACCGGGTTGGATCGCAGCGCGTGTCACTAACATGTGCCAGGCGGTTAAGGTTACCAGCGGCACTGCCGCAGCTTCTTCCCAGCTAAGGTTCAGGGGTTTCGGAATCACATTAGCCCCTGGCACGGCAACCAGCTCAGCATATCCACCGTCGCGCCCATATCCGATGATGTCGTACTCTTCGCAAAAATTATCGCGACCGGCCAGGCAATGTTCGCAGTGGCCGCACGAGACTCCGGGTTGCAGCAAGACTTCGTCGCCCCGGTTCACCCAGGTTATTAACTCGCCGGCTTCCCTCACGACTCCCGCCACATCGTTACCGAGAATGTGCGGCATCGGAATCCGGATTCCCGGCAAACCGTTGCGCGCCCATACGTCAAGATGATTCAGCGCGCAGGCGCGTACCTCGACCAGGACTTCGTTGGATTTGATTTCGGGAGCGCGCACCTCGGCGAGCTTCAGAACGTCGGGCCCGCCATGTTGTTCGACGATGACTGCGCGCATTTGATTGATTGGCGGACGGTAGTCCGCCTCGAGACGATCGGTTCAGGAGTTAAGTGCCATAGCTCGATTGATCAAACCGATGGCGTTGACGCGATGACCACCCTTATCGGCAATGGCTCGCTGCAATTCGGCCTTCGCAGTTTGCAAATCCGCGCGGGCTGCATAAATGGCTGATCCGGCACTGCGCCGGCAACGGCGGTAACACCTAACACCAAAATCGCCGCCCAGATGGTTTTTGCTTTCATTATTGCTAACTCCTTTATCGAGGTAAGAATTCGAAGAGCAGGTTCACGGTCTTGCATAAATTAATGCAGGTCTGTTGATAACTCAATGAAAGATCATTTCAGTTCGATATCCACTGCCTCAAAGCGAGTTTTGCCGACGTTCTTGATTGAATGAGTCAACCCGCCGGCCTGCCAACGCACGTCGTTCACTGGAAGTCTGAGACGATCGGGTTTCGGTTTTCCCTGGGTGCTTACCTCAATTTCCCCTTCCCTGATTGCGATTCCAAGGCCGGCAAACTCGTGGGTGTGCATCGGCGTCATCTCTCCAGGCTCGAGCGCCAGCCGGTAAACGCGCACCCGATCGTTTTCCAGCACAGGCTTCGCGGTGATTGGTTGATTCGGTTTGGTTTTTCCCCCGGAGACGGGCGGCGACTTGAGAAGTTCGATCGTAAAGTTATGAAGAAGTTCGATCGTAAAGTTATGAAAGGGTGTCGTGCCGATATTCATTGCGCGATGAACGTAAGTCGCTTTGCTGAATCTGACATCGCCAAACTTCCATTCGCCCTCTACCGTCGCAGATGACATATTCTCTATCCGTAGCGTCGCTCCGCCTAAGGTAACGACGACGTTGTCATTGCGATGAACATGCCATAGCGTCGCGTCTCCGGCAGGCACTGTGACGTCCCAGATGCGCACAAATTCGTTTTCGAACTTGGGATGATGGCGGGGTTCGCCACCGATTTCGACGGGCGACTGCGGGGAGTTAGACTGTGAGAGCGCAATGATCGGAATCAAGGCGACAGTAAAGAGCAAGCTAAACAAAACCGATTTCATCTCGAGTTCCTTTCGACCCTTTGACTCTCCTTGCGCAGCGCCCGACCCGCAAGCAAGCCGGTGTAAGCTCCATTGTCGACCGCGACCTTCCCGTTAACAATTACGTACTTCATTCCCACTGCCAACAACTCAGGCTGTTCATAAGTCGAACGATCCGAAACTGTAGCCGGGTCGAATACGATCACGTCCGCGAAGTAGCCTTCGCGAATCAGACCGCGTTCGGGAATGCGAAGATTCCCGGCAGTTGCAGCGGACGAGTTGCGCACGGCAAACTCCAGGCTAATCAGCTTTTTATGGTAGACATATTCGCGCAGTTTCTTCGGAAATGTTCCGTATTTTCGCGGATGACCGGAAGACCCGTCGGAGCAAGTCGTGACAAATTTTTCTTTCATGAAACGCCGAACGTCACTCTCGTTCATGTTGAAGGAGATAGCGCCTGAACGCCCGAGCTTAATCAATTCGAGCGCTGCTTCCACCGGTGACTTATTCAACTGCTTCGCGATGGCATCCAGGCGCTTGCCTACAAACTCTCGATTCGGCGAGTCGGCAATCAGCAAGCTCTCAGCCCCGCCGCGACCTTTGAGGTTGTCTTCCATTTCCTTAATCAGTCGCGACCGCAGATGGGGATCGTCGATCCGTTGCAAGAGGTCTCGCCGGCCGCCCACTTCCGCCCAGCGCGGCACCAGCGCCGCCTGGAGACTGGTGCCGGAAGCGGTGTAGGGATATTGACAAGCGCTCGCTTCGATTCCCGCGGAGCGCGCTTGCTTGATCAGTTTGATTGCCTGGTCGCTGCGATGCCATACCTCAGGACCGAGAGCTTTGATGTGCGAGATGTGCACCGGAATCTTCGCTTCACGCCCAATGCGGATCGTTTCCGAAATCCCTTCAAGCAAGCCGGCGCTTTCCGATCGCATGTGCGTGTCGTAGATGCCGCCTTTTGCGGCCGCGACTTTCGACAGCTCGATCACGTCTTCCGTTTTCGAGTAGCTCTGCGGCGCATAGTAAAGTCCGGTTGATAATCCAAACGCGCCTTCGTCCATCGCGCGCGCCACCAGCGCCTTCATTTCTTCGAGCTGCGTCGCGTTCGGCTGGGCGTCACCTGGCCCGAGTACACGCCCGCGGATCGTGCCGAAGCCGGCAAGCAGAATCGCGTTAGTGCCGATGCCCTGTGCGTCCCACTTCCGTAAGGTCTCGCCGATGTTCAAAGCACTCTCGCCATCGTTCCCGGTGATGACGGTGGTGACACCCTGCAGCAGATAAGGTTCGTTGGCCTTTCGTTTTTCGTCCGAGAGATCACTGAGCGTATGTGTGTGCGGATCGATGAAGCCGGGCGCCACTACCAAACCGGTCGCGTCGATCGTGCGCGTCGCCGAGAGATTGGATTTGCGTGCGTCGCCGACAAAAGTGATGCGATCGCCGCGGATGCCGATGTCGGTGTTATGGGCTTTTTTGCCAGAGCCGTCGACCAGTTTCCCGTGCAGAATAAGTAGATCGAGATGGGCAGGCAGAGCGTCCACGGGACGCGATAGCTCGTCGGCCAATGTCAGTAACGATCGTGAAACCGGATAAATGAGGAGCAGGGCGAGGATCGCAAGGCCAACTAAACCTGCGAACTGATATCCGCCACGATATTGTCTCCTCTTATGAACCACGCGTTTGTTTTTCTCCGTCGCCCTTTGGGAGAGGGACGGGGAGAGGGTTTGGCGGCACGCTCTAAAGCCCTTCCCCTCAGTCCCCTCCCCAAACGGGGAAAGAAACACGATTGTTCTGCGCGAGCGATTATAGATTCAGTTTCCAAAAACATACTACCCGATAAATCAGTCCCACTTCAGATCGTTTCCAGGCGTGCGTATACTTGCGGGAAGACGGCATCATTCAGGAGAGATCACTATCTCACCGGAAGAGAATAAGGCTCTCGTACGTCGCTTTTACCAGGAAATCGACAACGGTAATGTGGAAGTATGGACGAGCTGGACAACGTTAGTTGTTTGATCATGGAATTTCCTTTTGAGACATTCAAGACGTTTCCGCTTGCTTTTCCTGGCCGAGACTAAACCAGTTGCCTGAGTTGTCCATCATCACGGTGGCGGTACCCCAATCCTGGACCGTCGGCGGTCCCTTCATCTGCACGCCTCGGGCCTTTAGTTCCTCGTAAGTCTTGTAAATATCATCGGCTTCAAAGACGCCTCCGCCCAGCACGCCTTTGTCGATCAGCGAGCGCAGTTGCGCCGCAGATTCTTCATCCAACATCATCCCGGCCTTCGGCTCCATCAGGATGATTTCAAAGCCTGGCTGGTTCTTGATACGCATTGTCAGCCAGCGAAAGTCCTCGCCTACCTTCGCGTCAGTATCAACTTCGAATCCGAGCTTGTCGCGATAGAACTCGAGTGCTTCCTGCTGATTCTTGACCCAAATCAAAGCGTGGGACATTTTCGTAATCATAGTTTTCGCTCTCCTTGGCTGGATTGAGAGAACAAGGATAGAGAAGTTTGCGAGGAGTCGCTTCTCGAAAATTGCTTTTATCTGAGGATTTATTTAGTGAGTTGTCTTTTTCGCGATGGGATCCAGCCCATACATTTGAATGAAACAGCCTGGCACCTTGCGCCGCGAATCCATTTCGCGCTTGCGGTAGGTCACCGGCGCGGTGCCTACGCATCGGCGAAACAGGGCGCTGAACGAACCCAGACTCTGGAAGCCTACCTCGAAACAGACGTCGGTAACGCTCAGTTCTCTCCACCGCAGGAGTTCTTTCGCCCGCTCAATTCGGCGATGAATCAGGTATTGATGCGGCGTGGTATTGAACGTGTCACGAAATAGCCGAAGAAAGTGGTAGCGCGAGAGACAGGCCTGCTTTGAGATCGCCGCGAGATCCAGCGGCAGATCATAGCAATCGTCTATATAGTTGCGGGCGCGGCGAAGACGTTCATGCAGGTCACGATCGCTTTTGGTTTGTAATACCATTTTTCCAGACATGGCGTTTCGGCGAGGGATTTTACTGCGAGTTTGAGGAAAGCGGAAGGGTCCGAAGCCCGACCGTGAGGAAGGGCAACCGTCGCACAATCGGTTTTGGATATGGTGACAGGTTGCTGAGTGATGGCCGAGCTTCCGCCTTACCGCCCGGAGTTATACCAATAACGGTCAGCGAGCTTCTCGTCATTCCAGTTACCGGTCAACAGAGATTTGAAGGCGTGCCCCAGCATCCAGAAATAATGCCACTCGCCGAACTGGTCGAACTTGCGCGTACAGCCGAGGGCCTTAACCTGCGGAATTCGCTTGATGCGCTGCCCTCTTGTCCGGCCCAGGCGGCGCAAAGCCAGAGGCAACAGGACGTCCTCCGCATACAAACGACTTTCGTCATAGCCACCAACGGCCTTGAAATCCTTGCGAAAACAGAATGACAAGCCCGTATCGAATCCGGTTAAAAGCACCATCGGCATGAACAGATAATAGGTCAAAAGTAAGGCGAACGACTTCCGTTCCAAGATCGACCCGGTAACACCCCAGACATAACGTCCGGTTTTCATTGCCCGGTCGATGGCATCGAAGGTCTGGGGATGCAGTGCCGAATCAGCGTCGATAAAGCACAATATCTCGCCACGAGCCGCACGGGCGCCCCCGTTTCGGGCCGCGGCTATGCGTCGCTTGGCGACGTGGACGACTCGCGCGGCATGTTCTGCGGCAACCTGGGCTGTGCGATCAGTTGAATCGTTGTCGGCGACAATCACCTCAATCGCGCCGGCCCCGCCTGAATATTGGGCTTTCGCTACTTCGATTGAATCCAGGAGCCGGGGAAGGAAAGCCTCCTCGTTGAAAGCCGGAATCACCACCGAAAACCTGATTTGGGCTGCCTCGTCCATGAATTACTCTCCGTTCCCAGTTTAACTGATTTCCATAAAATTGTTAGGAAAATTCGCGATCTGACGCCATTATCCGCCCGTTCAGGCCCGTCTTGAGGTTCTTTGGCGGCCAAAGCCTGCTGGACACCCTCGGAGACCGTGTGTTAGCCTTTTGGCCTATTCATGATAGTAGGCGAACCGTTATGGTTCGCTTTTCTTTTTGGTCTTTTCAGCCTTGGCGCTTTTTGGATTCCAGGAGAACCGAATTTGAGCAAATCAAGCCTAATCGGAAGCACTCTCTGTGTGCTTTTCGCAGTCTCCGTCATTTCCTACGCAGGAACTTTCACGCAAGACGCTCTAAGAGAAGGGGTACGCCCGCAGGTGCAAAGCCTCGGGAAGGCTGCATCCGTAGAACCGGCTGCGGACCGTGCGTCAAAGCCAGGGGGAGCCCAACTCAGCCAACCGACCGCTTCCAGTAAGATTGAATCTGGAGGCTTTGTCGGCAGCGCCAAGGCATTTTCATTGCCTGTCTCAGCGGCCAAGGCGAATACGCTCGTGGGTTTTGCTGAGACCTATGTAGCCACCGCCTACAGTCTTCGCGGCAGGACCGCCAGCGGGCGGCCGGTGTCTCGCGGCCTGATAGCCGCGGATCCATCTGTGCTGCCACTGGGCACGCGAGTGCGCCTTGATGCCGGGACTTTCAGCGGAGAATATGTCGTCGCGGACACAGGCGGCGCCGTAAGGGGACGTCACGTCGACATCTGGACGCCGACCGCTGGTGAAGCCATGCGTTTTGGCAAGCGCGCGATAAAGCTAATTGTTTTGAGTTACGGGCCAAGGCGAATCAGATCTGCCGCGAAGCGCGGTCTGCTTTCACAAAGTCGCTGAACTGGATTCCCAAAAGAATTGAGATTTGTTTTGAGCGGGCTCTGACCCGCTTTCTTTTTTGCATTGTGTGCGCCAACGCGTAAGATGCTCGGCTGAATGACAGACTTGCCGCCAAAATCTCAGAATGGCGCGGCAGCGTTGCTGATCGAGGCGCGGCGCGGTCCAATCGTCGAATCCCGGCACCGGGGGCACTTATGTGTGGTCACCGGAGTGGACGAGACAATCACGGAGCTTGGATCGCCGGATACTGTCACGTTCTTGCGATCTTCAGGCAAGCCCTTTCAGGCGATTCCCCTGGTCACGTCCGGCGCCGCGGACCAGTTCGGCTTTGACGAAAAAGAGATCGCCATCGCCTGCGGTTCGCACAGCGGAGAGCCGATTCACGTCGACACCGTGCGCGCGATGTTACGAAAGACAGGTTTGAATGAAAGCGCACTGAAGTGTGGAACTCATGTGCCTTTCAATGCTGAAGCGGCCAGGAAGCTGGCTGTCGCGGACGAAAAACCCAGCGTGTTGCAGAACAACTGTTCCGGAAAGCACACCGGCATGCTGGCAGTTGCGCTCCATGTCGGCGCGCCGACGGATACTTACGATCAGTTGAATAATCCCGTGCAGGAACAGATCATACGCACGGTCTCGGAGTTTTCGGATCTGCCTGCCGACCAAATCGCCATCGGTGTTGATGGATGCGGCGTTCCCGTTTTTGGTATGTCAGTCAGGGCCATGGCAATGATGTATGCGCGCCTCGTTTGTATACCGGAATCTTTAAGCCAGAGAGTGCGGAACGCTTGCCGTCGCATCGTTTCGGCGATGATCAACTTTCCCGAGATGGTAGGCGGCACAGTCGATCGACTGGATACTGAGTTAATCAGAGTTGGGCGAGGGCGATTGATTTCAAAAATTGGCGCGGAAGGAGTTTACACAGTCGGGGTTCTACCTTCCGATCGGTGGCCTGACGGGCTCGGACTGGCTTTGAAGATCGAGGACGGAGACGATCGACGCGCCCGGCCACCGGCTGTTATTGAGGCACTACGCCAGTTAAAGGTTCTCGACGATAAGGCGCTGCAAACGCTGAGTCCCTACGCGGCCCCGTCAATTGTTAATCACCGAGGTGAGCGAGTCGGCAGCGTGGCGCCGGTCTTCCAAATAAAGAGCGAGAAAAGCGGGTGACGCAGCCAGGTATGACAATCCAACCGGAAATCGCCGAACCGGTGAGCGCGGGCCCGACGTTGGGACGCGATAATTACGGCAATGTCGATTACGATTCGGTCCCGGACGTAATCCAGTGGTTTCTCGACTTTGATCAACGCGTCGCCATAATCAAGCATCCTCGAGTCGAAGAACTCTTTCATTGGAAACAGCAGGAAACGAAAAGCCAGGGAGAGGATGTCTTTGTCTTTAATCACGCGGAGGACCGCCTGGCAATCGGAATCATCCAGGCCCTTGCTCACAACCCAAGCGAGCCTCAACTGCACGCCTGGATTGCCCAATTACTGAACGCGCTCGATGCCGCTTCAAAAGCGACCGAGAGTGTGGTTGCTGACTACGGCCTGAATGTCGCTGCCGAAGCCTCAGTAGTCGCCGAATCAAAGAAGATTCCCGCCTCGACGGCGCGCTCTGATTTTCTCTTCAACTGCTGGCTGGAAGCGCTTTGCACGGCCGAGATTCGCGTACTCGGATGGCTTTACCAGGAGTTCTATGGCCGACCATTCCATCCGAATAATTTTTGAGTTTTTCACCTCACGAGCGATTTTGGTGCAGTGGCTCAAGCGTGGCTGTATTGAAGAACTACAAGCGCTAACGTCCGCCAAAAGGGCCGTCGTCTCTCCTTGTGCCGAGAAAACCCGAAGAATTGGGCAGTAGCTAACCTCGCGTTCGCGAAGTTCTAACTTAGACGGTTGCTTTTGCCCAGTTGGCACGACCATTGCTCTAGCTTCGGCGACAGAAGAAAGGCAGTAATAAATCGGGTCAGGCTCGGAGACACAGGCAGGGCGCTTTGGGGGAGGCGCTCAAACCTGAAGCGGAAAGCGGCTCTTTCGGGGGAACGGGGTCGCCGAAGCGGTCGAAGGGCAGCAAGGTTGGGCTGCTGGTAACGCTCCTGATTGAGGCTAGGGGGAGCCTCGCAGGAATACCAGCAGCCCAAAATGCATTAGAAGATTTGATCGAGCGAGGGGCGGGATACAGCGCGACCGAACGACAAGTTTCGGTCGCGCCTTTTTTCAGGACTCGCGCCTCTTCTTTCCGGTCAGCAAACGATCTCGCCTAATGGTTTGAGTTGTTTCCTCAAGATCAAGCCGCACCATGCCGCCGGCATCTGAATAGAGCGCGTGCTGCTTTTGCACACGACGTCTGTGTCTAAACAATAAAGCCCCAATCGTGCCGCCAACACCCAAACACAACACCAGGGCCAGACCGGAGGACTCGAGCACAGCGACAAAGACACCGGCCGAAGTCTGCACCCACTCGCGTACGGCCTTTTCATACCAGTGCGGATTATCGCCGAGCCACTGAACGACTTGTTCGTACTTAACCTGATCGATCAGCTCGTTCGCCGTCTTCTCATCCGGCGCATTAAAGACGAAGACCGAATAGTTTCCGATGCGCCGATAAGCGCTCGGGATCGGCTGATTCTGGTTTCGCAACTCCTGGATCTTTGCGGTGATGCGGCGATCATTGTCACCGGAGAGTTGGGGCGTGTTGAATTCAACAATGACAAGCTGTGAAGATCCGTAGTGCGCCAGTACGGCCTCCGATTCACCTTCGAAACTGATCTCGTTGAGAATTGACTGGTTTGGAATGGACTCGGTTAGTGCGCCGATATTGACCGCATATATCGCGCTCTGTTGGGCTGTTTGCCAGTCGGGAAGATGCTTGACCAAAACCGGTATGTCGCCCTCGCCTTTATCGAGCGGTTGGGCGAGTCCCGCACCCAGAGCCATCAACGTTGAATCTGCTGAAGAAGCATTCTGGCTGGTTATTCTTAGAAAAACTGGTCCGCGAACGAACGCTATGCCACCTTTCCAATGAATCAGCGCCGTCGCGAAACTTTCCGGGGTAAGGGTGGGTGTCACTCCGCTATCCAGCAGGTTTTTTCTTATCAGCGTGAACACTGAAAAAGCATCCGAGTCTCGCTGAGTCTTAATGACCTCTACCGTGACCTTCTCACCTTGGCGCGAATAGTAATCGGCTTCACCGGAGACAACCCCCAGATCTTCAGGACTATTAGCACCACTTAAGATATCCGGCCTGAGGACGCCTTCTTGTGCTAAATGGATCGGTGGCCTCAGCGAAGATGCCGGCATTTGATGGAATTGGCCAACTTCTATAGGTAAGAGTGCGATTAATTTCGAAGACGGAAGGTCTGCTCGCGCGAGCGAGCACCACACCATAACAATCAAACTTATCGATAACAGTCGTACCACGGTAAGATCCGGCGCCTCTTCGGGTTTAGAACCCCTAAATTTGCTGGAAGTTCCTTATCGGAACCTTCAAAAGGTAGTTTAATGCCAGCGTCGCAGCTCGCGCAAAAGCAGGTCCGCGTGGTGGCGAGGATCGTTGATGTTTTGAAGAATAGTTGTGCCGCCGACTTCGCTGGCATTATCAATCACGACGTTGCCGAAGCCGAGAATCCTTTGGAAGATGGAGGCGGAAATCGTGACGTCCTGAATCTTACTCAGCGGAATATTCCGAGTCGTTCGCGCAATGAGGCCGTGATCAATTTCGATCTTCGAATCCGTGACCGTGTACCGGATCATGTTTCGTTTCAGGTGGTAATAGGCAGGAATCAGAAGCAAGGCCAGTGAGATCGGCAACGAAAAGTACCACGGCAAATGAGGAATCATCGCGAAAAGAATGGTCAGTGCGATCGCCCCGAGGACGGCCAGGACGTAACCCAGCTTGACGAAAATTAAGGTCGGCCGGGCAGTAAAAATAACATGCTCGACATCGTCATTGTCGTGGTAGGCGATGGGAGCAACCGGTTGAGGCCGCGCGATTCTGGTTTCTTCCGTATCTGCGGCCGGCGCGCCACATTGCTTACAAAAGCGCGCGTCATCATCGACGTAAGAACCGCATTGAGCACAGTGCATTTTGTTTCTGATCTCAGCAAGGTAGAGATCGTTGGCCCATGATAAACGTCGACCCTAAAAACAGCAAAGGCGAAACACTTCGAAGGGTGGTTCGCCTCAGATGGTGCGGATTAGAGCGGATTGATTATTGGCTCATCAGTTCCAATCTCCCGTCCGGCAAGCGCACGGTGAATACGCTTCGTTCGTAAATGGAGAGCGGCTGGGACTGGCGATCCTTCAAAGCGGCCGTCTGCGTTTTATTCAACTGCGGCGCAAACAAAGCCGCGTTCGGATCTCGTAGTAAAGCGTAGCGCCGCGTGATTCTGCGAACGTACTCCTGCGTTTCAGAGTATGGCGGGATGCGCCAGCCATATTTTTCGACCGCGCCTTCTCCAGCGTTATAGCCGGCGAGAGCCAGTGACAGATCGTTGTCAAAATGTTCCAGCAGAAATGCCATGTAACGCGCCCCGCCGTCAATATTTTGCCTTGGGTCAAAAATATTAGTGACGCCATAACGGATGGCTGTAGGCGGCATCAATTGCATCAAGCCGCGGGCGCCTTTAGGTGAGATTGCACGCAGCTTGAACGTCGATTCCTGATGCATGATCGAATAGAGCAGCAGCGGATCGACGCCATGGCGTGTTCCGGAATCAATCAGGTACTGATCAACCTGGGAGTTGCCGGTCGTGAATCCGCGCAGAGTGGTTCCGACCGTGCCGCTCGGGTTCGCGCTCGGATAAATGATCGACGTTTGTTGTACCAATGATCGTACTGAATCCGACTGAGTATTTGGTGTATTCCCTTGTCCGGCGTCGCCAGCGTTAGCGACAACTGCTTGCCCACCGCCCTTTGCCTTTCGATGCAATCGTTTCGGTGACGATGCTGGTTGGGCATAAACCCGCACACCATTGCGCATATCAAAATTGTCGATTGAATACGCTGTGCTCTGGCCAAGTACCGGCACTGAGGCGATAGAAGTCACGATGATTAGCTTTAGTAGTCTTGTCATCCCGGTACGAGAAGAGTTTGAAATCGATTGGCTCAATCGAGGATTGCACTAAGGCAGGGCTAAGTTTGATGGCGCCTAAGGACTGGCGACGAAAGCTATCTTAACATCTCGTTGAAGATTTGCCAACATTTTTGGTCACCGCAGGAACATGCTGTGTTCATTGAAGTTAACCAGGATGGTAAGGTTGCGTAGCGGCTTTCGGACGTGCTTGACAACGATAGTAAGATACCCCCGGCTCACTTAATTTAGAACTCCCAAAGGGGCTTTATCATTCTTGCGCCCAGCGCGCGTCCCACAAATCTGGAAGGAGACAACTATGAAGAAACTCCCATTGGTCGTGCTCTCACTACTGGTAGCGTCTTGTCTGGCGATCGCGATCCAAGCTCAAAACAAGAATTCGAATGCGGGATCCAGCAGTAGCAAGACGACTTCGAGAAAACGCGGTCCCGTGTTTCGGGCTACCAAGGATCAGATCAAACAAGCGCAGGTTGTTCTCAAACAACGCAGTTTTTACAGCGGGGAAGAGGTCGGGAAGCTCAACTCAGACACGCGCGCCGGGTTGCGAAAATATCAGCAGGCGGAAGGACTGAAAGTCACCGGCACGCTTAACAAGGTCACTCTCGAAAAGATGGGCATCGCTCTTACTGACGGCCAGAAGTAATTCAGGCGGAAGCATTCACTTAGATCACTCCTCCTATTGACGGCGTTCCAGGACAGTTACGTCACCGCCGGCAAGTGACTATCGTGCATGCTTCCGCCCCTCGCCAGGTTTTGAATTCCGTGAGCGACTGGAATTACTTTGCTCGCACGTATTCTGCGCCGATGTCTTCCAGGAGCGTTTCAAGCTTTTCGACCTCTTCGCTCGATTTTGCTTCAACTCCCAGGAGGATACCGCCGCCGCGCACTCCGGTCTCGTAGACCCTCGCGCGGTGTTCCGGAATTCCCGCGCCGAGAAGCAGGCCGATTAGTCCTCCCGTGGCCCCTCCTGCGCCCAGGCCGGCGAGGGCCGCCGCAATCGGCCCGGCAACGGCGATGCCCAGGCCAGGAATTGCGATCGAAGTACCTACAGCCACAATGGCCGCCAAAACTGCGCCCACAGTTCCGCCAATCGCGCCCCCGATTCCCAGGCCATCGGCGGCGTGGGTTCGTGTTTGCACGGCGAATTCATTGTTCTTTGTCGCGTCAGACATGAGAACGCTAATGTCGTCACGCGTGTACCCGCGCTTGATAATCGCGTCCACGGCCGCTTCGGCCGCCGCTCGGGTTTTGAAAAGACCCGTTACAAAATTTTTCGACATACCCTATCGCTCCCTTATTCCGAATTTGCAGAGACTCACGTCAGGGCGAAGACAGTATTAGCCATCATCGTCCGAAACCGAATTAACTTGTTTGGGGGTGGCAACTTCATCTTGAAGTAGCGGCTGACGACTGTCAACCGCGAGCGGTAATCAGAGGGTGATTGCTGGTTTCGCGTTTTTCCGTCTATTCTCAGGCGCGTGAGAATTCTGCAAATAAGTTCCGCCCGGGCCTTGGGCGGCGGCGAAACGCATTTTATCGAGCTCGTCCGCGGCCTGCGCCGGCGTGGTCATGAAGTACATCTGGCGCTCTCTAATAACTCGCCCATCCGCGCGGCCCTGGAACCAATACGAGCGGAAAATATTTCCATGCTGCCGATGCGTAATGCCCTTGACGCCGCGAGCGCCCGGCAGCTTGCGCGCATTGTGCGCCAACAGAATATCCAGGTAATTCACGCGCATATGGCCCGCGATTATCCCCTGGCGGCTTTCGCTGCGCGGGTGAACCGCGGCGCCAAACTGATAATTTCCCGGCATGTTTTGTTTCCGCTGAGCGGTTTGCATGCCGTTGCGCTCGCGAATGTGGCGCGAGTGATCGCGGTGTCAGACGCCGTGTCACGCAAGTTGCGAGAGCAACAATTGTTTCCGGCGGAAAAGATTGTGGTGGTTAGAAACGGCATAGATGTAGAGCGGTTTGGTCAAAACAGATTAACCCTTGATCGAGAAGAATTTTGCCAGGGCATGAACATTCCTGCTCATCGTTTATTGGTCGGAACAGTCGGCGAGATTACCAAACTCAAGGGTCACGAAGATTTTGTTTATGCCACGGCGCTGGTTGCGCGCGCAGTGCCGCAGGCCCATTTCATCATCGCCGGCCAGGATCATTCAGTGAAGAGGGAACACGATGCTTCTCTCAGAAAAAGAATCGAAACTCTTAATCTTACCGATCAAGTGCAGCGCTTTGGCTGGATCGATAATCTGGCGGATTTGTATTGCGCGCTCGAAGTTTTTGTTTCCGCATCGCATAGTGAATCGTTTGGTCTCGCAATCGTCGAGGCGATGGCCAGCGGCACGGCGGTTGTCGCGACGGCGACCGACGGCGCGCGTGAAGTCATCGCCGACGGCGTTAACGGGCTGCTTGTTCCCATTGGCGACTCCGGACCTATGGCGGATGCAATGATTGATCTACTGCGAGATTCCCAGCGCCGGACGCGTTTGGCCAGCGCCGCTCAACAAAACGTGCGCGAGCATTTCACGCTGGGCCGGATGATTGCTGAAACTGAACAGGTTTATCAGGATGTCCTGGGCAAAGGTTGAGTCCGATCGTCTTCGCTGAGGTTTCGTCCTCGCCGGAGACTAGAGCTGGTCAATTTTCGCCGCCAGCACGAAGTCACTTTCAGTGAGACCGTCGATCTTGTGGGTCCAGATGGTGATCTCTGCCTTACCCCAGCTGAAGCAAATGTCTGGATGATGACCCTGCTCTTCGGCTAGTTCGCCCACGCTGGTCACGAAGTTGAGTGCCTCTTGAAAATTTGTGAACTTGTAGCTCTTTTTCAGATGATGTTCGTCAACGACCTCCCATGTGGAAAGTTGATTCGCGAATTCATTTATTTCTGCCCCTTTCATCGGGGGTACGCCACCACGACACGGAACACACTGGCGGCTTGCAAGATCGCTCATGGCTATTACTCCTTCTTTGGGAATCGTTTTAAAGATTATCACATCATGTTGCTGCTGACTTATTGAGCTTCGTCTGCGATAATCTGAAACCTCAGTTCTTAATCATCACCCTCAGTTGCGTCGGAAAACAAAGCGCGATGAGCGAGGCCCTGGACAAAGTGAGATCTATTCGCGAGCTGCCGTTGTTTCCCCTGCCGGTAGTTCTTTTTCCGGGCATGCCCATGCCTTTGCATATCTTCGAACCCCGTTATCGGAAGATGCTTGCGGACATTCGCGCGGGAGAAAATCTCTTCGGCTTGTCGTATTTTGATTCCGACTTGTCAGAGAAAGATTTTCCGCCGGCAGGACATATTGGATGCGTGGCCGAAGTCACGGAATCTCAGCCACTGCCGGACGGACGCTCGAATATTCTGACCGTGGGGATCGTTCGCTACAGCGTGAGCTCTTATGTCGAGCGTGGCGACCCTTACCTGGTCGCCCGCGTTGAATACTTTGAAGATGACGATGAAGACGAAGCCAGATTGGGGGAGACTTCGCGCGAGGTCGCCGGACTATTTATGCGGGTCGCTAAAGCAATCCGATTGTTAAATGACGAGCGTGGCAACCTGCCGGACATTAGCGACACCGATCCGCAAAAGCTTTCGTTCCTGGTAGGCGCAGCAATGGAGATTGAATCAGAAACTAAACAAGAGTTGTTGGAGCTGCGTTCGACGTTTGAGCGACTGCGTCGTTTGCGCGATATGCTCAAGCGCGTTATCTCGAATTACGAAGAACGCGCCCGGCTTCATTCCCTCGCGAAAGGAAATGGCCATGGCGGTAAAAAGGTCGACGTCGAATAAGGCCCAGGACCCCGGTCGGTAGTGCGCGGGCACTGTCTTCGTTTCGAAATGGTAACGCCTAATCCAAATCAAACAATCAGCGTTCGCGCTCTTTTCTTCGGAGGCGCGCGCGATGCCGTCGGGTACGACGAGGTTAAAGTCAAACTCACTGCTCCCTGCGACGCCGCTTGTGCCCTGGACCAAATCTTGAACGCCTATCCGGATCTGCGCAGATTTGGCAGGTCGCTTCTGATCGCCGTTAACCAGGAGTACGCGCTTCCTGATCGAGAGGTCAGCGATGGCGATGAACTGGCGATCTTTCCGCCGGTGAGCGGCGGCGCCGAAAAGGATGTGGATCATGACGGCACCGCAATCTCTGAACATGATTTCTGTGAATTAACTACAGCGCTGATTGACGTTGGCAAAGTTGCGCGGCGGGTCGTTTTGCCTGAATGTGGTGCGACAGTGACGCTCGACGGTTACGCCCGCGAATGGACCCATGGCCGGCGCACGCTCTATTTGATTTATGAAGCTTACAAGCCGATGGCCTTACGCGAGCTGCAACGCCTTTGCACCCAGGTGCATGAAAAGTTCGACCTTGCGCATATCGGCATCGTTCATCGCACCGGTCGTTTGGAAATTGGCGAGACCAGCGTCGTTATTGCCGTCAGTGCGCCACACCGCAAAGCAGCCTTCGAAGCCTGTGAATGGGCTATTCGCGAACTCAAACGCACCGTGCCGATTTGGAAGAAAGAAGTTTTTGAAGATGGTGAAGTCTGGGTCGAAGGCGAAGGGTCAACGGATGGATGCGTTTAACTACCGGCCAGCCCTCTGCTTCTAGCTTTTGCACCCTCCCTCACGGTCGGGTTTCTGTATTCGCGGTATTGCGCCTGATTGAGTGCGCGGCTTGGAAATTGAGGCCACTACGAAGACAGATTCGCAGACTGAATCAGAGTGCTTTCCGGTGTCGTCTGTGTGTATCGCTCAGTCTGCGGATTACGATGACGGTACTTCCTCGGTCTCCTCTTCAGCGCTCGGCTCGACCAGCGACGCGCTCGTCACCATGTCACCTTCATCAGTCTTGATCAGGCGGACGCCCTGGGCGCTGCGGCCGGTCTTGCGAATATGTCCCGCTTCGAGCCGAATCAGCTTGGCCTGTTGCGTGATGATCATTATTTCGGAGTCATCTTCAACCGGGAAAACGGCCACGACCTTGCCGGTTTTTTCCGTCGTCTTCATGTTGATGACGCCTTTCCCGCCGCGCGACTGTAGCCGGTAAGTCCCGATAGCAGTCTGCTTGCCATAACCTTTTTCCGAAACCGAAAGCATGCGCTCTGAATCATCGGAAGAGACCGCGCAAAGCGAGACTACAAAATCATCCTTGCGCAAATCAATCCCCCGCGTGCCGCGCGTGGCCCGGCCCATGGGACGCGCGTTCTTTTCATCAAAGCGAATCGCGAAGCCGTTGTGGGTGGCGATGAAGATCCGCTTATTTCCGTCAGTGGTAAGCACGTCGAGCAGCTCGTCGCCCTCATCGATATTGATGGCGATGATGCCGTTTGAGCGAATGTTCTGAAAATCTGAAAGGGCGGTCTTCTTGATCACTCCCTTGCGTGTAACCATGACCACGTAACGCCCTTCTGAAAATTCACGTACCGGCACTACGCCGGCGAGTTTTCGATCCGAAGGAATCTGAATCAGATTCACGATGGCTTTGCCGCGCGAAGCGGCCGCCGCATCCGGCACCTCATGGACCTTCATTTTGTAAACCAGGCCATCGTCAGTGAAAACCATTAGATAAGCGTGCGTCGAGGCAATGAACAGATGTTCGACAAAGTCGTCGTTCTTGGCCATCGCGCCAAACCGGCCTTTGCCGCCGCGGCCCTGCCGCGAGTATGTAGTCACCGGAGTGCGCTTGATGTAGCCGTTTTTCGTCACCGTGATGGCGACATCTTCATCGGCGATCAAGTCTTCGATCGAATACTCGGTTCCCTCGTCGACAATCTCGGTACGGCGAGCGTCGCCAAATTCTTTCTTTACGTCGTCCAGCTCGTTGATGATTACGCGGCGCAGTGATTGTTCGTTGCCGAGAATCTCTTCCAGCTCGGCGATCAGCTTGATGATCGACTCGTATTCCTCGATGATCTTTTGCCGTTCCAGCGCCGACAGCCGGCGCAGCTGCAAATCAAGAATGGCCTGGGCCTGAATCTCGGAAAAGGCGAGACGCTCCATTGCCTTCTTGAGCTTCGGCAGATACTTGTTCAATGGCTCGCCTGATGGAATGCCCTTCCAGGATTTCACTTCGCTCGTCGTTTTCAGATCGCCGGTCAGCCATTGGCGCGCTTCATCGACTGAACGTGAGTTGCGAATCAGCGTCACGATGTAATCCAGTGCGTCGATCGCTTTGGTGAGGCCTTCGAGAATGTGGGCGCGGGCCCGAGCTTTGCGCAGGTCGTATTCAGTGCGACGACGGACGACTTCGCGCCGAAAGTCGACGAAAGCCTCGAGCATCTGCTTGAGGTTGAGCACGCGCGGTTGGCCGTTAACGATGGCGAGATTGATCACGCCGAACGATGACTGCATCGGCGTCAGTTTGAAAAGTTTGTTGAGCACAACCTGGGGCACCGCATCTCGTTTCAGCTCGACGACGATGCGCATGCCCTGGCGGTCGGATTCGTCGCGCACTTCCGCGATGCCTTCGAGCTTCTTTTCATTGGCGAGTTCGGCGATGCGCTCAATCAGCTTGGCCTTGTTAACCTGATACGGAATCTCAGTGATGATGACGGCGTCGCGCTCATGTGAACCGCGACCGATGCGATCAATCGACGCCTTCGCCCGCATCTGCAAGATCCCGCGACCGGTAAGATAAGAGTTGCGAATCTCTTCGCGCCCGCAAATAAATCCGCCGGTCGGAAAATCCGGGCCCGTAACGATCTTGAGCAGCTTTTCAATCTTGATCTCCGGCTCGCGGAGCAAAGCGACAGTCGCGTCGATAACTTCAGTCAGGTTATGCGGCGCAATTTTGGTCGCCATCCCGACCGCGATTCCATCTGAGCCATTAACCAGCAGATTGGGAATCCGTGTGGGCAGGACCATCGGCTCGCTTAGCGTCTCGTCATAGTTTGGCTGGGTGTTGACGGTCTCTTTTTCAATGTCGGCAAGGATTTCGTTTGCCAATCGCGCCATGCGGACTTCGGTGTAACGCATCGCCGCCGGCGCATCGCCGTCTACCGAACCAAAATTTCCCTGTCCATCGATTAGCGGATAGCGCATCGAGAAGTCCTGCGCCATGCGGACGATCGTGTCGTAAACGGCGGTGTCTCCGTGCGGGTGATACTTACCGATCACATCACCAACGACGCGCGCGCTCTTTTTATAGGCTTTGTTGTAGGTGTTGCCGAGCTCGTGCATGGCCCAGAGGACGCGCCGGTGCACCGGCTTCAATCCATCGCGCACATCAGGAAGCGCGCGGCCTATGATTACCGACATCGCATAGTCCAGGTAGGACCGGCGCATCTCGTCTTCAATGTTGATGTGGTTTCGCTCGAGTGTTTCCATTAATCAAACCTTTCAATTACAATCGCACGCCGCGCATTTTTTCGATTATCTGAAAGCCTTTGGCAGCACTTTCAGCCAATTTGCCGGACACTAGTTTTAGGTTGCCTCTGTGAGGATCCCTGACTTCCCTGAGTGGCGACTTCATGCGGTCAAATTCGAAGCATATTTTAACCTGAACAGGCCGGTTTTCGCAAGGCTCGCGTTGCCGATAAAGACCTGTAAAATCAGCCGATTACGGTTGATTGAGCTATCGAGCCTGAGCGTCTCAAATCGCAGCTGCCCCCCGACATCCCCTGCGGGTAGTAAAGCATGAATGCGGATGAAAAATCTCGCCGCATCCGGCGGCGGCTGGAGCTCGTAATTCCGGTCCGAGTTCGAGGCCGCGATAGCGCGGATCACGAATGGACGGAGATGACCCGTTTGATTAATGTGACTCCGTTCGGCGCGCGCCTCAAACTCACGCGGCCAACGGAGGTCGGGCGTCTTCTGCATGTGACGATAGCGATGCCCAGGGCAATGCGTTGCTTTGATCACGCGGAAGATCAATATCGCGTTTGGTCACTGGTGCGAAATGTGAACATCCTGGTCCCTTCCGAAAAGTCACCGGCCATAATGGAAGCCGGCCTGGCTTTCGTCGGTAAGTATCCGCCGGCAAGCTTTCTGGCCGATCCGGTGCGACGTTTCGAAATTAGAGGGGCAAGCAAATCGGGTTTATCGGTCGCCCGCGAAATGGTCGATGAGATCGTCTCCGAGGTTGCAGCGACGGACAAACGTCGTGAGACCCGGCACTCTATTCCTATTGAAGTGGATATCGAGGTGATTGGCAAAAAGAGTGATGCACCGGTAATTGAAAAAACCGTGACTGAAAATATTAGTCGCACGGGGGCGACGGTTTTTACCTCACTTAATATTGACCGCGGGCGATTCGTAAAGATAACAAGCGAACATTACAAAGTTTCTATCTTTGCCGCGGTGCGTGCCCGCCGCGTCGGGCCTGATGGGATTGTGCGCCTTCATGTGGAGTTCGCCGGCGGCGAGTGGCCTCTGGCGGGAATTTAAAAGCTGCTTTTGCACCGTTGCAGAACCGAGGTGTCGCGGTCAAAGACATCCGTGATCAAGAGAATTGGCAGCTTTGATGGCAACATTTCATGGTAGCCTGACAAAATCGACGGATAAAGAAAGTGAATCGATTCTCGTTTCCACGCCGCATTTTGTTAATTGAGATCGAGCGGCGCTGCAAATTCTCCGATTGTGCCGGAAGCAACCGCATTGGTTTGACGAAACCCGAGGCGATTCAGTACGGTGGTTTTGAATGCATTCATTGCGAGCGCTGGAACGATGACGCGCTGAATTATTCGGACGCGCCCGATTGGTGGGATGAAATCGCGGCCGCCAGACATTAGTTCAAACGCGTGCACGGCGGATTGAAGTTTTCGTGACCCGAAACTAAACTCACGACCTTGAGTCAAAAGCAATCGATCTTGAACGAATCTACAACTACCGCCGAACAGTCCAAGCGGAACGGAGCACGCCCCTATCCCCGAATGTTTCCGCAGTGGCTCCTCGACGTATTCCGCCCCGTCGTATGGCTGGTTTGTAAACTGCTCTGGCGAATTCGTTGGATCGGCACTGAACACATTCCAGCAAACGGCAGCCTCATCATAGCCGCGAATCATCAGACATACATCGATGCGTTCTGGCTTTCGTGCCCGATCAAACGACCCGTTCGTTATCTGGCGTGGGATGCAGCGTTTAATTGGCCCGTCGTTGGGCCATTCATGCGACTGCTGGGCGCCTGGCCGCTACAACTGGAGGGCAGCGATCCCGCGCCCATCCGGCGTTCCATGCAGTGGCTGCGGGAAGGCGGCGCGGTAGTGATCTTTCCGGAGGGCGGCCGCGGTAACACGGACGGCTCGATGAAAAAGTTTAAGCCCGGTGCGGTGCGCATGGCTTTGGAAACCGGGGCGGCGAT
>WNGF01003699.1_pt1 | contig 28828 bp, 26 predicted proteins | sample 5400641 | NCBI WGS metagenome assembly WNGF01 (sample SAMN13153371, study PRJNA577476) | soil metagenome | isolation source: 80 cm soil or saprolite under grassland replicate 2 | place: USA:California | collected 2016-06-15 | reverse complement strand
GGTTCGCAGGGTCTGCAGGGTGCCACCGGGCCGCAGGGCCCGAAAGGCGATCCCGGCACGGCCAACCTGACCCAGGTCACGAAATCCGCAACCGGCTCGGGAAGCATCTCCTCCCAGGCGGTTTGCGCTTCCGGCGTCGCGACAGGCGGCGGCTACGAAGTCGGCGGCTCCGACTCGACGAAGGTCGCGGTGATCGTCTCGAAGCCGATCACGGTCGCAAGCGGCACGGATGCCGGCAAGTCCGCGTGGCTCGTCACGGCGAACTACATCGGGAGCGGTAACGGAAGTGGGTACACGTTGACGGCGTACGTGCTCTGCGCGCCGACCAGCTAAAGCTTCGCACCCAGAAGACGGAAGGGCCGGATCTCAGTCCGGCCCTTCCTGTTTCTGGTTCACCTGTTGCGAACCAACGCGACCCACGTCGCCTGGTGCTGGTGGCCCTTCCCCGCTTCGGTGAGCACCAGCGTGTTCGAGCCGTTCGGGTTCGGGATCAGCGGCGCCGGCTCGCCCTTGTACGCCGGCGCGCCCTGGCAGCGCACGATGTACGTGTAGCCGCCCGCCGACGCGATCTGGTCGTAGTCGCCCTCGAACGTGCCGTTGCGCGAGAACGCGCCGTACCACGGATTGGACGCGACCTTGTTGACCTTCAGCGGCGCGGCCCACGTGCTGCCGCCGTCGAACGACTCCTGGTAGTACGTGTCGATCACCGGCGTGTAGAGGGGGCCGGCCCCCGACTCGTCGCGCTGCCGGTATGAGACGTGCACCGTGCCACCGGCGCCTACCGCGACTCCCACGGCGTAGTGGTCAACGTGATCGATCGTGGAGCCGGGATTGATGCGCTGGGGCATGGTCCAGTGCAGCCCGTTGTCGAACGAGCGGCTGATCACCGCGTCGTTCGTGTTGTCGGTGCGGTAGCGCCCGTCGTCCCAGGCCGCGTAGATCGTGCCAGAGTCCGGATCGACCGCCGCGGCAGGCAGCCCGTCGCTCGCGCGTTGCGCGGGCGTCCCGTTGCTCAGGTTGGTCGCAATCTTGACCGGCGGCAGGAACGCGAGAGGAGCAGGCCAAGGAGTCGATCCCGCCGCAGGGGCAGCGACGTAAACGGTCTGATAGGTGCCAGGTGCCACCTCGAGCTCGTCGGGGCCGCTCGGCACGGGAACGCCCCCGCTCAGAGCGTCCATCACGATGCCGAGCCCGCCGTCCTTCTGGATAACCGGGTATGCGCCGATGCCCTGACCGGGGAACACGAGAGCCGGAATTGTCTGGAAGTCGGGCAGCCAGTTCTCGAGCCTGTCGCAATCGTGATCGCAATAGTCGTAGAGGACCGGCGCGATGCGATCCCAGACGACGTAGACGCGGCCCTTGTGATGGCCGGGCGCGTCACTCTGGTCGACGACGATCCAGTTCTTGTCGTTCAGCCCGCCGATCATGTCGTCCACCAGGTAGACGGGTGGGCTCCAGTGGCGCCCGCCGTCCTTCGAGACGTTCACGGTCAGCCCGCTGCGCAGGCCGTTGTTGTTGTTCCAGTCGAACACGAGCGAGTTCGCGTACACCGTTCCGTCCGGACCGAAGGCGACGACGGCGTCACTTGCGCGTTCGAACACGCCACCCTCGCCGGGGTAGGTTGTCAGGCCGGGAAGCGTGCCCGACGTCCATGTCTTGCCGCCGTCGAAGCTCGTCGCGAATCCGTTCGTCGCGTCGCCGCCGTTTGCGATCCGTCGATCCTGGTAGACGGCGACGACGTTCTTCGGGTTCTTGGGATTGACCGCGATCGAGGGCTCGGTCTCGGTGTCGGGCTGGATGTAGTCCTGGATCGGATCGGGCCCGCCCGAGGTCGGGCCGCCGACAAGCGGATCGGAGCTCGCCTTCACATCGGAAGCGAGCGTCGGTTTGACGGTGGTTGCAGCCGTTGCCGGCGCAACCCGCGCATGCTTGAGCGATGAGGCGCCGCTCGCGACGATCGCCCCGATCATCACCGGCAACGCGAGGAGCGCGAAAAGGAACCTGATCATGTCTTTCCCCCTGGGGAGTACGAAGGCCGCTGCCGCGCTTCATGCCCGCGTTGCCGGTTTTGAACCACCACGGGTGGTGGTTTACGGCTAAGCGAGCAAGCGTTCGATCGCGCTGCAGACGAGTCCGGATTCCGGAGACAGCGGATCGATCGGCTCGAAGTGGCCGGCGCCCTCCAGCGCGATCAACTCCGCCTCGCCGGCCGCCGCCTCTGCGTAGCGAGCCGACTGCTCGAAGGGCACGACGTCGTCGCACGTCCCGTGAGCGAGCACGTGGGGCACGCCGAGAGGAAGTTGCGCGAGCGGCGATCCGTCCGGTTCCGCTTCGCCCTGGAAAAACGCCCGCACGGCGTCGTTCTGCCACGTTGCGGGATCCGACACCGCGGCGAGTGCGACGACCGGCACGCGGAAGTGTGCTGCGGCGAGCAGCGCGAGGTGCCCACCGGCGGAATGGCCGACCAGCACGATTCGCTTCGAGAGCCGCTGCGAGTGCTCGACGGCGAGCAGCACGTCGTCGCGCGAGCCGGGCCAGCCGCCGCCGGGATCACCGACGCGGCGGTACTCGACGTTCAACGTCGCTATTCCTGCGTCGCGCAACGTGATGCAAAGGTGGCCGAGGTGGATCAGGTTGTACGTCGACTTCCACGAGCCGCCGTGCAGCACGACCGCGAGGCCGTCGCTTCCCGCGCGACGAAGGTCGGCGAAGTGGAGTGGCTCCGGTCCGTACACGAGCCGCTCGTCGGCGGGAGGCGGCGGCGGGTCGGTGAGGATGTCCTCGGCGTTGCGCGTGATGGCGCAAGGGTAGGCTTCCGGCGTGCCGGTGAGGTTGCTTCCCGCCGCCGTGTGCGCCCTCGGTGCGCATGCCCTCCTCTACGGAACGTTCCGTCCCGGTGACGGCGTACACGGATACCTCGGCTGGTACGAGCCGGTGCTGGCGGCAGCCTCGCTCGTCGCGCTGCTGCTCGCGAGACCGGCATGGTTGCGCACGCGAGTTCCGATCGGCGAGACGGCGCGTCGCATAGCAACGACCGCGCTGTTCGTGCTGCTCGCACAGGAATCGGCCGAGCGCACGGTCCAGTCCGGGCAAGTCGCATTCGCGGTGCTGACGCCGTCGCACTGGCTGGTTCTGCTCGCAGGAATCGCGGCCACGGCATTTGTGCTCGCGTTCGCGTTGCGCGCCGGCCAGGTCGTGATTGAGCTTCTGCGCAGCGTCCCCACGCCGCGGCCGTCGAGCATGCCGCAGTGGAGTGTCGTGACGCTGCGCCGGCGCGCGGCGCGCCCGCTCGCCGCAGGGTTCGCCCTGCGCGCGCCGCCCTTGCTCGCACGTTCGTAGTTCCGTTCCGTCGAGCAATCGGAGGTTCGTGTGCGCTTCGCCGCGCTGTCGATCGTCATTGTCGCCTGCCTCGTGGCACCCGGCCGCGCGGCCGCGCATTCGCGCGCACCGACGATCGCGCTCGACTATCGCCTTGAGCTCTCGCGCGCGACACTGCCCGGCGTCCACGCGGAGGTTGTCGACGGCGACCGCGCTTTGCGCGTGCGCGTGGACGCGACGCACCGGCTCCTCGTACGTGGGCTGCTGGGCGAGCCGTTCCTCCGCTTCGGTCCCGGCGGCGTGTGGGTGAACCGCGCCTCGCCGAGCGCGGACGCGGACCGGCTCGCGCGCCGCGGTTCCGGCTGGCTGCGCCTGACGGCAAATCACAGTCTGCTCTGGCACGACCACCGGCTATCTCCGCCCGCTGGGTTGCGTGCCGGAAAGAGCGCGCCGTGGTCGCTACCCATCCGGCTCGACGGTCGCGAGTTGCGACTCAAGGGCACGTTCACGCGCGTAGCGCGTCCGTCGCTCTGGCCTTGGCTCGTCGCAGCGCTCGTCGCTGTGGCAGCCGTCGGGTTCTTCGCCCGCGCGCGGCCAGGCCGCCGTGCCGAGACCGCGACCGCCATCGCGGGCGTCGCGGCCGCCGCGGCGCTCGCCTCGAGCGCCGCCTTCACGACCGGCGAATCGATCGCGAGGCGCGCGCAATGGATCGAGGTCGGATCGGCCGCCCTGCTCGCGGTGCTCGCGGTCGCGGCGCTGGTGCTCGGCGACCGCTCGCTGCGAACGTGGGCGGCGATGATCGTCGGCGTCGTCGCCGCGGCGCTCGGCGTTGGCTCGCTGAGCGTGTTCTGGCACGGCATCGTCATCTCGTCGCTGCCGGCGCTTTTCACGCGACTCGCGACGGCCGTCGCCTCCCTCGGAGGTGCGGCCGCCGTCGTGCTCGCGGTTCTCGCGCCCAACGACAGAGGAGTTCGGCGATGAAATCGCGCCTCGCCTGCCTCGCCGCTTGCGTCCTTGCGACGGCCGGCTGCGGCTCGGGGTCGTCGACGCCAAAGGCGCCGTCGATCCAGGCCGCGCGTACATTCCGGCTCGCGAACTTCCGGCCGGCGGGCAAGGTACCGGCGGGAAAGCCGGTCACCGTCTCGTTCACGATCGAGCAGCCCGACGGCAAACCGCTCACCGACTACCGGCGTGGCGCCGGCCCTCACACGGGCGTGCACCTGATCCTCGTGCGCGACGACCTCGGGGCGCTCATCCATCTGCATCCGCCTATCGCAGCGAACGGAAAGGCGACCGCGCAAGTCACCTTGCCGGAGCCCGGGCCGTACCGCGTCGTCGTCGACGCATATCCGACAGGCGGCGGCCAGTCGAACTTCCAGCTGTTCTCGAAGATCGACGCCGCAGGCGCGTACGTGCCGAAGCCGTTGCCGCCGTTCGGCAACGCCTTCGTCGTGGACGGCTATCGCGTGCAGATCCACGGGCACCCACGGCTCCGCGCGATCCAGGCGAGTTTCATCACGATCACGGTCACCGACCCGCAAGGGAGGCCCGCGCGCTTCACGCCGTGGTTCGGCGCGCTCGCGCACGCGATCTTCTTCCGTGCGGGAACGCTCGATTACTTCCACACCCACGTCTGCGCGCCCGGCGCGAGCGGCTGCACGAGCTTCCTCGGATCGACTCAGGTCAAGGGCAGCTCGTCCACGCCCGGCAGGCTCCGCGTCGGCGTGCTCGTCCCCGTCGCCGGCACGTGGCGCTTGTTCCTGCAGTGCCGCGCGAACGGCCACGTTCTGACTGCTCCCTTCACCTTGGAGGTCACATGAGACGTTCCCTCACCTTCACGCTCGTCGTTCTCGCGGCCCTCGTCGTTGCGGCCACCGCATCGGCCCACGCGCACGTGAGCCCATCAGTTGTCCCGGCGGAAGACAGCCAGGTCTTCACGCTCGCCGTGCCGACGGAGAAGGAAGACGCGACGACGACGAAAGTCGAGCTCACGCCGCCCGACGGCTTCTCGATCGATTCGTTCGTTCCGTCCCCGGGCTGGAAACGCGACGTGCAGCACACCGGCTCGGGAGAAGACGCCGTGATCACGAAGGTGATCTGGGACGGAGGTGACCTCCCAACAGGTGAGGCCACCGGGTTCCAGTTCCTCGGCCGCGCCGACTTGAGCAAGACGTACACGTTCGGTGTCAGGCAAACGTACTCGGACGGCTCCGTCGTCGACTGGAGCGGGCCGGAGAGCTCGGACACGCCGGCGCCGACCATCGAGGCGAAGAGCTCGTTCGGTGGCGGTGGAAATTCGACGCTCGCGGTGATCGCGTTGATCGTTGCGGGTCTCGGGCTGGTCGCCGCGCTGGTTGCTCTCGCAGCCGGACCCGGGAGGCGCTCGCTCGCTTGAGACGAGGATTTGTCGTTACGCTCGCCGCAGCAGTCGCAGCCTTAGCGCTGCCGGCTGCGGCCTGGGCGCATGCCGCGCTTCTCCGCACCGTGCCGTCGGCAAGCGGCACCGTGAACACCCCGCCGAAGCAGGTCCTGCTCACGTACACCGAGGCGGTTGAGGCGCGGTTCGCGATCGTGTCGGTGACGGATGTCCAGGCGAACCAGGTGACGTCCGGATCACCGCGTAGGTCACCGGGGAATGTCGACACGCTCGTGGTGCCGTTGAAGAAGCTGCCCGAAGGGTGGTATCTCGTCTACTGGCGTGTCATCTCGGCCGACGGCCATCCCGTGCGGGGCGCGTTCACCTTCGCCGTCGGCCCGAACCCCGGTCCGGCACCGCAGTTCGTGATCCCCTCGATCTCCGAGACGGCGGCAACGCCGCGCCTAATCGTCGCGCGATGGCTGGCGTTCCTTTCGGTAATGGCGGCGATCGGACTGTTCGCTCTGCGAATCGGCATCGCGCGACCGCTCGTCCGGCGGGTGAGCGGAACACGGCTCCGGGCGGTCTCGGTGGCGTTCTTCGTTACTGCCGCGATCGCGCTCATCGCGACGCCCGTCTATCTAATGCTCGCGACGGCGCAGTTCGCGTTGCGCTCGTGGTACGAGGTCGGCGCGCTCGTCCCGCTCATCCGCGCGTCGTCGTTCGGCCGCGGCTACGTCGACCTGGAGTTGACGTTCTTGCTGTTCGCGCTCGCGGCCGTCGTCGCGCTGTGGGTCGACCGTCCTGAACGCGAGCAGCGCTCGATCGCGGAGGTGCTTGCGCTCGCGGGGGCCGGCGTCGCCGCTGCTGCCGTGCTGCTCGTTCCGGGGCTCGCGGGCCATGCCGCGCAGACGTCGCCGCGCGCGTGGTCGCTCTTCTTCGACTGGTCGCACCTCTCCGCAGGCTCGCTCTGGGTCGGCGGCCTAATCGGGCTGCTCGTTCTCTGGCAAAGCTTGCCTGCTACGCAGCGCATCGCCGGGCTCGCGGTGTGTGTGCCCCGGTTCTCGAACGTCGCCTTCGTCTCCGTGAACGTGCTGATCGCGTCCGGCGTCGCCGCGAGCGTCGTCCACCTGCCGACGTTGTCGTCTCTCTGGCAGACGTCGTACGGAAAGTCCATTCTCGTGAAGGTCTCGCTGCTGGCCGTAGCCATGATCCTTGCGGCGGTAAACCTGTTGTGGACGAGATCGCGGCTGGCGGCGTCGGCGGGTGACCGGCCCGACCTCGGCCCGGCGACGGCGGCGCTGTTGCGTCGGCTCGTCGGTTCGGAGATCGTGCTCGTCGCCGCGATCATCTTCGCTGCCGCGGTGCTCTCCAGCCTGCCGCCGCCGGCCAAGGCCCTCGCCGGAGTCGGCGAGGCCGCCGCACACGTCGGGCCGGGGCCGGTGACGAACGAGCTCGAGCGCAACGGCTACAGCCTCCAGTTCCACGTGACGCCGAATCGCGCGGCGCGCGAGAACGATTTCGTATTGACGATCAGGCGCGGCGGTCGCGCGGTCACCGGTGCGGATGTGACGGCGACGTTTGCGATGCTCGACATGGAGATGGGGCAGCAGGAGTACGCACTGAAGGAGGCGCGGCCCGGCGTCTACACGCGCGCCGCGCCCGCACTCGTGATGGTTGGGCACTGGGCGATCACCTTCGGGATCGCGCCGCCCGGCGGCCGGCCGTTCGACGTGCTGCTCGTCGATCGGACGAGCGGATGAAGCGGTACGTGCTCGCCGCGCTTGTCGCAGCCGGCGGCCTGGCCGTGCCGCTCGCGCGCGCCAACGGCGATCCGGCCAGCGACTATCTGCTGTCGCAGAGCACGTTCATCCCATTCGACGCAAAGCTTTCGCAGGAGGAGACCGAGCAACTGAACGGCGTGGTCGCCGAAGCGAAGAAGCAGGGCTTCACGATCAGAGTCGCGCTCATCGCCTCCGAGCTCGACCTCGGCGCCGTCCCGTCGCTGTGGCGCAAGCCGCAGACGTACGCGCGCTTCCTCGGCCAGGAGCTCTTCTTCGTGTACAAGGGGCGGCTGCTGACCGTGATGCCGAACGGGTACGGCGTGTCGCGCGGGGGCAAGCCGCTGCGCGATGCCCAGCGTGCCGTCAACGCACTGCCCAAGCCGGGAGAAAGCGGTACCGCGCTCGCGGCCGGGGCGACGGGGGCCGTGCAGCGCCTCGCGGCGCAGGCGGGCGTGCGCGTGAAGATCCCGAAGCCGAGCTCCGGCGACGGTGGCATCAGCGACAGGATCATCATCGCGGCAATCGCCGGCAGTGTCGTGCTCCTCCTCTTGGCGGGCTTTGCGGCGCGGCGTCGGCTCGCACGGCGGTAGAGCGTTGGCACGATGTGAGAGAGTCCAAGCGACGAAGGGAGATCACGCATGGCCTATTCCATAGTGTGCGCGGACGCGGGCACGGATTGTCCCGGCTCGTTCACGACCGAGACCAAGGAGGAGCTCCTTAAGCACGTCGAGCTCCACGCGCAGGAAGCGCATCCCGGGCTCGAGCTCACGTCCGAGCAGATCGACGGGCTCGTGAGGGCGTGCGAGCAGCACCTCGGAGCCGAGCTGCGGCAGCAGCGCCAGCAACTCGTCGACGTTGCGGCGCTCGTAGAGCACGTCGGCAGCGAGCACGAGGTCCCACGGCGCGCGCTCGACGAGAGCCTGCGGCTCGCTCCAGCGGACGATCGCCGTCTCGAGCTCGAGCTCGTTGCGGCGCGCGTTCTCCCGTGCGAGCTCGATCGCGTCGGGCGCCCAATCGGTGGCGAGCACGTGCGCGCGGCCGAGCGCCGCCGCCAAGGATGGAAGCGCGAGTCCGCAGCCGAGCTCGACGACCCGCAAGCCGGAAACATCGCGCCCGGCGACGGCGCGCGCGAGCGCCTCGCCACTCGCCCACAGCTCCGCCCAGTACGGCAGGAACTCCTCGTGCTCGAATGCCTCTTCGTCGAGCAGCGCTTCGGCACTGCGCGGGCGCAGGATCGAGAGCGTCCGCGCGGGGAAGTCCACCGGCTCCTCCACGAGGTCGAGCCGCGTCAGTGGTTCCCGCGGAGCGCCCATCAGCACAGAGTCTGATGCGCCGGCGTAGTCGTTTTTCGGGCACCTCGCGCGGAAATGCGCGCGGGGTGCCCGCAGCTTAGCGGTGAAGCCGCCCGGCGTACGACGCCCGGAACTCCTCTGGCATGACGAAGGGATCGGTATTGAACTGGGCACTGAGCTCGCGGCTCGAGAGCATTCGCACGCGCAACGTCTGGCCGTTGGCGCCGAGGCAGGGCGAGTCCTCGACGTACCCAGCCGCCGTGAGGTGTGGACGGCCGAGCTCGCGGTAGTACTGCCACGAGCCGCGCTTCTCTAGGAAGCGATAGCCGATCCAGCATGTGGTCTTGGCGGTTGGAGGGTCGTGCGCTGCGCCTGTGAAGCCGTTGAAGTCAGCCCGTGCGTTCGAGGCGCCCAGTGCCAGCTTTACCGAGGGGTGGGAGCGGCTCCGCTCGCCTACGAGGCCGATGGAGCCGGACCATGTCGACAGTTCGGCTGCAACTGCGGCCTGGCTTGCGATTCCCAGAGTAAGGACGATCAGCATGACGACGCGCATATGGACCCCTTTCGACCGCAAAATGAGGTTCGACTCTAGGCGCGTCGGGTCTGGGAAACAAGGGTTGTAACGACGACGTGTTTTACGGGACGATGGCGCCATGGCTCCGATCTCTCGTGGCTTCCGCGGTCGGTCGCGGACTGACGCGCCGGCGGATCGCGTGCCGCCCGGCCAGTACGTGACTGACGACTTCCCCGTCCTGTCGGCAGGCCCGACGCCGCACACGCCGCTCGACCAGTGGACGTTCACGATCAACGGCGAGGTGGACGAGCCGCGGAGTTGGACGTGGGAAGAGTTCCGCGCCCTCCCGAGCGAGCAGGTCACGAAGGACATCCACTGCGTCACGAAGTGGTCGAAGCTCGACACGCAGTGGGAGGGCGTTTCGATCGACACGCTGCTGGACGGCGTCGAAACCGGGGCGGAGTTCGTCGTCGCGTTCTGCGACGGCGGCTACACGACGAACCTTCCGCTCGAGGACGTCACCGGCGGCAAGGCGTGGGTCGCATTCGGCTACAACGGCGAGCCGCTCGAACCCGAGCACGGCGGGCCGGCGCGTTTGCTCGTGCCGCACCTCTATTTCTGGAAGAGCGCGAAGTGGGTTCGCGGGCTGACGCTGCGCGCCGAGGACGCGCCGGGCTTCTGGGAGCAGTACGGCTACCACAACTACGGCGATCCATGGCGGGAGCAGCGGTACTGGGGCGACTGACGTGGCGCGTTGCGTCGGTCGCCGAGTTCGTCGACGAGACGCCGCGCACGCGCACGCTCTTCCTCGACGTCGACGGCTGGGACGGCCATCGCGCGGGACAGCACGTCGACGTTCGCCTCACGGCGGAGGACGGCTACCAGGCGGAACGCTCGTACTCGATCGCGTCGGGACCGGACGACGAGCGGCTCGCGCTGACGGTCGAGCTCATCGAGGACGGCGAGGTGTCTCCGTATCTCGTCGGCGAAGCGCAGCAGGGCGACGTCTTCGAGTTGCGCGGGCCGATCGGCGGCTACTTCGCGTGGGACTCTGCCGACGGCGGGCCGTTGCTGCTTGTCGGCGGCGGCTCCGGAGTGGTCCCGCTGCGCTCGATGCTTCGCGCACGACCGCCGGACATCGAGGCGCGGCTCATCTACTCCGCGAGAACGCTCGAGGACGTGATCTACCGCGACGAGCTCGAGGCGCTGAGCGACGACGTCGTCCTGACGCTCACGCGCGAGCAGCGCAACAGCGTGCGGGCGGGTCGAGTCGATGCCGACCTGCTCAGCGAAGCCGGCTTTGCACCCGAGCGGGAGCCGCGCATGTTCGTCTGCGGCCCGACGTCGTTCGTGGAGAGCGTTGCGTCGACGCTCGTGGCGCTCGGCCACGCGCCGGAGCGCGTCAGGACGGAGCGGTTCGGACCGACAGGGAGGTGAGAGTGGAAGAGCTGGACGGAAACGCCGCCGCCGGTATGTTGAGCGAGGTCTTCGCGCTCGAAGTGACGGGAGCACGAGGACGATGCGAGAACTGCGGGAACGTCGGCGAGCTCGGCGCGGCGCGCGCCTTCGTCGAAGCGCCCGGCGTCGTGATCCGCTGCCGCGCCTGCGACGCCGTGCTGCTCGTGCTCGTGCGCGGCGACGGCCGCTACTGGCTCGGAGTGCGGGGGATGACCTGGCTCGAGCTGCGTCCGAGTTGAGCGGCGGGGCGCGCGCGGCGCCCCGCCGCCTGAAGCTCGCTACGCCGGCTCGATGTTCTGGTTCAGGTGGAAGACGTTCTCGGGGTCGTACTTCGCTTTGATCTGCGCGAGCCGCTCGTAGTTCGAGCCGTAGCTAGCGCGGACGCGGTCCTCGCCCTCTTCCATCATGAAGTTGACGTACGCGCCGCCGCCCTTGGCCGAGTACGGATGCAGGGCCTCCCACGCGCCGACGGTCCACTCGCGCAACGACGGTGCGTCGGCCGGATCGGGCGAGACGCTGAAGAGCACGGACGCCCAGCGCGCGCTGCGGTACTCCCACGCTGTCGCATCGCTCGGCACGCGCGAGGCGGCGCCGTCGATGGGGTAGAGGTGGATCTGGGTCATCGGCACCGTGTAGCTCGGCCCGACCTCGGCGTACTTCGCGATCGCCTCGTCCGTGAACTCCTCGATGAAGTCCGCACGCCAGTACTGCGGCATTCCGGGCGGATAGAGTGGGTCGAAGAGGCTGTTCAGCACGGGCAGCGGGATCGCGTGCACACCGTCGAGCATCGGCTCGAGGGCGCGTGCCGGGGCGAGCGCCTCGTCCACCTGGTCCGCCGGACCCGTCCAGGCCCAGATGATCGCGCACACCTTCTGGTTGTGCAGTGCCTCGGGGAAGAGCGGCACCGGCGGAACGGTGAGGAATGCGAAGAAACCCGTCAGGTCGTCGGGAGCATCGGCGAGGAAGTCCGCCCAGAAGCGCATGACCTCCTGCGTTCGCTCGAGCGGCCAGAACATCGGTCCCGCCAGCAGCGTCGGGACCGGCTGTGCCTCGAAGGTGAAGGCGGTCACGACACCGAAATTGCCCCCGCCGCCGCGCAGCGCCCAGAAGAGATCTGGATTCTGGTCGGCGCTTGCCTTCACCAGCGATCCGTCCGCGAGCACGACGTCGGCGTCGACCAAGTTGTCGATCGTGAGGCCGTACTTGCGTGTCAGATGGCCGAGCCCGCCACCCAGGGCGAGCCCGCCGATGCCTGTGATCGAGAACGTGCCGACCGGCACCGCAAGGCCGAACGGGTACGTCGCGTGGTCGATGTCTCCAAGGTCGCAACCGCCGCCAACCTGAACCAGGCGCGTCTCGGGGTCGACCCGGACCCAGCGCTGAGGTGAGAGGTCGATGACCAGGCCGCCGTCGCTCGTGCCGTATCCGGCTCCGCTGTGGCCACCGCCGCGGACCGCGATGTCGAGTCCCTGCGCACGCGCGTACCCGATTGCGGTCGCGACGTCAGCAGCATCGGCGCAGCGTGCAATCGCCGCAGGACGCTTGTCGATCGACCCGTTGTAGACGCTGCGCGCTTCGTCGTACCCTTCGTCGTCCGGCGTGATGAGCGCTCCTCGCAGCTGCGTGCGAAGCTCGTCCAGGCCGGCGACCGGCGTTACCGTCGCCATGAGGTGCCCCCTTTTTGGTTGGCCCGCTACGTTCGGAGCCTTCTTATCACCGCACGGGGCGCGCTACAAGGGCCGAGCCAGCTCGGAAGCGGCGACAGGCCCGCGCAGGTCACGGGCGAGGCGGCGGAAGGGGCCGTCCTCGGCCAGGAGGGCGCTTTCGGTCCCGCGTTGCACGATCTGGCCATGCTCGACGACGAGAATCTCGTCCGCGCGCCGGACGGTGGCGAGACGGTGCGCGATGATGATCGACGTCCGCCCGTGCAGGAGCCGGTCGAGCGCCTGCTCGATCAGAATCTCCGTCGGGCGGTCGATGTTCGACGTTGCCTCGTCGAGGATCAGGATGCGCGGGTCGGCGAGGAGCGCGCGCCCGATCGAGATCAGCTGCCGCTCGCCGGCAGAGAGACCGGCGCCGCCTTCGCGCACGACGTGCTCGAGGTTGTTGTCGAAGCGCCCAGCGAGCTTGTCGATCCCGATCGCCGCCGCGGTCTCGCGCACCTGCTCGTCAGTCGCGCTCGGTCGGGCGAAACGGATGTTGTCGGCGATCGTGCCCGCGAACAGGAACGGATCCTGGAGGACCACGCCGAGCCTGCGGCGGTACGAGCCCAGCTCGACGTCGCGCAGGTCGATCCCGTCGACGCGGATCGCGCCCCCGTCGGGGTCGTAGAAGCGGCCGATCAGCTTCGCGAGCGTCGACTTGCCGTGCCCGGTGTGGCCGACGAGGGCGATGCACGCGCCCGCCGGGATGTGCAGGTCGACGCCGCGGATGACCGGTTCTCTGCCGTACGCGAACCAGATCGAGTCGAGGTCGAGCCCGCCGTCGACTCGGTCGAGTCTCCGCGCGTCCGGCTTGTCGCGGATCTCCTCCTCCGTGTCGAGGACGGAGGAGATCTTCTCCATCGCCGCGCCGGCCGACTGCACCTGGCCGTAGAGGTCCGAGAGCTCCTGCAGCGGCTGGAAGACGAGGTTGAGCAAGAAGACGGCGGAGATGAGCGTGCCGACGGTGAGCGTGCCCTGGTCGTGCAGATGCCCGCCGACGAGCAGCACAGACGCGATCGCAATCACGCCGAAGATCTCGATCGCGGGGAAGAACAGCGAGTTGAGCCACTGCGCATGCTGGTTCGTGCGCAGGTTCGCCGTGTTCGCCTCGTCGAACTCCGCAAGGAACGTCCGCTCGCGGTTGAATGCCTGGACGACGGCCATGCCGGCCACGGACTCCGCGATCTGCGCGGTCATTCCGGAAATCGTGTTCCGCACCTCGAGGAAGGCGGCGTGCGACCGCACCTGGAACCAGCGCGTGAGCACGAGCGTCGGCGGCAGGATCACGAGCGCGACGAGGCCGAGTCGCCAGTCGAGGATGAAGAGCCCGATCACCGCGGCGACGAGCGTCAACGAGTTGCCGACGAGCGTCGCGAGACCCTGCGAGAGAACATCGGAGACGGCGTCAACGTCCGACGTGAGCCGGGCGATGATCCAGCCGGCGCGTTGCTCCGAGAAGTAGCGCAACGAGAGCGACGTCAGGTGTTCGAAGAGATGCTCGCGCAGCGCGAGCACCACGCCCTGGCCGACGCGGGCGAGCCCGCGGATCATCGTGGATGTGAGCACCCAAGCGGCGGCGTTGACGCCGAGGTAGATGATCACGTCGCGGGTCAGCCGCCCTGTCTCGCCCGCCTTCATCCCGTTGTCGATCGCGTCCTGCACGAGCAGCAGGCCGATCACCGGACCTGCCGCTCCGAGCATCGCGATCACCGCGAGGAACGCGACGCGCGCGCGCTGACCGCCCAGGTAACGGCCAAGCCGGCTGAGGCCGGTGCGTCTAGGCGGCGGCAAGGACCTCGTCTCCAAACAGTTGCTTGAACAACCCTTCGCGCTGCAGGAGCTCGCCCGGCGCGCCGTCCTGGACGATCCGTCCGTCGACGAGCACGACGGCACGGTCCGCGACTTGAACGGTCGACAGTCGCTGGGTTGCGACGAGGACGGTCCGGCCGGCAACGGCGGGGCGGAGGGTGTCGACGAGCAGCCGCTCCGTCTCGGTATCGACGGCCGACAGCGGGTCGTCGAGCGCGATGATGCGTGCGCCGGCGATCAGCGCGCGCGCGAGCGCGACACGCTGGCGCTGGCCGCCCGAGAGGTTGACGCCGCGCTCGCCGATCAGCGTGTCGTAGCCCTCCGGTAGGTCGTCGGCGAACTCTGCGACGCCGGCGGCCTCGCAAGCCTCCAGGACAACGTCCCAGGAAACGTCGGGCCGGCCCGCAGTCAGGTTGTCGCGGAGGGGAATCGAGAAGAGAATCGGACGCTGGGTCACGATCGCGACTGCCGAGCGCAGCTCGGCGATCGCCACCTCGCTCGCGTCGACGCCGCCGATGAGCAGCCGGCCTCCGGTCGGGTCGTAGAAGCGCGGCAGAAGGTTCAGCAGCGAGGTCTTCCCGGCGCCCGTTGGGCCGCAGACGGCGACGATCTCGCCGGCGTCGATGTGGACGTCGACGCCGGAGAGAACCTCGGACTTCGTCCCGTAAGAAAAGTGGACGTTCTCGAAGGTCAGACCCAGCGGGCCTTCCGGCAGGTGCTTCGGCTCCGCCGGCTCGGGAATCTCGCCGATGTGCTCGAGCCAAGCGAAGCTGCGCGACGCCGAGGCGGACGCGCGCTGGCCGAGGTTGATGATCCAGCCGAGCGCCTCGAGCGGCCAGACGAGCTGCAGGAGCAGTGAATAGAAGAGAAAGAATTCGCCCAGCGTCAGGCTCCGGTGGATCACGTCGCGGCCGCCGAACCAGAGCACGATCGCGATCGAGAGCGTCGGCAGGAAGAGCAGCCCCGGAAGGAAGGCGCCCTCGATGCGTGCCTGCCGGAGCACGCCGTCGCGGACGGCGCGCGCCTTGATGCCGAAGCGAGCGCGCACGTCGTCCTCCCGGCCGAATGCCTGCACCATCTCGATGCCGACGACGGACTCGTCCGCGGCCTCGGTTACGTCCGCCTTCAGTTGCTGGACGAGACGCGAGACGGGCATCACCATCACCGCGAAAGCCCACGTCAGCAGACCGACGAGCGGCATTGCGAGTAGTGCGTACAGCGCGAGTAGCGGATTGACGAGCGCGAGGACGATCGCGACGCCGACGATCATCATCGTCGACTGCGCGCCCTGAACCATTCCCCAGCCGATGAAGTAGCGGATCGGGTAGAGGTCGTTCGTCGCGCGCGAGACGACCTGCCCAGTCGCGTGCTGGTCGTAGAACGCTCGCGGGAAGCGGAGGTACGCCTGGTAGAGCAGCTCGCGCATGCGCGCCTCGACGCGGATGCCGACGCGCGCCGTCGCGTAGCGGCGCGTGAAGTTCGTTCCGAAGCGGACGACGGCGAGCACGACCACGACGAGGAGGTAGGGCCACAGCTGCTGCCGCTGACCGTGAATGGGGGCGATCGAGTAGTCGATCGCGTGCCGGATCAGGATCGGGATCGCGAGCGAGAGCCCGGTCGTGGCGAGTGCGCACGCGAGCCCGACCAGGACCAGGCGCCACTGCTCGCGCCAGACGCGGAGCAGCCTGACGGCCGTGGCGACGAATCCGAGATCGGGTGGGTCGACCTGCACTTGGGTTCCTCCGGAAAACGCGGACGCACGAAAGACGCGGCCGCGGCCGCGTCTTCGACGGACTCTACCGATCGAGTGCCGCGCGAAGGCTGGCGACGTACGCGTGCAGTGCAGCCGGGCCGTCGTCGGCAACTTCGACGGCGCGCGAGCCGACGACGATGCCGTCGGCGAGCTCCGCCGCCGCGCGAGCGTGCTCCGGCGTCGAGATGCCGAAGCCGGCGTACAGCGGCACGTCGGCGGCGGCGCGAGCACGTGCGACGAGACCGGCGAGCGCGGGGGAGACGTCGGCGCGCGCGCCCGTCGTGCCCGTGACGGTGACGAGGTACAGCCAGCCGTCGGTCTGCGCGGCGGCGACCCGGAGCCGCTCGTCCGTCGATGTCGGCGCGACTAGCTGGATCCGCTTGAGCTCCGGGCGCTCGCCGGCGGGCAGGTCGGCGACGATGAGGCTCGTCGCTCCCGCGGCACGCGCGTCATCGGCGAAGCGTTGCCAGCCGTACGCCTCGAGGAGCGACGCGTAGGTCATCGGGATCAGCGGCACGTCGACGCGTTCGCGTGTCTCGCGCAGGACCTCGAGGCACGCCGCGGTACGCATTCCCTCCGCGAGCGCGCGCTCGGCGGCGCGGCGGATCACGGGCCCGTCGGCGAGCGGATCGGAGAAGGGGAAGCCGAGCTCGAGCAGGTCCGCACCTCCCTCGACCGCCGCGTGCGCGAGCGCCGGCGTCTCGCGTCCGCACATGAGGTAGATCGAAAGTGCCTTCACCGGCCGCAACGGACGTGCCCCGGCAGCCCACCTGTGCCTGGCACCGGTTGTCGACCGAAACGCTCTTCGCCGATGTGGCAACACGACGAAAAACGCTCTGCTGCTGGGCTTGGCCCTGTGGACGAATCGTCACTAACTCCGTTCGGTGCCTGGCACCGGAAAGGAGCGTCAGTCATCGGCCAGGCGCGCGCAGAGTGTTACGTCGACACCCTCCGTCGCCGCTGCGCAGGCCTTGTCGAAGGTTGCTCATCGCGCCAGCACTTCCGCCAAGTCCTTGTCTCCGCGGCCACTCAGGCAGACGAGCACGTGCGACTCCTCGAGCTCCCGCGCTCGCGCCAGCGCGTGCGCGGGCTCCAGCGCCGGGATGATTCCCTCCGTTCGCGTCAGGTCGCGGAACGCCGCGAGCGCTTCGCCGTCGGTCGCGCGCACGTACTCGGCCCGGCCGCTGTCGCGGAGGAACGCGTGCTCAGGTCCCACACCCGGATAGTCGAGCCCCGCGGAGATCGAATGCGCGTCGAGAATCTGACCGTCGTCGTCGGCGAGGATCGACGAGCGCGCACCGTGCAGGACGCCCGCCCGCCCCTTACCGAGGGACGCCGCGTCCGCAGCCTCGACCCCGACGAGGCGCACTTGCTCGTCGTCGAGAAAGGCCGCGAACATGCCGATCGCGTTCGAGCCGCCGCCGACGCACGCGATCACGACTTCCGGGAGGCGCTCCTCGGCTGCGAGAAACTGCTCGCGCGCTTCCCGGCCGATCACCGACTGCAGCTCTCGCACGATCTCCGGGTACGGCTGCGGGCCGACAGCCGAGCCGATCAGGTAATGCGTGGTCTCGACATTCGTGATCCAGTCGCGAATCGCCTCGCTCGTTGCCTCCTTCAGCGTGCGCGTGCCGAATTCGACGGGCCGGACTTCGGCGCCCAAAAGACCCATACGCTCGACGTTGGGGCGTTGACGGCGCATGTCCTCGCTACCCATGTACACGACGCAGTCGAAGCCGAAGCGCGCGCAGACGGTCGCGGTCGCGACGCCGTGCTGTCCCGCACCGGTCTCCGCCACGATCCGCTGTTTCCCGAGCCTGCGTGCGAGCACGGCTTGACCGAGCGCGTTGTTCAGCTTGTGCGCTCCCGTATGCAAAAGGTCTTCACGTTTGAGGTACAGCCGCTTCTCGGGCGCAAAGCGGTCGGCGAGCGTCAGCGGCGTCGGCCGGCCGCCGTACTCACGTCCAAGCGCGTCGAGTTCCGCAGCAAACTCGGGCTCCGCCTGCGCCTCGCGCCAGCCCGCTTCCAGCTCGTCGAGCGCGGGAATCAACGTCTCCGGCACGTAGCGGCCGCCGTACGCGCCGTACTTCACCACTGCGCGGCTTCCACGTACGCGCGGACGGCGTCGGGATCCTTCACGCCGGGCTTCACCTCGAGGCGCGAGCTCGCATCGACGGCCCAGGGCTGCACGGCGTCGATGGCTCCGCGCACGTTGTCCGCCGCGAGCCCGCCCGCGAGCATCACGCGCCCTTGCGCCTCGCGGGCGCGCTCGAGGTGCCGGGGGTCGTCCTCCTGCCACGGCAAGTCGATCACCGTCGCGACCCGTTCGCCGCCGCGCAGCAACGCGCCGTCGCGACTGCGGTGCTCGTTCTCGCGCGCGTACACCTGGACGAGATCCGCGCGGGTCTCCGCGACGTCCTCGACAAAGACGGCGACTGAGAGCATCGTGTCGGGCACGTGGAGGACGCGCTTCGCGCGCCGCGGACTCTCCTTCGCGAGGATGAATCCCGCGAGATCGGCACCCGCCTCGGCGGCGACAGCGACGTCCTCCTCGCGCGTAAGTCCGCACACCTTCACCAGGGGGCGCGCGAACAGCATGCGCAGCTTTGCCGCCGGATCCTTAGCGCGCATCAATGCGCTTCCGACGAGGACCGCATTCGCGCCTGCCAGCTCCGCCGCTGCGCCCTGCGCGCGCGAGTGGATTCCCGACTCCGCCACGATCAGGCGATCACGCGGCGCGCGCGAGACCAGCTCGAGCTGAGCGCGCCGGTCGATCGAGAAGGACGAGAGATCGCGCGCGTTGATTCCGATTACGGGTGCGCCGAGCCGAGTCGCCCGCTCCAGCTCATCCTTGTCGTGCGCCTCCACGAGCGTCTCCAGTCCCAACTCCGCCGCGTACATCATCAGCGCGTGGGCGCGCGCATCGTCAACGTCGCGCAGCAGGAGCAACGCCGCGTCGGCCCCGGCGAGCTTTGCCTGCAAAAGCTCGAGCTCCTCCGTGAAGAATCCCTTGGCGAGCAGAGGCAGCGTCGCCGCCTGCCGCGCCGCGCGCAGGTCCTGGAGGGAGCCGCCGAAGCGGTCGTCGACGAGGATCGACACCGCGGCTGCGCCGGCACGTTCGAACGTGGCGGCGAGCGCCGCGGGATCGGCATCCGGGCGCAGGTCGCCCGCGGAAGGGGAGCGGCGCTTCACCTCGGCGATCGCGCCCAGTCCGGAGCCCGCGAGGGCCTCGCTAAACCGTCCCATCGCCCCGCGAGAATGCCACGAGCGCCTCGAGTCGCTCCCCCGCAGCGCCGCTCGCCACCGTTTCGCGCGCGAGCGCGAGCCCCTCTTTCAGGTCCGCAGCGTGGCCCGCGGCCGCGATCGCGCCCGCCGCGTTCAGGAGGACCGCATCGCGTGCTCCGCCGGCCTCGCCGTCGAACACCCGGCGGATCGCAGCCGCGTTCTCCTCGGGCGCGCCGCCGCGAAGCTCGCGTGGATCGCAACGCGGGATACCGAGCTCGAGCGGGTCGATCTCCCGCTCGACGATCTGCCCCTCGATCACCTCGGCGACGAGGTTCGGCCCTGCCGGCGAGAGCTCGTCGATCCCCGCAGCGCCGTGAACCACGAAGGCGTGCCGCGCGCCTAGCTGCGCGAGAACCTGAGCGAGCGTCGGGACGAGGTCGGGGGCGAAGACACCCACGACCTGCGCGCGCGCACCGGCCGGATTCGTCAGCGGCCCGAGCACGTTGAACACCGTCCGCGTCGCGAGCTCCTGCCGCACCCCCGCCGCGTGACGCATCGCGGGATGGTGCGTCGGCGCGAACAGAAAGCCGAAGCCGAGCTCGTCGATCGACTGCTCGATCCGCTCCGGCGGAAGCTCGAGCGAGAAGCCGAGCGCCTCGAGCACGTCCGCAGAACCGGAGCTCGACGAGACGGCACGGTTGCCGTGCTTCGCGACCGCGGCCCCGGCGGCGGCGGCGACGAGCGCGGCGGCCGTCGAGATGTTCAGCGTGTGCGCGTTGTCGCCGCCCGTGCCCGCGGTGTCCACGAGGTCCTGGCGCTTCGGCTTGATGGGGAGCACATGCTCGCGCATCGCCTCCGCGCAGCCCGCGATCTCGTGCGCCGTCTCGCCTTTGAAGCGGAGCGCGACGAGGAAGCCGCCGATCTGCGCCGGCGTCGCCTCGCCGCCCATGATCTCCGTCATCACCTCGCGCGCCTCGGCGCGCGTCAGGTCGTAGCCCTCGAGCAGCCGAGTGATAGCGCGCTGGATCATGAGATGAAGTTCCGCAAGAGATCCTTGCCGAGCGGGGTCAGGACGGACTCGGGATGGAACTGCACGCCCTCGATCGGCAGCTCGCGATGCCGCACGCCCATCACCTCGCCGTCGTCGCTGCGCGCGGACACCTCCAGCGCATCGGGCACGTGCGTTGCCGCGAGCGAGTGGTAGCGGCCGACCTCGAGCCCCTGCGGTAGCCCGCTGAACACGCCGCGGCCGTCGTGCTCGAGCACGCTCGTCTTTCCGTGGAGCAGACGTTGCGCACTGCCGATCTCGCCGCCGAACGCCTCGACCACCGCCTGGTGCCCGAGGCACACGCCGAGCGTCGGTACACGCGACGCCCGCACGAGCTCGACCAGCTGCGCCGAAGGGCGGCCGGGACCGGGGGAGAGAACGAGGTGGGTCGGCTCCAGATCGTCGTCCAGCTGCTCGGGCCGCCGCACCGACACCTCGGCGCCCAGCTCGGCGAGGTAGTGCGCGAGGTTGTAGGTGAACGAGTCGTAGTTGTCGACAAGCAGGATCATCGCTGTTCGGCCTCCGCCAGCTCGATCGCCGCCTCGAGCGCCGCGAGCTTGTCCAGGCACTCCTGGTGCTCCTCGGTGGGATCCGAGTCGGCGACGATCCCTCCGCCGGCCTGCAACCGCGCGAGCCCGTCGACGAGCACGATCGTGCGGATCGCGATGCACGTGTCGAGTGCGCCGTCCGGCAATGCGTAGCCGACGGCGCCGCCGTAGATGCCGCGCCGGTAACCCTCGAGCTCCGAGATGATCTGCATCGCGCGAATCTTCGGCGCGCCGGAGACGGTTCCCGCGGGAAAGCACGCGCGCAGGAGGTCGAACGGCGTGATCCCGTCGCGCAATTCGCCGGCGACCTCGGAGACGAGGTGCGTGATGTGCGAGAAGCGTTCCGGCTCGAGGAAGCGCTCGACACGCACCGTCCCCGGTCGACACACGCGCGACAGGTCATTGCGTCCGAGGTCGACGAGCATCACGTGCTCCGCGCGGTCTTTCTCGGAGCGTAAGAGCGCTTCCGCGTCGCCCTCTCCCGGTGCGATCGAGCCGGCAATCGGGTTCAGCTCCGCGCGCGTTCCCTCGCATTTGACGACGGTCTCCGGCGACGAGCCCACGAGCGCCAGGCCGTCGAGCTCGAGCAGGAAGAGGTACGGCGAAGGGTTGATCCGGCGCAGCGCGCGGTATAGCTCGAGCGCCGACGCGGAGGTCGGGCGCTCCGCGCGCTGCGCGACGACGATCTGGAACGCGTCGCCGGTGCGGATGTACTCCTTTGCTTTGCGTACGCGCCGCTCGTGCTCCGCCTGCTCGGGGAAGCGGCGGAGCGGACCGCGCCGGCCGTCGCCGCGCGGCACCGGCGGCAGCGGTCCTTCGAGCGCGCCCGCGTCGCCTCGCAGCACCTCGGCGACGCCGAGCACGTGATCGAAGCGCACGAGCGTGCCGGCGACGATGAAGCGGCTCTCCGGCAGGCCCGGCCCGTCGTCCGGGAGCGGCACCAGCGGCTCCAGCCGCACGACGTAGTCGTACGACACGAAGCCGACGACGGGAAGCGCGAGTGCCTCCGCCTCGTCGAGGTCGACGAGCCGCGTCCCCGCACCGATGAACGAGTAGCGGCCGAGACGTCCTTGCTCGACCGATTCGAGCAGGAACGAGCCGCTCCCGCCGTTGCGCAGGCGGAGGTACGCCCCGAGCGGGGTGATGAGGTCGGTTGCGATCGCTGTCGTCATTGCACGAAAAAGACCCTGACGGGTCTCGGTCTAGCGGAACGGGCTGTGAGCGCTCAGATCAGCGCAGGGTCCCGCCCCGCTCGCTGCGCCAAGCCCAGGTGTGCGGGGAGAGAGTCATCAACCTCAGCGTAAGCGTGACGGCTGCGTGCGTCAAGATAGGCGGCGCTGTGGCGCTTCCGAATCTCCTCCGGGACTTGCTGACGACGCCCGGTCCCTCGGGCCACGAAGCCGAGGCGGCCGCCGTCTGGCGTCGCCACGCCGAGTCGTTCGCGGAGGTCTCCTCCGACGCGCTCGGCTCGTCCATCGCGCGTGTCAAGGGCACGGCGGACGGACCGACGCTCGCGCTGATCGGACATATCGACGAGATCGGCCTCGCGATCACGCACATCGACGACAAGGGCTTCCTCTTCTTCCGCGGGCTGGGCGGCTGGCTGCCGGAGGTGCTGCTGGCCCAGCGCGTGGAGGTGCTCGCGCGCGAGGGCAGGGTGCCCGGCGTCATCGGCAAGAAGGCTGGTCCCTTCAAGAAGGAAAAGGACGAGAAGATCGAGCTGAAGAATCTCTTCATCGACATCGGCGCGCGCGACGGCGCAGACGCCCGCGCGCTCGTCCGCATCGGCGACGGTGCGGTGCTCGCGCCGCAACCGATAGAGCTGCGCAACAACCGCGTCGCCTCGCGCTCCTGGGACAACCGGGTCGGCTGCTACGTCGCGCTCGAGACCGCGCGGCGGGTCGCCGAGGCCGGCGGCGCGCCGGGGGAGGTCGTCGCCGTCGCCGCCGTCGGCGAAGAGGTCGGCGACTTCGCGGGAGCGCGGACGACCGCGTACGCGGTAGAACCGGACGTCGCGATCGCGATCGATGTGTACGACGCGAATGACATTCCGGACGGGGATCCGAACGAATCGGGTGACCATCCGATCGGCAAGCCTGCCCTCGGCCGCGGAGCGCCACTCAGCCCGCGCATCTTCGAGCTCCTCATGGAAACGGCCGAGCAGGAGCAGATCGAGCTGTCGGTCGAGGTCGTCACGGGAAGCACGCATACGGACGCGGATGCGTACCACCTCAGCCGTGCTGGGATTCCCACTGGTCTCGTCTCGATTCCGACGCGCTACATCCATACCCCGACGGAGCTCGTCTCGCTCGACGACGTCGAGAACGCTGTGCGGCTGCTCGTCGCGTTCGCGCAGCGTCTCGAGCGCTAGGAACCGCGCAGCGCGAGCTCGATCGCGCTCTCGAGCGGAAGTTGCCGGCCCTCGTTCCACGCGCGGTCGAACTCTGCCTCGCCGAGACGATCGCGAACCTCCGGCGCAACCTCGTCGTGGAGGCTCTGCTCGGCCATCGACAGCGCGTATCCGCCTGCCTCACGAATTGCGGCGGACGCTCCCCAGAGCTCCGCCGCGAGGACGTCGTCCGTCTGTTTGCCTGCGACGGATGCGAGACCCTCCAGCGCGTAGAAGGTGATCTCCACTTCGTCTCGGTCCGGGAGCGCTTGGGCGAACTGCGCGCCGGCCTCTTCGAGCCGGCCGAGGCGGGCGAGTGCCAGGCCGTGGTTCAGGAACGCGAAGGATCTGGAATACCCGACGGCGCGGCCGGCGAGCTCGCGCAAACGGCGTTCGGCAGATTCGAAGTTCCCGACGACGATCTCGGCGTAAGCTCGGTTGTTGACGATCGAATGGAGCGCTTGAGTGTTGCCAAGCGCCTGGAAGATCCGTTCCGCAGCGTCGTAGTACGCCGCCTCGGCTCCGAAGTCGCCCCGCCATTCAGCCGCGATGGCGCGCGCCATGAGAGCCGCCCCAAGCGTCGGCCGGTCCTCGATCCGCTCGAGTACCGGCTGCGCTTCGGCGGCGAGCTCTTCGGCGCGGTCGGGCTCACCCTGACGCCACGCGGTATGTGCGGCGCCGACCAGGGCCTGTGCCCGCAAGCGGTCGTCCGCGCCTTCGGATCGGGCCAGAACCTCGTCGAGCCAGCGCCGTCCCTCGGTCAGGTGGCCGCGGTTCGGCCAGTAGAAACGCCCAGCTGAGCCTGCAAGCTGCAGCTCGAGGTCGACGTCGCCGGTGTGCCGCGCCCGTGCGAGCCCGGCGCAACGTTGTCATGTTCCTCGTCTTCCGGTACCCAGTCGCCGATGAGTGTGCCGGTTTGCCGCTCGTCCGCTCGGCGCTCGATCCAATCTGCGTACCAGCGGGCGTGCCGTTCCTGCACCTCGTCCGACTCCTCGTCGTGCTCGAGTTGCTCGCGCGCGTAATCCCGGATCGTCTCGAGCATGAAGAAGCGCGGCTCGCCGTCGGGCCGCTCCTCTGAGCGCAGCAGATTGATCTCGAGCAAGGCCTCAACCGCGTCGAGTTCGGCGTGGCACACGGCTTCGGCAGCATCGAGACGAAAACCGCCCGCGAAGACGCTCAGACGCGCGAACAATCGCCGCTCCTCCTCGCTCAGGAGATCGAAGCTCCAGTCGAGCGTCGCGCGCAGGGTCTGCTGGCGCTCCGGGCGGTCGCGCGCGCCCCCGCGAAGGAGCTCGAGCCTCTGGCCGAGTCGTGCGAGGAGCGCCTGTGGAGGAAGGAGCTTCACGCGAGCCGCCGCGAGCTCGATCGCGAGCGGCAGACCGTCCAGCTGGACGCAGAGCTCTGCGACCGCCGGAGCGTTCTCGTTGGTAATCGCAAACGCCGGCGCGACGGCGTGAGCGCGCTCGACGAACAGCGCGACGGCTTCGTACTGCGAGAGCGCCTCGAAGGCCGGGAGCGAAGCGGGATCCGGCAGCCCGAGCGGCGGGACCGAGAACACGTGCTCCGCTGCCACGCGGAGCGGCGCGCGAGTGGTCACGACCACCTTCAGCTGCGGCGACGCTGCGAGCAGGTTGCTCACCGTCCGCGCTGCGTCGAGCAGTTGCTCGAAGTTGTCGAGAACGAGAAGCACCCGCTGTTGCGCGAGGTATTCCTTGACGGCCGCGTCGAGAGGCTGGTCGCCGGACTCGTACAGACCAAGAGTCTGCGCAACCGTCGGGAGGAACAACGCGGGATCGTCGATAGCCTCGAGCGACACGAGCCAGACCCCGTTCGGAAAGAGCTCGACTGCTTCTGCCGCCGCATGCAGCGCGAGCCGCGTCTTCCCCGAGCCACCGGGCCCGGCGAGCGTGAGGAGCCGTACGCTGTCGTCCGCCAGCAGCTCCTTCAGCGCGCCGAGCTCCGCGGCCCGGCCGACGAGCGGCGTCGCCTGTGCGGGCAGGTTCGTCGGCCGGTTCTCCAGCGTTCGCAGCGACGGGAAGTCGGTCTCCAGACGCTCGGCCACGAGCTGGTGAAGCCGCTGAGGTTGCGTCAGGTCCTTGAGGCGGTGCTCGCCGAGGTCGCGCGTGTCTGCCTCGGCGAGATCACGGGTCGCCTGGGAAAGCAGCACCTGGCCGCCGTGAGCTGCGCCACCAATGCGCGCGGCCCGGTGGACGTCGAGGCCGACGTAGCGGTCGCCGACGACGGACGGTTGTCCCGTATGGACGCCCATCCGAACCCGGACCGGCAATCCCTCGAGCGCGCGCTGACCGGCGGCGGCAGCCGCGACGGCATCGTCGGCGCGGGCGAACGCGTAGAAGAGCGAATCGCCCTGCTCGTCGAGCTCGCGACCCCGACTGAACACCGTCCGCAGCCGGGTGCGATGCTCCTCGAGCACGCGTCCGTACTCTGCCGAGCCGAGCTGCGCGAGCAGCCGCGTCGATTGCTCGACGTCGGTGAAGAGAAAGGTCACGGTGCCGGTCGGCAGCTCGACCATGCGTGAACTCTCTCAGGTGACGGGGTCCGCGGCGCTAGGCTGGACCCGCGTGAACGAGGCACGTTCAGTCATCGTCGAGGCCGTCCGCACGCCGTTCGGTCGGCTCGGCGGCGGGCTCGCGAAGTACGAGGCGACGCAGCTGGGTGCGATCGCGATCAAGGCGGCGCTGGAGCGCATCGGCCTCGAGCCGAACGAGCCCGAGTACGTGATCATGGGCCAGGTGCTGCAGGGCGGTGCAGGCCAGGCTCCGGCCCGTCAGGCCGCGGTCGGCGCGGGGCTGCCGGTCGAGACGCCGGCGGACACGATCAACAAGGTGTGCGCGTCGTCGATCCGCGCGATCGAGATCGCCGACGCGATGATCCGCGCGGGCGAGCACGAGTGTGTCGTCACCGGCGGGATGGAGTCGATGACCAACGCGCCCTACCTGCTCAAGAAGGCGCGCTTCGGCTACCGGATCGGCAACGGCGAGCTGATCGACTCGATGGTCTTCGACGGCCTCACGTCGACCTTCGACGCGCTGCACATGGTGCAGCAGAACTCGAAGGTCGCGCGTGAGCTCGGCATCTCGCGCGAGGAGCAGGACACGTGGGCGTATCGCTCGCACCAGCGCGCAGCCGCAGCGCAGGACGGCGGGCGCTTCGATGCTGAGATCGTTCCCGTCGGCGACATCACTGCCGACGAGAGCATCCGGCACGACACGACCCTTGCGAAGCTCGCCGAGCTGAAGCCGGTCTTCGATCCCGAGGGAACGACGACGGCCGGCAACGCGCCGGGCGTCAACGACGGCGCATCCTGTGTGATCGTCACGTCGGAGGAATTCGCGAAACGGCGGGGGCTCGAGATCCTCGCGACGATCCTCGCCCAGGCCTACGTCGCCGACGACTTCGCGTACCTCGCGCGGACGCCGGCGCGCGCCGGTCATCGCGCGCTCGAGAAGGCGGGCAAGACAATGGGCGACGTCGAGCGCGTGGAGATCAACGAGGCATTCTCGTCGGTCGCCCTGAACTCGACGCGGATGCTCGGAGCCGACGAGGAGATCGTGAACGTGAACGGCGGCGCGGTGGCGCTCGGCCACCCGATCGGTGCGAGCGGCGGCCGGATCGTCGGCACGTTGGTGCACGAGCTGCGGCGCAACGGCGGCGGGCTAGGCCTGGCGGCGATCTGCTCCGGCGGCGGCCAGGGCGATGCGCTGCTGATCCAGGTCTGAGGGACCCTTTTCGCCCCGGCGGGCGTATTAGAGACGTCCGCGAACAGGAGGGATCGCCGTGCACCGCGCCATTGCTGGTCTCGCAATCTTCACCTTTCTCGCCTCCGGATCCGCTGCTGCTGCCGACGGGCAGCCGGCCTACGCCGCGCAGGGAGGGCTCGGCGTGCTCGCGCCCGACGGAAAGACGCGTTACGTCGCCGTGTCGACGGGCACCACCACCGCGATCGAGCGCGTGCGTGTTCCCGGCGGCGCCGTCGCAGGGTGGGCGACGCTCGACGGCACGTGGGGCATCCCAGCCGTGACGTTCTCACCACAGGGCGGCGAGGGGCTCACGCGCGACGGCAAGTGGCTGATCGTGGCCTCGATGGGTACCTGGTCGCCGACCGACTTCGCGGTCATCGGCACGCGGCAGCTCCGTGTCGTCGACAGGTTCTCGCTCAAGGGCAATTTCGCCTACGACGCGCTGTCACCGGATGGATCGACGCTCTATCTCATCCAGCACATGAACGCGAACAACGTCAACCGTTACATCGTGCGCGCGTATGACCTTGAGCACCATCAGCTCCTGCCCGGCCGGATCGCGGACAAGACGCAGGCTGGCTGGGTGATGGAAGGCTCACCGGTGACGCGCACGACGACCGCCGGCGGGCGCTGGGTGTACACGCTGTACTCGCGCCCGGGCGGCTACCCGTTCATCCACGCGCTCGACACGGTAGACGGCGTCGCGCACTGCACGGGCCTGCCGTGGCACGGCGGCCAGGCGCCGCTGTGGAACATCCGCATGACGCTCGGCGGCGACGGCAGAACGCTCGCCGTGCACTGGAAGAGCGGCAAGCCGTGGCTCGCCCTGAACACGGCGAACTGGCGGCTGACGCACATCCAATCCCACGCCTTCGCCTGGCGGTGGGTGCTCGCAGGCGTGGGCGGCGCGCTCGTGCTCTTGCTCGCGCTCGCCGCCGCAGCGGTGACCAGGCGATTAGGGCGACCCGTCGCTCTCGAAGCCTGACGGACTTTTTCCGCCGGGCCGGCGTAGTAGTTACATCAGCGACGAAGGAGGAACGATGTCCCGCCGGCGCGTTCTCTGGTTCTTTGCATCGGTCGTGCTCGCCGTAGCGCCCGCCGCTCGCGCTGACGGGCCGCAAGGCGCGGCGCTCCAGAGCGGCACCGGCGTCGTTTCCGCAGGCGGAGACCTCCGCTATCTCGCGGTCGGCGTAGGTGACTTCACGGTTGTGCAGGTTCTGCAAACGAAAGGCGCGCGGTTGCAGCGATGGACCGCCTACCCCGGTTCATGGGGTATTCCGTCGGTCACCGCGAACGGCACCGGTGGCGGGCTCTCACCTGACGGCAAGACGCTCGTGCTCGGCAACACATCCGGCGGCTCCCCGAGCAGCTTCCTCGTGCTCGACACGCGAACGCTCAGGCAGAGGAATCACGTCAGGCTGAACGGCAGCTTCGCGTTCGACGCGCTTTCGCCTGACGGGTCGCGCTTGTATCTGATCCAGCACACGTCACTCGACGACCTCAGCCACTACATCGTGCGCAGCTACGACCTGCGCAACAACAGCCTGCAGCCGGGGCGCATCGCCGACAGGACGCAACAAAGTTGGGTGATGTCGGGTTACCCGGTGACGCGAACCGCGAGCGCCGACGGCGGCTGGGTCTACACGCTCTACCAGAAGCCGGGTGGTTATCCCTTCATTCACGCACTCGACACCGTTCGCGGCGTCGCGCACTGCATCGGACTGCCGTGGACGGGTGATCAGAGACCGTTGTGGAACATCAGGCTCGCTCTCGCTGCGAACGGCGAGACGCTCGCCGTGCGCTGGAAGAGTGGCAAGCCGTGGCTCACCGTCAACACGTCGGATTGGCGGATCGCGCACGCTGCTGCCCC
>WNGF01004216.1_pt1 | contig 28830 bp, 29 predicted proteins | sample 5400641 | NCBI WGS metagenome assembly WNGF01 (sample SAMN13153371, study PRJNA577476) | soil metagenome | isolation source: 80 cm soil or saprolite under grassland replicate 2 | place: USA:California | collected 2016-06-15 | reverse complement strand
TGCAGATCGTCCCTGGGCTGGTAAGCCGCAATCCACTTTATTGCGCGTGCCGTGTCGCCAAGAGCTGCGTAGGCTGCTCCGATATACGGCGATTCGTGCTTGGTCGGTTTTTCCGCATCAGCCACTGACGCCGCGCGAGCTGTGTAGGCACGCGCTGCTGCATAATTACCCCGCGCGACCTCGAGCCGCGCGAGCTCGGTTAGTGCATTTGCCTGTTCTCTTCCCGCGGTTAGCCGAAGGTACGCCTTAAACTCACGCTCCGCGTAATCAAGACGGCCGAGCTCGAGCGCTAGTTGTCCCGCTGCTTCGCGCGCGAGAACGTAGGTCGGGTCGAGGGAGATCGCGCTGTCCGCCCATTGAACCCCCGGTGCGTACTGCCCGGTCCACAGATAGTGAAGCGCCAGAAACGCAAGCGATTGCACCTGCTTCGGATTAATTGCAATCGCGCGGCGCCAATGGTCCTCCGCGGCTCTATCGTTGAGCAGCTCCTGTTCAGTGATCGCGAGCTGCTGCCATGCGTCAGCCGACATGGAGTCGAGCGCAAGCGAATGGCGTATTGCGGCAAGAACCGCTCGTCGATCGCCGAGATCGACCAGCATGGCTACCATTGCGCGCACGAGCCAGATCTCTGAGTTCGCGCTGTCGAGCAGAAGGGCACGCTCGCTTGCCGCAACCGCGATCGACACGAGTGAATCCGCGGACCGCCCGGGAATCGCGATGCCTCTCTGCGAAGCCCATTGTGCCGTACGGGCAAGGCCCGCCCACGCGAGGGCGAACGACGAATCGCGCTCGACCGCCCTGGAGAAAAGATTGAACGCATCGGCGGCGCCCACTTGCGTCCGCCGCGCTAGCTGCGCGCGGCCTCGCGCGTAAAGTTGGCGGCCGACTGAGTCTCCGGAGACTCCGGATTCCTGCCCCGCTCGGATCGATGATGCAATCGAAGCGGCACCGCCCCGTGCCGATCCGTTGCGGAGACGCCACATGCCGACTGCGGAAATGAGCACGATCGCAGCGATCGCGGCCGCAAGAATTCCAATTCGCTTTGTAAGTCGGCGCTGAGGGCCGTGGCGATGGGTCCTGGCGGACGGGCCTGTCGTGATGTTTTCGAGTGCTTCTTCAAAATCCGTCCCATTGGCAATGCGCTCTTCCCTGCTTCGAGCGAGCGCCCGATCTACGATGTTCTGGATTCCGTTGACCGACTCGCCGCGCACTTTTTTCAATGGTGAGGGCGAACTGGTGAGTGAACGCGTCAGGACCTGGCGCGGCTCCCTTCCGAACGGCGGAAATCCGGCGATCATCTCGTAAAGCACACACCCGAGCGCCCACACGTCCGTGCTCGCATCAACTGGTTCGCCAAGAGCCTGTTCGGGGCTCATGTAGGCGGGTGTGCCGAGTGAAATGCCGGTTGCCGTGATGCGGTCGTCGCGCGCGGCGCCGACAGCCCACGCAATTCCGAAATCCGCAAGACTCGCATGACCGCGCGAGATGAGAATGTTCTCAGGCTTGATGTCGCGGTGAACTATGTTCGAAGCGTGGGCATATCCAAGTGCGTCGGCGACTTCACACGCAACGAGTAAAGCGTCTGGAACTGGAAGTTTTTTCTCTCGCTGCAATCGATGACGAAGTGATTCTCCATCCACGAACGGCATTACGTAGAAAAGGAGACCATCGGCCTCGCCGGAGTCGTGAATGCTGACGATGTGGGGATGGGAGAGTCCGGCGGCAAAGCGGATCTCGCGCAGAAATCGCTCGCGTCCGAGTGCAAAAGCGATCTCGGGGTGCATGACTTTGAGCGCTACTCGCCGCTCGTGCTTGAGATCGTGGGCGAGATAAACGGTCGCCATTCCACCGCGACCGAGCTCGCGGTCGATCTTGTAGCGCGTCTCGAGAGCGTGCTCGAGTCGCTCGAGCACTTCCGGTGAAGTCATGCGGCGGGGGTGATTTTGGCGGTGCTAAGATATGCAACCCCGCACAATGGCAACACCATCGCTGGTCAGCTGGCTCAATCGCATTTGGCTGTCGCTTCAACGGTCGACGTGTTCCGGGGGAATCTGAATATCCGCCCGGCATGACTGGCTATCCTTTGCTCGCGATCAGTCGTGTCACGCAGACACAGCAACCGTCAATGTCGCGGTGAGACCTACCGCTACCGAGCCGGTCACCGTCGCGAGCTCGAGCGAGGACCCATCGCTGAACACGTTGTCAGTCGCGAGCGAAACCTGTGACAGGTTGGTAACGCTGGCGGAATAGCCGGAAGTAGCATACACGAGATCGCACGCCGCCTTTGGCAGCGCCATCTGCGACGTTGCGATCTTGTTGCTCACACTCGTCGCCGCGGCTAGTGATCGATATACCTCGAAGTGAATGTGCGGCCACCGGCCCGAGTAACACGCGGGGAATATCGACGTGAGCGTCACCTTCCCGTTCGCGTCAGCTGCCTGCACACCACGCAGGTAGTTCTGATCGGTTACGCCCGACGAATACAGCGAATACCGGCCGGCCTGGTCGCAGTGCCAGAGATAGACGGCATAGTTCGCGAGTGCCGCGCACGATGACGCCGACACGATCGACAGCTCGATGGTAAGCGGCACACCTGTCGCGGTTCCACTCAGCCCCGCGAAGCTCGACCGGATATCACTGCGTACGACGCCCGTCTGGTTGAGAACGTTCGGTCCGTTCGACGCGTCACCCGGAAAGGGACCCGCGGTTTCCTCCGGGATCTTGCTGCACGACCCACTCGTCGTTCCGCCTGTCACGTCTGTTGCCGATGCTGAGGAGCAGCCGAGCAGCTGCATGGCACCAAGCCCCATGCCGAGCCTGGTCGCGAAGCGGAGCGCCTTGCGGCGGTCCATTGTCGTGCCGGTTTGGAGGAGGTCGCGATGGAGACCCCCGAAATTGTCGTGGTGATCGTCGTGATGATCGTCGTGATGATCGTCGTGATGCACTGGCCAATCCTCTGCAGTAGGTGGAAAAAGTCTCGGGCGAAGCTTCCGCTGCAACAAGAACACCCAGAGGCGGTTTAACCCTGACTCCAACCGATGCATCAGCAAACGCTCATGGTGCCGCCGCCCCAGGGGTGCGATACTGCGCCTACTTTCCGAGACGCATTGTTGAAGCATTCTCTCATAGTCACCCTGCTCAGGGACGCTGGAGGCGTATGTCGGTCCGACGCCCCGAACGTAACGCACCTCAAGTTCGCGAGGCGCTGACTCCAAGCCTGATTGTCAGAGTGGCCATTACTCGTTGTACGCTCCTCGTCCTCGCGACTGCTTTCGTCGCTGCGTGTCATGTCACGCCGGCACCAGCGCCGCCCGCGCCATCACCGCTTGCCGGCGCGACGCAACTTGTGCTCGTCACGACGACTGGTTGGGACTCGACCACAGGCGAGCTCCGGCGTTTTGTTCGCGATGACATTCATTCATCATGGCGCCGCGATGGTGCGGCGGTTCCGATTGTCGTTGGCCGGACAGGTCTCGCTTGGGGAATCGGTTTCGACCAGTTCGCAATCCCTGGAACGCCGACTGCCGGACCACGCAAGATCGAAGGCGACGGCCGCTCGCCCGCCGGAATATTCCCGCTCGACACGGCGTTCGGCTTTTCGCCCGCCGACTCGATGCGTTGGGTGCGCCTGCCCTACGTGCAGCTCACGTCCACCACTGAGTGCGTCGACGACACGGCCTCGGTTCACTACAACACCGTCATCAACCGCGACGCCGTGCCGCGCGTCGATTGGCAGAGCGCCGAGCACATGCGCAAGGTCGCGCAATATCGGCTCGGCGTGATTGTCGGCTACAACGCGTCCCCGCCGGTCAAGGCGCGCGGCTCATGCATCTTTTTTCATATCTGGGCTGGCCCGCGCTCGACAACGGTCGGCTGCACGGCGCTCGACGCGAGGGAGCTCGAGCGACTGATGGCCTGGCTCGAGCCGCGCGCGCGACCGACTGTAGTGCAAGTTCCGGCCGCGGTTTATCCGCTCGTGCGAGGCAAGTGGGGCCTGCCCGCGCTGGATCGCTGAGCGCCTCACAATCGTCCGCGGCCCGAGATCAGTGCCGCGACCGGAAGCAGTACTCGAACGAACGCCTGCGGTTAAACTCCGGACGTTAAGGCGATAGCGGCAACAGGCACCCAGAGGAGGTCGGCATGCTAGGTACAACCGCACTTTCGCAACGCCTCGGTCACGCGGGTCTTGTGACTTTGCTTCTGTTCGTCAGCGTCCATGGTTCCAAGCTGGCGGCGCAGGAAAAGCCGAGCGGCTCGACACAGGGGGACTCGGTACGCGCGATTGAATTAGCTCGAGGTCAGGCGCTCCTGCGCGCAGATACCGCCGCACTTTCACGAATGGTTGCTGACGAATTCATCGAGATATCGCGCCTCGGCCAGCTTCGAACCAAAGCTGACAACATCCGCGATATCGCGAGCGGGGAGCTCAAGCTTCTGTCGGTGAAATACGACAGCTTGACCGTGCAGATCTACGGTGATGTTGCTGTTCTCCGAGGGATTGCAGACAACACAGGTACATTTCGCGGCTTCCCATTTACCGGAAAGATCAGGTACATGCGGATCTTTGTTCGACGTGACAACCACTGGCAAGCAGTTGCTATGCAGCAGACCCCTCTACAGTGATCCACGGCTCGCTGCCAGACGGCGCTGCCTGACACGAACTCATGATTGATTGGAGCTGGATAAATTGGGACTCAGCCCTCGGCAGAAATCATGAATAAGAGATCGATCCTGGCCGTGGTGACGGGCCTGCTCGTCATCATTGTTGTCACGACCCTCGTCGACATCGTGCTACATGCAACTGGCGTCTTTCCGCCCATCGATCAGCCAATCACCGACAGGCTCGCACTTCTTGCGGTTTCGTATCGCATCGTCATCAGCGTCGCTGGCGCGTATCTCACAGCTCGGCTCGCCCCGGATAAGCCGATGAAGCACGCATTGATACTTGGCGTCGTGGGTACTGTGTTGGGTCTTGTGGGCGCAGCGGCAACCTGGAACCGAGGGCTCGGACCCAGATGGTACCCGCTCTCGCTCGCCGTCCTGGCAATACCGCAATGCTGGGTGGGCGGTAAACTCTACGTGATGCGGTCGGGCAAGCGCTGAAAGACTGATCTGATTCGGCCGGTCCTGCGTTGGTCGCCCTACGCATCCGGATCTTACAGGAACGTTTCAAGCGTCTGAGGTTCACCATGCTCTCGCGAAACCTGATTCTAGTCGCACTCATTGCCGCTGCTTGCGGGAAATCCACTCCTTCCAATCGAACGAAGGGAGCTGCCACACGCGCTACTGCTGCACCCCAACAGCCTCCCACTTCGATCTCTCACGGCGAGGCTCCTATTGGAGCGGTACTGACCGCGCCGGATCGCGCCGCGGATGCGCCACCTCCTGGCGGACGCGATCACCGCCATATTCGGTTCGTGACTGCCCATGCCCGCCACCAGATCGCTCCGGGAGTTATCTACGAAGCTTGGACCTTCAATTCGACTGTGCCCGGCCCAACCATCCGCTTGACCGTCGGAGATACAGTCGACTTCACCCTCGTGAATGGCGCTCCGATTCCGCACTCGATGGATTTCCATGCGGCGGAGATTGCGCCGGATCGAGCGTATCGAAACGTCATGCCCGGGGACAGCGTTGAGTTTCGGTTCATTCCGCGGGTGCCGGGAGCATTCATGTACCATTGCGGTACGGCGCCTGTTGCGGCGCACATCGCCAATGGAATGTACGGCGCGCTCATCGTTGATCCCCGGACGCCGCGTCCGCCTGCTCAGGAATTCGTGCTCGTCCAGAGCGAGTTCTACATGACGCCGCCAAGTGCTGCCGATTCCCTCCGGGGTCTGAACTGGGACAAAGTTCTCAACGCTTTTCCCGACTATGTCGTGTTCAATGGGGTGGCCTCGAGGTACGCTACGCACCCGATCCCTGTAGGGGAGGCAAAGCCGATTCGGCTGTTCGTGGTCAATGCTGGTCCGAATCGCATGAGCTCGTTTCACGTCGTTGGAGCCATTTTTGATCGCGTCTTCGCGGATGGATTCGGTCGTCCCTTCGAGGGAATGCAGACGTGGAATGTGCCAGTCGGAGGGGGCGCGATTTTCGAGCTCCGCTTGGCGGAGAGTGGGCTCTACCCCTTTGTGAGTCACGCATTCGCCGATGCAACTAAAGGGGCGGTCGGCGTCTTCCGAGCCGGAGAGCAGGACTCGGCCACAGCGCACTGACGCTCAGCTTTACTCGGATGGAATGGTTCATCAAGGCCTTCATTCGCACCTCGCTCCTCTGGTTCGCGGCGGGTGTCGTGCTCGGCGTGGCGATCGCGGTTCATCCGCAATGGATCATCTACCGTCCTGCGCACGCGCACATGAACGTCGTCGGCTTTCTCACGATGCTTGTATTCGGTGTTGGCTACCAGTTGCTCCCTCGGTTGTTCGGACATCCACTGCACAGCCATCGCCTGGCGATCGCGCATCTCTTCTGCGCCAACGTGGGCTTGGCCGTACTGGTTTTCGGCTTCCTGATCCAACCGCACAGTGGGCCTGGCGCCCGGTGGGTTACCGCTGCCGGCGGTTCGCTATTCGCGCTCGGGGCAATATTCTGGGTCTACAACCTCTGGCGCACCTTCGATGCCGCTGACGTCCGGCAACGCACCCGCGCAAGCTCCGAGAGGAAGGAGCTACCCACACTAGGCGAATAGCCACACCCAGCCAATTATCCCTGCTCGGCCAGCGGAGTCAGTTCTTCAGCAGTAGGCACGTGGTGATATAGCTGTCGTTCGAGAATCAACAGGAGCGTGCCCGCATCCGTGGCGTTCATCGCGCAAAATCTCCGCGCGTAATTCGACCCAGCCTCCCAGCTGATAGTACTCGACGCGGAGCTTGTGATTGCCCGGCCCGATGTCCGCGACATTCACCTCGGATTCATGCGGCTTCCAGTTATCGATCACCAGCTTGTCGTCCACCCAGACGCGCACTGCGTCATCGCTGATCGTGCGCAGCACATATTTGCCCGGCCGCAGCTTGACGTCTGCAGTCGCAACAATTCGGAAGTTCGATTGCGGCACTCCCGGAACTGTGGGCCTGTGCCACATGTAATCGAGGCGAGGCGTCTCAACCGTCGTGATCGGTGTGCGCGGCGCAACACTGTCGGCGAGCGCGAAGAATGTCACGCTCCATCGCTCGATGGCGCTGAAGCGACCGTAGGAGAAAGTGTAGGGCGCACCCGCTTCGCGCCTCACGCCGCGCGGAGTGACCACGACGCCGCCGCGGTACTCGAGTGAAATCCTCCAGTCGTTTTCGAGGCCCGGGGCGGGCGTCACTACTATGGTATCACCCACGTGTCCGCGCTCACTCGAGAAAATGGCGATGCCTCGGCGCTCGATGACTCGCCATCGGCCAGACGGCCCGAGCACGCGCAGTGCGAGCGGCGTGGTGAGGGAGCTCTCCCGCGGCCAGAGTTTCGGAGAGCGCCAGTCGTAGGGACCCCAATCATCGACGATGATCGCCGAGCGATCGAGCCGTGCAAGCGGATCATTCAGCGGATCGAGCCCTCGCGGCAACCGCTTCGGGAGTACGACGCCGCGGGGTGCCTGCCATGCGGGTGCGTCAGGTGGCCAGCTTCCAGCGGCAATCCGAACGTGCAGGGCGCTTGTGTCGTTGTCGCTCGCGATCACTCCGGAGCTGTCACTAACTGCAAGCGTTGAATCCACCCTTATGAATTCGTTGCCGATGACTCTCACGCCGGATGTCTGTGTCATGCGCAATCCGACTCGATTCCCTGCAAAGATGTTGCGGGCAATCTCGTAATCCCGGCTGTGCGTGTCGCGATGGTTCGGGTATCCCCAATCGCGGGGCTCTTCGGGAATCGCCCACAGCCGTATCGCTGTCGAATCATTGATGAATCGGTTGGCGCGAATCTCGTTCGCCTGACCGTGCTCGATTGCGATGCCAGTGCGATTATCCTCGAAGTCGTTACCGATGATCTTCGAGTCGTAGCTATACCCACCCCACAACCCGTACTCGGATCCGTGCGCGCGGTTGGCAATGAAAACGTTGCGGCTGAACGTCGCCTCCATCGCATTGGTCGGTGCAAAGCTGAAGTCGTTAGCGTAAAACAGGTTGTCGTTGCACCCACCCTGGCCGGTGTCCATCGTCGACTGGCCGGCCCAGAGAAAAAGCCCATCGCCGCCGTGAGTCATGGAATTGAATGCCACAACGTTGTGCGAGCTCTGCTCGTATAACAGCAGATCGGCGGAGTCCTGGCCGCGTCTGTAGAACCCTTGACTGTAACCACGCACGTTGTAACTGGCGTGGTTGTGCATGATCTGGTTGTAGCTCGAGCGGTAGAGAGCGATGCCAACGCCTGAATTGAATTCGATGGTGTTGTTCCATATGTGCAGGCTGTCGCTGCGCACGAGCATCAGGCCTTCCATCCCCTGCTCGATGCGATTGCCGCGCACGCTGCCGCCCTTCACGTCGCTCAGATAGATCGCAGCGCCGAAGCGCAGCCACTCGTCGTGTTCGTTGTTATGATGTGACAGCCAGTCGATCAGGCTCTCGTGCTCGATGAGACTGTAGAGCCGCGGTTTCCAGTTGTAGCTGATGTCGTTATCGATCAGCTCGAGCCCGCGCGTGCCTCGCGCAAGGATGCCAATCTTGTAACCGCGCACGTGCGCGTTCAGGACCCTCACATTACGTCCGCCCTCTATGCGGATTGCCACGCCCGACGCTTCATCGGGATTTGCAGTCACCGGCGTCCCTTCCAGCACGCTGCCGCGAAAATCCACGGTGACATTGTCGCCACGAATAGTGATGACAGCGGAATCCGGTGTGCCGGCCGCCGGGATGCGGTAGGTTCCCGTCGCAACGCGCAGGGAGCGCGTAATCACCATTCCTCGCGTCAGCCGCACAGGCCGCTGTGCGCACACCGGTCGGCTTGCACCGGCAAGCAGGATCAAAGCCGCCGCGTATCGGAGCCGAGCGAGATTTCGTTTCGCGTCCATCGGCACTCTTGAATCAGGAGTGCGAGAAAATATGAAGGGGACACGCACGCTGGCGCTGTCTGTTTCAGTCCTCCACGAATGCCTTGAGTCGCGACAACGCCTGATCCCACTGATCGGAGACGACGTCCATGTAGTCTCTGACCTCCCGGATCGGCGCGGGATCGAGCTCGAACAAGCTTTCGCGACCAGCTCGAGCGCTGCGCACTATGCGTGCGCCTTCCAGCACGCGAAGATGCTTGGTCACTGCCTGCCGAGTGATGCGCGTACCTTCGGTGAGCTGGGCGATCGATCGGGGTTGCCCCTTGCTGAGCCTGGCGATGAGCGAAAGTCTCGTCTCGTCGCCAAGCGCCGCGAAGATCGGCGCGTACCTCCGTCGTCCGGCGGCAGCGCTACGGGCTTTGCGCGACATGACTTTCGATGTTCTTCACCTGCTGCGTCCAGCCATCATCGTTCATGCGCAGCGCTTCAATCCGTCGGTGAGCGGGAATCTTGTCGAATCCGGACTCGGTAATCACGAGCAGCGTACCGCCTACGGTCTCCTCGAGGCGAAACTCGACGAGCGTCCGCGTTTCCTTCGAATAATCCACGTTTGGATCTATCGCGTACGGATGCCAGGTGAAGGAGAAGAGTCGTTGGGGCTGCATCTCCTTGACTGTCGCCTCCCATTTGAGGTGCTCATACCCAGGATGAGTGATCTGGCCGCGCGCGACCTGGCCGGGTACGAACGGCCCGTCGAGCTTTACGCGAAACCATACGCCGAACTCGCGGTAATCCGCGATTGCGCGCCACACCCGCGATACCGGCGCCTTCAGCTCGATACGTTTTTCGATGCGATCGGTCATAGGGAACCTCTCGAACGGACCGAGCGCCATGTACTTACCTGAGTGATCGTACTCGATGCCGTTGGAGACGCGGAAACGAGTCGTCGCGCCGAGATCGCCTCGCTTGAAGATGATTCCCTGTGGGAGAACAACGCCGGGATGCGATTCGGCGCCAGTCACAGGATTTCGAATTGGGCCGCATTCGACCTCGACGTACTCGCCGCACCTAATGCGCGTCTTGAGGCCATCGAAGGCGACGTCGTACGAGACTGCGTAGGGCCCGTGCACCTTCGGCCACGTCCAGGCCAGAATTCCCCACGGCCCCCCGACCTTTCCTCCGACAAGCACCTCAATCGACGTGCGCTGCGCAGCATCCGCACGCTCATCCGTAAGGATAAGCGCCTCGCCGTTGCCCTCATGGATCGCGCCGGGCCAGTTGACGTAGATGGAGAAGCTCAGTCCATCCAGTTTGATGTCGCCGTATGAGCCCTGCTCGACGTGCCACGTCCATCCGCCTTCGCATTTTCCCGCGGTCGGCAGCGCATTGAAGTTGCAGGGACAGCCCCAATCGCAGTTGCACGCGACGAGAACTTTTCCGTTGAGGCGCCAGCTCTCTCCCATCTTCTACCTCTCAGATTTTTCGCAACACTGGATTGGCGGCAGGGCGCCGTCAAGCTAGGTGGGCCTTGATGCAGTACTCTTTCCATTCATTCGGAGATTACGGGAGGGTCATGTCGGACTTTGACGAATTCCTCGAGCGGTGCCATACAATTACCTCTCCTCGAGCAGCGGAGTCCGTGGTTCAACGGTAGAACCTGCGCGCCATGACTCGACGACTCATCTAACTCCAACTCGGTGGATCGCTAATGAAAGCATACCTCGCAACAACCGGCGTACTCTTTTTGATCTTTACCGCAATGCACGTCATGAGAGCTTTCGAGGAACCGAATCTTGCCCGCGCGCCGTGGTTCGTGCTCATGACGGTCGGCACCGGGGTGCTTTCAGTCTGGGCGCTTAGACTCTATCAGAAGGCGATGCGGGCCTAGGTCAGCTTCGCCGCTGCCGGCCACGATGTAGCCCGCGCGCGCGCGGCGCGACATATTCGCATTCATCCCGCCACCCAGTTTCCGCTAGCGCGATGAAGGCGGGGTGCACACCAAGTCGCAACGGCCAGCGAGGACGCGATGAAGGACACGAGCTACGATGCAATCGTCGTCGGTTCCGGGATCTCCGGTGGCTGGGCCGCCAAGGAGCTGACCGAGAAAGGTCTCCGCGTGCTGCTCCTCGAGCGCGGCCGCAACGTCGAGCACATCAAGGACTACGTCAACGCGACCAAGGCACCGTGGCAGTACCCGCATCGCGGCGGGCGTACGCACGCAATGGAAGAGGCGTACCCCGTGCTCAAGCGGGATTACCCGCTCAACGAGAAGAATCTCGCCTTCTGGGCGTCCGACAAGGATTCACCATACACGGAAGTAAAGCGCTTCGACTGGTACCGCGGCTATCAGGTCGGCGGTCGCTCGCTCATGTGGGGACGACAGAGTTACCGCTGGAGCGACTTCGACTTCGAGGCAAACGCGAAGGAGGGTATCGCGATCGACTGGCCAATTCGCTACGCCGATATCGCTCCATGGTATGACCATGTGGAGCAGCACGCCGGTATCTCCGGCTCACACGAGGGATTGCCGCAACTTCCCGACGGGAAGTTCCAACCGCCCATGCCGCTGAACTGCGGCGAGGAGCTCGTCGCTGGACGTTTGTCCAAGCTGTTCAAGGGACGGCGACGCATCATTCCGGGACGCACTGCAAATCTGACGCAGGAGCTCACCGGCCGCGCCGCCTGTCAATACCGGAACGCCTGCTGGCTCGGATGCCCATACGGCGCCTACTTCAGCACGCAGTCCTCCACGCTTCCAGCGGCGGCGAAAACCGGACGCCTGACGCTCAAGCCATTCGCAATCGTGAGCGAGGTGATCTTCGATCGCGATCGGAAGCGAGCGACAGGCGTGCGCGTGCTCGACGCCGTCACCAATCAAACGACAGACTATACGGCACGCGTGATCTTCCTATGCGCGTCCACACTCAATTCGACGTGGCTGCTCATGCGTTCGGCAACCGGCGTTTGGCCGGGTGGACTCGGAAGCAGCTCCGGAGAACTGGGCCACAATCTGATGGATCACCACTTCCGCGCCGGCGCCGGTGGACGCCTGGAAGGAATGCAGGACAAGTACTACAACGGGCGCCGTCCAACGGGATTCTACATCCCGCGTTACCGAAACCTGTTCGGCGACAAGAGGTCGTACCTGCGTGGCTTCGGCTACCAAGGCAGCGCTGGGCGCGAGGGGTGGTCGAGAGCCGTCGCTGAGCTCGGTGTCGGCGGCCCGTTCAAGGATGCGATGTCGCTGCCCGGTGAGTGGACGATCGGCGCCACCGCGTTCGGCGAGATGCTTCCCAATCATGCGAACATGGTCTCGCTCGATGAAACGAAAAAAGACAAGTGGGGATTGCCTGTCCAGAAGATCGATTGCGCCACGGGCGAAAACGAGCGTCTGATGCGCAAGGACATGATGGCGGACATGGCGGACATGCTGGAGCAGTCCGGAGTGAAGGAGGTGGAGATATTCAACAGCGAATACTTCCCGGGGATGGGCATCCACGAGATGGGTACGGCGCGCATGGGGCGCGATCAGAAGACGTCGGTTCTCAACGCACACAATCAGGTGTGGGACGCACTGAACGTGTTCGTCACCGACGGATCGTGCATGGCATCGTCGGCATGTCAGAATCCATCACTCACGTACATGGCGCTCACCGCACGAGCCGCGGACTACGCTGTGGCTGAGCTCAACCGCCGCAACATCTGACCGGAGAGTCGTCGATGATCGAAGACGAAGACACGAGCGACTACACGCCGGAGATGCTCACGCGCCGAGAGGCGATCCTGCGCGTGACGCTGCTGCTCGGCGGTGTGGGGCTGGTGGGCGGCAGTGCGCTGCTCACCGGTTGTCGCGAAGAGAATCAACGCAAGGCCGAAAGACCGGGAAAGACCGAAGCACCATTTACTGCCGACGACATCGCGTTTCTCGACGAAGTGGCGGAGACGATCCTTCCGCAAACCAGCACCCCCGGTGCGAAAGCAGCGAAGACCGGCGCCTTCATGGCACTCATCGTCACCGATAGCTACAAACCGGCCGACCAAAAGGTGTTTCGTGAGGGAATGGCGAAGCTCGACGAAGCAACCCGCAAGGCACACGGCACCTCATTCATGGCCGCGACGCCGCAACAGCGGCTGGCCGTGCTCGAAATTGCGGACCGGGAGCAAAAGGCGGACAGCGAGGCGCGACACGAGAAGGAGCTCAAAAAAGTTCAGGCCTTTCTGACCGACGAGCGTAAAGAGGGAGCTCCAACCGCTGACGTACCAGCGACCGCGATCACCGCCGAGCCGCCGGCCCACTACTTTCGGATGATGAAAGAGCTCGCGCTGCTCGGGTACTTCACATCAGAGATCGGCTGCACGCAGGCGCAGCAATACGTGGAAGCGCCGGGCCGTTTCGATCCTTGCGTGCCGTATCAACCGGGTGAGAAGGCCTGGGCCGCGCACGCCTGATCCAACTCTACTTCGCCGGTCACTCTGGTGTCGGCGGCGGAAATGAGCGAGTACACAACCGTAGTCGCGTGGAATCGCGAAGGCGCAGCATTTACCGACAATCGGTACAGTCGCGGCCATCGCTGGCTGTTCGACGGTGGGATCGAAGTGCCGGCGTCATCTTCGCCCAGCGTCGTTCCGCTTCCACTCTCGGTCGCAGCGGCCGTCGATCCGGAAGAAGCATTCGTCGTCAGTCTTTCCAGTTGCCATATGCTCGTGTTCCTCTCACTCGCCGCCAAAAGCGGTTTCGTCGTCGACAGCTACCGCGACGAAGCGGTTGGGGTGTTGGCCAAAGACTCGTTGGGCAAACTGGCCATGACGCGCGTGACGCTCCGGCCCCAAGTCGAGTTCGGCGCTGACAAACGGCCTACGTCAGGCGAGTTGGCCGCAATGCACCACGAGTCGCACGAGCAATGCTTCATCGCGAGTTCGGTGAAGACGGACGTGCGGTGCGAGCCGCGATGAAGGACCTGCCAATCTGAGGTGACGCGGAGGAGAACTCTCAATGTTCGTTGGCCATTACGGTGTCAGCTTCGCGGCAAAGAGGGCCGACCCTTCCATTCCACTGTGGGTCCTCTTCATTGCAGTTCAGCTTCTCGACGTTGCATGGGCGCCGCTTGTTCTTCTCGGTATCGAGAAGGTGCGTATTGTTCCTGGCATTACGGCATCGAATCCCCTCGACCTCTATTACATGCCGTATACGCACAGCCTCATCGCAGCGATCCTCTGGTCCTTCGGCGCGTTCCTCGTCTACCGGCTCGCGATGGCAGGATCGGGCAGGACTGCGGCATTCGTTGGCGCCGCCGTGTTCTCGCATTGGATTCTTGACTTCATAGTCCACCGCCCCGATCTGCCGTTGTACGACAATGCCGCGAAGGTTGGCCTCGGATTGTGGAATGTTCCAACTGCGGCATTCGCTCTGGAGGCGGCACTGCTTTTTGGCGGGATGTGGCTCTACTTACGGACTGGTGTTGGTCGCCGCACCGCGATGACGGTTTTCGGTTTGATCATGCTCGGTATCCAAGCCTACATCTTCTTCGGTCCGCCACCGCGGTCGGACAGTGCAGCCGCAGCCACTGCGCTAGCCGCCTACGTGATTTTCGCCGTTGTGATTTGGTTGCTCGAGCGGCGACCGGAGACCAAAGCCGCACCCGCTTAGCGATGCGAAGCATTCCCACGTGTCAGATCAAGCGCGACTCAAAACGATAGCGCGCGAGTGGGGTGTAGCCGTCTCCAGCACACTCGAGACGGCAACGTCGCTTATCGCTTACGGAGGGCGCGGCACGCAGCCCGTGGTACTAAAGCTCTGTCGGCGCAATGGAGATGAGTCGCGCGCCGGCGAAGTGCTGGAGGCGTTTGCTGGGCCCGGCATTGTTCGCGTTTACGCTCATCATGAGGACGTCCTGCTCTTGGAGCGCCTCATACCGGGAACGCCGCTCGTGAGCCTTGTCCGGAGCGGGAAGGACGAAGAAGCGACGGACATCCTCGCGGACGTGGTTCGGAAGATTGCGCCAGCGGCGACGTCGTCAGCTATCTGGTCGATCGAGGACGACGGTTTGCTCGATGCGAACAACCCGGCGATGCTGCTGGCACGCACGATCCGTCCCCTGCTCGCAGGGGTGTCCTGATTGTCTCGGTGCAGCAGCGGATTCAACGTCTCAACACTCACGTGATGAGGTGCAGGTCTCCGAACTCGTGCCACAGGTAGTGGTGCCGCCGTGCAGCATCGTAAGCGAGTGCGAGATGATCGCGGCTCGCCAATGCCTCCAGCATCGACAGGTGCGACGCTGTTGGTTCGTGCAGTCCGGTTAGAATCGCGCCGACCACGCGAAGGCCGCGTTCAGGGGTGATCACGAGATCGGTCCAGCCATACCCGCCACGGACACGACCCTCAGCATCGGCGACAGTCTCTAGCGCGCGGACGACTGTTGTTCCGACAGCGAGGACACGCGCACCAGCGGCGCGCGCATTGTTGACGGCAAGCGCTGTAGGATCCGGCACACGGTAGCGTTCCTGATATGGTGCTTCGCCGGTTTCCAGACTCGACACACCTGTGTGCAGCACCAGCGGCGCAATACGGACGCCTTTCCGATTGAGACGTTCGACTATCTCATGCGTGAAGGCGCGACCGGCGGATGGCATTTCGGCACTGCCGGACTCGGCCGAAAATATTGTCTGGTAGAATGACAGGGGCCACGGCTTCGGGACGTAGCCATACCGAATCGGCATGCCGTAACGTGCGGTGTAGGTCACTACGTGATCCGGCAGCGCCAGCGCTGCGATCCAGAGCCTGACGCGCCCATTCGAAAACGGACTCTCGTCTGGCAAGTACGGCGCGATGAGCTTCGCGGTCGCATCAGCCGGCAGGCGAAGGAGCTCACCGGCTTCGGCATCCAGCAAAGGGCTCGTTCCCTTCGCCGAGCGAGCGCGCAACTCGACAACCCACCGCTTTTCCGAGAGCGGCATCGAAAGATGGAGCACGACATCGCTGGTGCTGCCGTCACGCGATTCTAGCTCCGCGTCGAGAGCCGCGTTGATTGTCGCACTCGTGTTGACCACGACCACATCGCCCGGATCCAGAAAATCCGGCAGATCGAAAAAGCGTGTGTGCGTAATGGCGTCGTCGCTGGTACGCGACACCATTAGTCGTACCTGATCGCGCGCGAGCCCACGCGCCTCCGGTGGCTCGTGCGCCGCCAGCTCGTTGGTGAGCTGAAAATCGAGCAGCCCTGCGTCAACTGTGGTCATGCGGCTTCTGCAGCCGCAGGACCGAGCGCCGCGGCGACATAACGACCGCTCGGGAGATCGCCCTCGAGCAGCGTGATGAAAGCGGGCACGCGGACCTCGGGCAGCGGACGATCGCTGATGTCCTCGCCGGGAAATGCGGCCTGGTGCATGTCGGTGCGCAGGTCGCCCGGATCAACCCAATACACTCTGATCGACGGGTTCTCTGCGGCGAGCACGGCGGACAACTGCTCGAGCGCAGCCTTGCTCGAGCCATAGCCTCCCCAATTCGGATAGGCGTTGATTGCGGCGTCGCTCGTGACGTTGATGACACGGGCGCCCGCCTTGAGCTCGCCACGCACCGCCTGAAGTACGCCGAGTGGCGCGACGATGTTCGTTTCGAGTACAGCGGTCAGGACGTCGAGCGGATAATCGAGAAGCTCAGGCAAGGGACTGGGTCCCAGCGCGCTCGCGTTGTTAATCACCGCATCGAGGCCTGCGTGTCCGCGGGCGAGGATTGCAAGTCCGTTTCGGTGCTTCGGATCGGCGACGTCGCCAGCAATCGCCGCTACATGAGTGCGCGTCGCGAGCTCATCACGCACTGCACGAAGACGCTCGGCGTCCCGGGCAGTGAGAATCAGATTCCATCCGCGTGCCGCGAGGCCGCGTGCGAGCGCGAGCCCGAGGCCGCGCGAGGCGCCGGTGATGAGTCCGGTCCTTTCTTTTGAGCGGTCCTTCATTTTGCCTCCCTGCAAGTTTGGATCGTGAAGGCAATCTAGAAGTTCAAGTGAACTTGAAGTCAAGGGCCGAAACGATAGATTGATGGGCATGGACGATCTGCTCCTTATCGGTGAGGTGGCGCGTCGCAGCGGTGTCGCGGCCTCGGCGCTCCGCTTCTATGAGGAGCGTGGCCTCATCACGTCAAAGCGCAGCGGCGCCGGCCAGCGGCGCTATCCGAGAGCGGTGCTGCGCCGTATCGCGTTCATTGTTTTCGCACAGCGAATCGGTCTCACGCTCAGTGAGATCGCGACCGAGCTCGCGAAGCTGCCGCCGGATCGCGCGCCGACCGGCCGTGACTGGTCGCGACTATCAAAAACGTGGACGTCGCGAATCGATGAGCGTATCGCGGAGCTCGAGCGTCTCAGGGCTGGGCTCACTCAATGCATCGGCTGCGGCTGCCTGTCGCTGGACCGATGTCAGCTATCGAACCCTGGAGACAGAGCAGCTCGCCTCGGGCCTGGTCCGCGCTTCTGGATTGGCGATCGGCCGCCAAAGCATTAAAGGATGGCTCAGGCAGGATAAAGCCTATCCCTCGATCTTATAGATCTCGCGGCGTCCATGATCCACGAAATCGTGGTAACCCTTCATGATTTCCTCGAACTCCTTCCCCGCTTCCTCGCTCATTCCCTGCCCCTGCATCATTTCCTCGAACGCCTTCATGCTCGCCACTTCATACTCTGACACGATCGTCCAGTAACGCGCCGCACAGAAGTCGGTCATGACGCGCATTTTTCCAAGGCCGTACTTCTCGTTGAGCTTGGACATCGCGAGAAACTTCTCCACCATCGGGCGCACTTTGCCTGGCTTGCAATAGAACACTTCGCGAATGAGCAGCATGGTTTCTCCTGGTTGTCGCTGAGAGAGAAAGAGATCTCTCCCATTCTCGCATTATCGACGCACGGCGGCTAGGATGCGGACGATGTCTCTCTGACCGAAATGTTCGGCCCAGCCGATCGCGTCGCTGTCGTGTTTGGTGTCGCGGATGCTCGAGTCGGCACCGGACGCCAGAAGCAGATCCACGATGTCCGCGTGACCTTGCGAAGCAGCAAGGTGTAGCGGAGTTACAGCGGCGTCCCAATGACTCCAAAGAGCGTTCGGATTCGCCCCGCGATCCAGCAGCCACTTCACCGCCCGCGCGTCACCTCGCTTTGCCATGAGGTGCAGCACGCCCGTGCTCGACCCTCCGCTCTCGATGATGCTGGGGTCCTCACCGATGAGCCGTGCGGCGGTCGCTTCGTCACCGAGAGCGAGCGCAGTGAAGACGTCCGTCTCGCTGTGGCGGGCAAGCGCCTCGATCACTTGACGGTCGACGTTGGGTGCGGCCGCGTACATGGCCGGCGTAACGCCCGATGCGTCTGTCGCCGCTGGATCCGCGCCCAACTCGAGTAACAGCGCCACTATCGCCGGACGATTCATACGCACGGCGAAGTGCAATGGCAGCTGGTGATTCTCGTTGCGACTCATCTGTCTGCTCACCGCTGCCGGATCAGCCGCCACGATGCGGCGTACTTCGTCCGCGAGGTTCATCGCGATGGCGGAGAAGATGTGGTGGCGGGCACCCCGACTGACGAGAAAATCCACGATCGAACGATGTGGGGCGTCGTCGCTATTGTTCCAGCAGACCGCCCAACCGATCACCTCCAGCTCGTGATCGTCACCGTGGCCGACGACATCACCGCCCGCGTCCGCCAACCGTCGCACCACGTCGACATGGCCGGCGGCTGCGGCCCAGTGCATCGGATAGGTGTTGTCTCCTTTCTCGCGGGCGTTCACATCGAGACCGTGCCCCAGCAGCAAATCGACACTCGCCAGATGCCCGGCAAATGCCGCGACGTGCAGCAGCGTATGCTCGTATGGCTCGTTACGGACCTGCAGTTTGTCGGGGTGCTTGTCGAGCAGCACGGCCAATCCGTCAACGTCCCCATTCCGTGCCGCGTCGAACAATTGGCTGTCCACCGTCAGCGAATCGGGCGCGGATTCAGAAGTCTGTTCGGACATGAGATACCTTTCTTAGAGCAGAGAGTGTGACGAGAGATGAGAGCGACCGCTAGCTTTCGTCGCGACAGCGTTGCTTCTCGCGTCGGCCGCATGGCACAAATCGTCCATACCTCAGGAAGGCAGTGATACGCGGTGACACGCACCGAAGTCCTCCGGCTTGTCACTACGCTCCTCTGGGTGTTCGCTATCGGAATGCTCGCCGCGGAGCGACGCATAATACGCAATCTCCGCCGAGCGGCTGCAGTAGGTCCCGACACGGCTGTGCCACTGTCGCTCTGGTCGCCGGTGGCCCGGTTCCGTCTGGCACGGATGCGGAATGCCGGAGCAGTCGTGGACGCAGGATCGGGCCGGTTTTATCTCGACGAGGAAGGCTTCCACCGCTACCGCCGCGCTCGAAGGCGCCGAGCGTTCAGGGTGCTCGCAGTGGTGCTCGCGCTTTTCCTGCTATCCTGGTGGCTGGCCGGTTCGCGCGGGTGAACGCGCACATTCAAAGCTACGGTATGGGTGCTGCATGTCGATTTCGCCCGTCCCCGTTCGTCGCTAGATGAAACGAGGCCTCCAAGGAGAAGCGACAATGCGTCCTGATTCGAAAGCAATCACGCGTTCAAACATCGTGGCGGCCGCTCTTGCCGCCGTGGCAATCATCTCACTCCCGATGCACACACAGGCACAGGTCAAACCCAGCGCGCAAGGACCCTGGGGCGGAAAGACGAATGGTGCGGGTCACTACGCGGACGTAAACGGCATCAAGCTGTACTATGAAATCCAGGGCACGGGCCGGCCGCTCATTCTGCTCCACGGTGGACTCGGTGCTATCGAAATGTTCGGACCAAATCTTCCGGCGCTCGCGAAGGGCCGTAAGGTTATCGCCGTCGACTTGCAGGCTCACGGGCGAACTGCGGACATCGATCGTCCGCTGAGTGTCGAGCTGATGGCCGACGACATCGCGGCCCTGATCAAGTATCTCAAGCTCGAACGCCCCGACATCATGGGATACTCGCTCGGCGGCGGCGTCGCCCTTCAGACAGCCGTCCGACATCCGGAAGTGGTAGGGAAGCTTGTTCTGGTCTCGACAATTTTCAAACGAAGTGGATTCTATCCCGAGATACTCCAGCAGCAGGGACAGGTGAATGCCGCCGCCGCGGAGTCGATGAAGCAGACGCCGATGTATCAGTTGTACAGCAGCATCGCGCCGAGGCCTCAGGATTGGCCGCGGCTTTTGGAGAAGATCGGCGATGCGATGAAGAAGGATTACGATTTCTCCAGCCAGATCACCGGTATCAGGGCGACCACGCTGGTCGTTGCGGGGGATGCAGATATTTTCCCACCCGCGCACGCAGTGGAGCTCTTCGGCCTGCTAGGCGGGGGAAAGCGTGATCCCGGGTGGGATGGTTCGGGACGTCCGAAATCAGAGCTCGCCATTCTGCCGGGGTTGACGCACTACACGATGTTCAATGCTCCTGCGCTCGCAGCCGTCGTAATCCCCTTCCTCGACGAACGTCCCCTCGCTGGTCATTGAGTTTCACAGCATAGATCGGCCACCGAGCGCTGATGGGCGGTGTGCAACGGATCGTTGTCGGGATTGGCATTGCCCTTATGGCCGTCGTCGCACTGCATCCACCGTGGGTTGCAAGAGCGGTGGTGACCAGAATGAGCTTTCGAGGATTTCCGCGCGTGCCACCGACCACTGTTCTAGATAGCGTCGCGTGGAGTGTTCCATTTGCCCCGATATATTCCCCGCCATCGCTTGATATCCCAGCGAGGGAACTCGCTGCGTATCAGGGGCGATTGATCGCCGGCGACACGTCTGCGGCAAAAGACTGGCAAGAGAAAACAGAGGCTATCGAACAACGATATCGTGTTCCCCCGGATCTGAGGTCAGTCTGGAGGCGGGACGTGAACAAAAGCGGCTCGCCGGGCGTGGCCTTCACAAGTAGCATCGTCAGCACGCGCTTCGAAATGGATCGCGTTCGTCTTGGTATCTACCTGCTTGGCTTAGGTGTTGCCACAGCGACAGCAACGATCCTGGCGAAAGTTCTACACGTCCCCCGCAATCAAGCGTCGCAGCAGCGATAGGTAGGACTAATCATGGGCAACGATCTGGTAGCGCGAGCTTCCACAACCATCAACGCTCCCAGCGAAAAGGTCTGGGACGCGTTGGTGAATCCCGAAGCCATCCACCAATACATGTTCGGCACCCACGTCACTTCGGATTGGCGCGAAAACAGCCCGATCACCTGGAAAGGAGAGTGGCAGGGGAAGTCCTATGAGGACAAAGGAGTGATTCTTCAGTCGAAGCCGGGACGAACACTTCAATACAGTCATTTCAGCCCGCTTTCAGGCCTCCCTGACAAGCCCGAGAGCTATCACACCGTAACCATTGAGTTGTCTCGCGAAGCAAACCAGACGCGCGTCTCGCTGACTCAGGACAATAATTCGACCGAAGAGGCCCGCGAGCATTCCGAAAAGAATTGGGAAATGATGCTCAGCGGCCTGAAGAAGTTCGTGGAGGAATAGAGTCGTAATGGCATTGCAGGAGACGATCCCATCCCCGTTTATCGCGTGGGAGACGTTCTACGTCATCATCGGTTCGTCAGCCGGAGCGCTGACGGGCCTGCAGTTCGTGGTGATCGCGCTGGTCGCAGAGACGCAGCAACGGACCAGTTCTCACACAATCGCTGCGTTCGGTACGCCGACGATCGTGCATTTCTGCACCGTATTGCTTATCTCGGCTATTCTGAGTGCACCGTGGTCCACGCTGTCAGCCGCCGCCGTCATCCTCGGCGTAATTGGCGCGGCGGGTATCGGATATGTGTTCCTCGTCACCAGGAAGGCGGTCCGCCAAACTGACTACCGGCCCGTTCTCGAAGATTGGGTGTGGCACGTTGTGCTCCCTCTCGTTGCGTACACGATTCTTTTAGGAGCAGCCGTCGCGCTCGGCCGTCACACCGCGAGCGCGCTATTCATGATTGCCGCGACGTCGCTGCTTCTTCTCTTTATCGGAATCCACAATGCGTGGGATACCGTGACGTTCGTTGTGGTCGAGCGAAATAAACCGCGCAAGGCTGATTGACAGCCCGCCCGGGAATCCATAATAGGGTATGGTCGCAATCGGGATCGGCGCGCCCGCTCTCTCGTTTGAGAGAACGAACGCCCGTCCCGTCACGCGGTAAGTACTCTTCACGAGGGAAGGCGTATGCGAATGAGATGTGCTCTCGCTGCCTTTGCGCTGCTGCTGTGGTCAGCTCCAGCAGCGGCGCAGACGCGAACCGTGACAGGCACGGTCACTGACGCTCAAACCGGCGATCCGGTAGAAGCTGCCCGAGTAACGGTGCGCGGCACCACGCTCGGTGGCAACACCAACGCCACCGGGACGTTCACCATCGCCAACATACCGCAGGGGCAGGTGACCCTCGCGGTGCGGCGCATCGGCTATCAGCCAGTGCTGGTGACTCTCGCCGCCGGCCTGACAAGCATTCGCGCTGCGCTGACCCGCGATCTTCTGCGTCTCTCCGACGTAGTAGTCACCGGACAGGCAACGGCTGTCGCGCGGCAGAATCTGGCCAATGCTGTCTCAACCGTGAGCGCAAGGGATGTATCGCGAGTATCTGCGCAAAGCGTCGAGCATGCCATTCAGGGGAAAGTCGCGGGGGCATCAATTCAGTCCAACTCCGGCGCACCTGGCGGCGGCGTGCAGGTCCAACTACGGGGGATTACGTCGATCAACGCCGCGTCCGAGCCGCTTTACGTCGTGGACGGAGTGGTGCTGAGCAACGTCGCGATCCCATCGAATCAAAACGCGGTGACGCGATCCACCGGCGGCTCCAATCCCAATCTCACGCAGGACGCTCAGGTCAATCGCATCGCCGACCTCAACCCGAACGACATCGAGAACATCGAGATTCTGAAGGGCGCGTCGGCATCGGCGATCTACGGATCGAGAGCCTCGAACGGCGTAATTATCATCACCACCCGCCGAGGCAGAACGGGCGCGCGCCGCATCAACGCGACGCAACGCATGGGCTTCTCCGCGATCTCGAACACGCTTGGCTCCCGCACGTTCAAGAGCGCGGACGAGGCGGTGGCAGTGTTCGGTGCGGCGGCTGCCGGCGTCTTCACGCCGGGCGTCGTCTTCGACCAGGAAAGGGAACTGGCCGGCCGGAAGCCGCTGTCCACCGAGTCAGTGATCGACATGAGTGGTGGTGATGTAGACACCCGATACTTCGTGTCGGGCGTGTGGAAGCACGACGGCGGAATCATAGACAATACCGGCTTCGCGAAGCAGTCGTTGCGCGCGAATCTGGATCAGGATTTCGGAGGCCGCCTCTCACTCAGCGTACAGACCAACCTCACACGCACGCTGGCGCAACGCGGTCTCACGAACAACGACAACGCGAGCGTGAGCTTCTGGATGACGCTGCCATTCACGCCGAGCTTCGTCGACCTTCGGCGGAAGGCCGATGGAACGTTTCCGGTGAACCCGTTCGTAGCGAGTAATCCGCTCCAGACCGCTGCCCTGATGAAGAACGACGAGACAGTGTGGCGGTCCATCGCCTCCGGCCGCATGACGTTCAACATCATTCAGAAGCCGTCGAATACCCTCCGCTTCGTGACGAACGGCGGAGCCGACTACTTCAACCAGGACAATTCACTGCTCTTCCCGCCGGATCTGCAATTCGAGCCGATTGACGACGGTGAGCCCGGGACCGCACTGCTCAGCAAGAGTGACAATCTGAATCTGAACGGCGGCGCTAGCCTGGTACATACATTCACGCCAGGCGGGCCCTTCACCGCGACCACTTCGATCGGCATGAACGCGGGATCGCGTGATCTTCGGATATCGCGCATTGTGAGCCGGAACCTGGTCGGCGGACTCGGGATCGTCGGCGCCGGAACGGACGTGCAGGTTGCTGAGCAGCGACAGCGCGTCGAGACCGTAGGCTTCTTCGCGCAGGAAGAGGTGCTTCTTCTCAACGAGCGCCTGTTGCTCACCGGGGGGATCAACGCCGACCGCAGCAGCGCCAACAGCGACACGGACAAACTCTTCTACTATCCCAAGGTCGCCGCGTCGTACCGGTTCATCCAGCCGATCAGCTTCATCAACGAGCTCAAGGTGCGCGCCGCGTACGGGCAGTCCGGCAACGAGCCGCTGTTCGGACAGAAGTTCACACCGCTGACGGCGACGCAGAACATCACCGGTCTCCCGGGACTGGTGGTGCAAGGGACCGTCGCATCGACCGATCTTCGCCCGGAGAGGCAGCATGAGCTGGAGGGCGGAGCCGACATGACCATTGCCCGCGGCCGCGGGTCCCTCGAGCTGACGGGTTTCAGAAAGAACGTGTCCGATCTCCTGCTCCAGCGCACGCTGGCGCCGTCGTCGGGCTTCCTGACGGAGATCTTCAATGGCGGCAAGCTTCGCACGACTGGCGTCGAGGTCGCCCTTAATGTGGTGCCCATTCAATCGGCTATGACCGAGTGGATTTTCCGGACTACGTTCTTCTCGAGCCGTAGCAAGATCGTCGAGCTTCCCGTCCCGTCGTTCAGAGCCGGCGGATTCGGAACGTCACTCGGCTCATTCGAGATCGAGCAAGGCCACTCCCCGACACAAATCGTCGGCAACGACACTCTGCCGGATGGTACGCGCGTCGTCCGCAAGATCGGTGACGCAAACCCTGATTTTATCATGTCGTTCGTGAACGACCTGAAAGTCGGACGGTTCAGCCTCTATGGACTGCTCGACTGGCACAACGGCGGCAGCGTCATCAACCTCACCAAGTTCCTATACGACCTCGGCTCTAACACAGCCGACTACGCCGAGCCGCTCACCGTTGGCGGCACTGAAACCACAGTGGGGGCGCATCGCCTCGCCGTCTGGCCCAGACAGACCGCGATCTATGTCGAGGACGCGTCGTTCGCGAAGCTGCGCGAAGTGACGCTTTCCTACGACGTTCCCTCGCAAATCGTATCGCGCTTCGGTCGCGGGTTGCGATCGATGCAGGTAAGTCTGAGCGGGCGCAACCTTGCGACGTTCACGAGTTACACCGGGCTCGATCCCGAGGTGAGCAACTTCGGCAATCAGCCGATCGCCCGGAACATCGACGTCGCTCCTTTCCCGCCGAGCCGGAGCTACTGGCTCTCGGTGAACCTGGGTTTCTGAAAATGCCTACAATGGGACATCGGCCGATGAAAGCCTTGACGATAACCACCGTGGCCGCCGTGCTGCTCGTTGCGAGCGCATGCAGCGACCTGGTGGTGCCGGACTATAACAACCCCAGTCTCGAAGACCTGCAGAACAATCCGACGCCGACCAAGATTGCCCAGGCTGCGCAGGGACTGCTGGTCGGAACGCGGGTGCAGCAGGGGACACAGAACGGTTACGTCTCTCTTCTCGGAATTCTCGGACGCGAGTCGTACAATTTCGATCCTGCGGATCCGCGATTCATCGTGGAGATGCTGATCGGACCACTCGACGGGGGCAGCCCCGCCTTCGGCGGCAACCTGTTCTCGCAGCCTTACGCCAACATCAGGAACGCGAACATCCTTCTCGCCGCGTTGGACGTCGTTGCGGGATTATCGCCGGCACAGAAGTCGGCTACCAAGGGATTCGCGCACACAATTCAGGCGCTCGACTACCTGTACGTCATCAACACGCGCGATACGTACGGCGCGCCCCTCGAGGTGAACGTCGCGCCGACCGGCACGCCCGCGCCGATTGCGTCGAAAGCCGACATCTTCGCGCACATCTCCAAGCTTCTCGACGACGGCCTTGCCGAGCTCCAGGCGGGTGGAGGTGCGTTCCCGTTCGCACTGAGTCCCGGGTTCGCGACGGCGGCGACGCCGGCAGAGTTCGCGAAGTTCAACCGCGCGCTCAAGGCTCGCGTGGAGGCGTATCGCGGCAACTACGCGGCCGCTCTGACGGCGGTGAACGCGTCGTTCATCGATACCGGTGCTCCGCTCACTCTCGGCGTTTACCACTCTTTCAGCACGGGGTCGGGTGATCTTCCGAACCTGCTCTTCGATCCTACCGGGCGAGCTATAATCGCGCACCCTTCCATTAGATCGGATGCTGAGACCAGGCCCGATGGAACGCTGGACGCTCGCGCGCTGAGCAAAACGGCCACCATCACTTCGCGTACCGTGCAGGGAGTCACGTCCGACCTCGTCTTCACTATCTACCAATCGAACGTTGCACCCGTGCCGATCATCCGGAACGAGGAGCTGATTCTGCTCCGGGCAGAAGCTCGCTTCTTCACCGGCAACACTGCCGACGCGTTGAGCGACATCAACTTCATTCGAACGACATCCGGCGGACTCGCGGCGCGAGGAGCTTTCGCCAACGTCGCGGATTTCACGACCGAGCTCCTCAAGCAGCGTCGTTACTCACTCATGTTCGAGGGAGGACACCGGTGGATAGACGCGCGGCGGTTCGGAACACTCAACGCTCTGCCGAAGGCGCTTCCGTCGCACAACATTCACAGCCGATTCCCCTTCACTGAGGCCGAATGTCTTGCTCGAGCCCCGGAAAAGCCGGAGGGGTGCGGCTAAGCGAGGGGCGCTAGTCCGCGTGTTTGACGAAGGCCGCAAGATGCGAGTAGCTGTCTCTATTCTACTGTCTCTTGCGGCCTTCCCGTCCGCGCCTCTCGCTGCGCAGCGTGTCCAGACGGGATTTCTCGATCGTTCGGTGACTCTGAGTGGCGTTGCCTACCGCTACCAGGTTTATGTCCCGGCGAACTATTCGGCGACGCAGCGGTGGCCCGTGATCCTGTTCCTCCACGGGGCGGGCGAGAGAGGCAATGATGGGCTTCTGCAAACGACTGCCGGGCTTGGATCCGCAATCCGCCGTCGTCCTTCGTCCTACCCGGCGATTGTAGTATTCCCCCAGGCGCCCGCGGATTCGTCGTGGCTCGGCATACCTTCGCAGGTTGCCATGGCAGCGCTCGAACGGACTCTTGCCGAGTTCAGTACTGATCCTGACCGTCTGTACCTGACAGGACTGTCGATGGGCGGCAACGGGACGTGGCATCTGGCGTATCAATATCCCGAACGTTTCGCGGCCATCGCACCGATTTGTGCATTTGTCGTTGTCCCGCCCGCAGCGCGAGGCTTCAGCTCCGCAGTACCGCTCGACAGCGGCGTACCGTTCATTACGCTTGCGCGTCGTCTTGGCCGCCTTCCAACGTGGATTTTTCACGGCGAGATCGATCCACTCGTACCCGTGACAGATTCGCGCCTGGCGGCCGAGGCCATCCGAAGTGCGGGGGGTGACGTCAAGTACACCGAGTTTCTCGGTATGGAGCACAACGTGTGGGATGCGGTCTATGCGTCACCACAGTTCCTCGAGTGGCTGTTCGCGCAGCGGCGCAGACGATAGTCCGTTTCACCAGCAAGGAGCGTAGTGATGTCACCCGACAACGCCGCCAGGAGAATCAGTTCACGTTTATCGACTCCCCGTTGCCGGCCTTTTCACGACAGCATGGACTGCGGGTATCGGCGCCCGCCACCATCACGCTGCTGGACAACCTGGGCAGCCCTGGCGACTCCCGAGCTGAGCGCTACACAGTGGATGAAGCAACGAGGACGGCGCGACTCACGCATTCCTATGGCTCGACGCCCGCAGTCGTCACGGAGATCGGCGGCAGCGTACAGAATCTGCCAGGGAGCCGTACGCTGGTGTCGTTCGGTACAGCGGGACGCGTGGAGGAGTACGATGAGGCAGGAAGAGTGATGTGGCGCATCGAGGCTGCGATCACCGAGTGGCTGATGAGTAGTCGTTGCCCACTAGAAGTACGTTCCCGGCGCACCTGAGACGAAGGAGAGCCCGCGAGTGGCGCCAGCGGGGACCTCCACGGTATCGCCGACTCCACTCGGTCGCGTGTGCAATCCGTACACGATAAGGGCTGAATCACGAAGTGCGTTTCGAATCGACACGTGAATCGCGGTTCCCGCTGGCCCTCGAATCAGTGGCCCGGGGTTCTGCAATTGGCGCCCGGCTTGCGCGAACATTGGCATTACGAGCCCAGGCCCGTCCGGACCGTCCGGATACCATGTCCCCTCTCGCGCCTCGAGTGCGACGGTGAGCACACCGTTCTGCAGGGTTCCAGCGGCGACGCGATTGTCGTTCGGCGCGACTCGATCAGGAGGAGGAGCGGCGGTTTTTGCCGACGAGCGCTGCCAGAGCGAATCCGGCGTAGCGCAGCGGGAGCGAATGGAACGTATTCGACATCGGGCCTCGCAGGTTCAAGCTACGATACCAGACAATCGCCACATGCGCCACGTAGTGTGGCGCGAGGTCCTCTAGAAGAAAAGCGGGACTCGCGCCTACTTGCTCCGGACCGATGGACAGCCCTGAACTGACTCGCGCCGAAGTCGACGGACATTCAATCGCCTGCCGAGAGGCTGGTCAGGGCCAGCCACTGGTACTGCTCTACCGATTCTCCGTGATTCCCGCAAAGTGGCTCAGACCACCAGGAAGTTCGACATCATCCCCTGGTCTTCGTGCGCCAGCTGGTGACAGTGAATCAGGTACAGCCCGGTTCGCTCAAACTTGATCAAGATGTCCACTGTCTCTCTGTCCCCGAGCAAGACCGTGTCCTTCCAGCCACTCTCCCACGGATAGAGCTGATCACGCCCACCCGTGCGAGACTGAACCTGGAACGACGTGCCGTGCACGTGCACCGGGTGCGGCGCGTTTCCGTTCGTCCGGAAGCGCCATCGTTCTACCTGGCCCACGGGAACCCTGAAATCGATCCGGCTGATGTCGTATACCACGCCGTTGATCCGCGTCATGCCGTCAAAGCTGAACGTCCGAGTGGGCGTCGCCGGTCCGGACAGCGGAGTAATTGACGAGAGTGTCCCCGTTGGAATCGTCG
>WNGF01002048.1_pt1 | contig 28842 bp, 26 predicted proteins | sample 5400641 | NCBI WGS metagenome assembly WNGF01 (sample SAMN13153371, study PRJNA577476) | soil metagenome | isolation source: 80 cm soil or saprolite under grassland replicate 2 | place: USA:California | collected 2016-06-15 | reverse complement strand
CTCGAGTGGTCGAAGGATCACGCCCTGTTCATCCTCACGCTGGCCCGGCCGGAACTGCAGGATCGTCGCCCGACGTGGGGAGCGGGCAGGCGCAACTTCATCTCGGCTTACCTCGATCCGCTCGCGACGGCCGCGATGGAGGCGCTCCTGCGGGGGCTGGTCCCCGGCCTGCCGGACGAGCTGCGAACGAGGATCCTCGATCGAGCCGAGGGCGTGCCGCTGTACGCCGTCGAGACGGTCCGGATGCTCCTCGACCGCGGGCTGCTCAAGAAGGACGGATCCGAGTACCGCCTGACCGAGCACGTGGTGGACCTGGAAGTCCCACAGACCCTCCACGCCCTGATCGCCGCGCGTCTGGATGGTCTCGCTGCTGAAGAACGATGGCTGCTCCAGGTCGCCTCGGTGATGGGCAAGACGTTCTCCAAGCCCGCCCTCGCCGCGGTGACGAGCATCCCGGCGACGGAGATGGACACCCTGCTGACCTCGCTCGTGCGCAAGGAGGTCCTGCAGGTCCAGGCGGACCCTCGCTCGCCCGAGCGAGGCCAGTATGGCTTCCTTCAGGACCTGGTGAAGCGCGTCGCGTACGAGACGTTGTCGAAGAAGGAACGCAAGGCCAAGCACCTCGCGGTCGCCTCGTACCTGCAGACGTCTTCGGGCTACGAAGAGGATGAGGTCGTGGAAGTGATTGCGTCCCACTACACCGAGGCGTATCGAGCGGCGCCGGATGCTCCGGACGCAGAGGCGATCAAGGAGAACGCACGGACGATGCTGGCGCGAGCCGGTGAGCACGCAGCGTCACTCGCCGCCAACGAAGAGGCACAACACTACTTCGAGCAGGGCGCCGAACTGGCCGAGGATCCCGCCACGCGGGCCGAGCTCCTGGAACGCGCGGGCATGATGGGACGCATGGGTGGACGGTCTGATATGGCCACCGACCGGTTCGAGCAAGCCATCGCCCTCTTCGAGCAGGCGGGGCATACGCATGCCGCAGCCAGAGTCTCCGCGCGCCATGCCGAGATCATGTGGCAGACCGGACGGCTGGCGGACGCCGTCGACCGCATGGAGCAGGCCTTCGAGACGTTGAAGAGCGAAGAGCCGGACGAGGATCTCGCGATGTTCGCAGCGCAGCTCGCCCGCTTGCTCTTCTTTTCCGGCCACTCGGACCGGGCTCTGGAGCGGTTGGAGATCGCCCTCGATATCGCGGAGGGGCTCGGCCTCCCCGAGGTTCTGTCGCAGGCGCTGAACACCAAGGGCGTCGTCATGATGTCGAGGGGTAGGGGGAACGAGTGCGTGGCGCTCATGGAATTCGCCCTCAAGATCGCGCTGGAGAACGACCTCTCCTCGGCGGCCCTCCGTGCCTTCTACAACTTGGCCGACCAATGCATTCAGACGGATCGTCACCAAGACGGAGTCGAATACGTGCAGCGAGGACTCGCCCTCGCGCGCAAGATCGGCAACCGCCTCTGGGAGTGGCAGATGCTCGGCCAGTTCTATCCCTTCACCGCGCTGGGCCAGTGGGATGAAGCCCTGGAGATGATCGGCTCCATCCCTGAGGAACGACTGGATGACGTTCGGACGGTCTTCACGAACCTCCTGATCGGGTGGTCCATCATCCATCTGAACCGGGGCGAGCTCTCAGAGGCCGCCAAGGTCTTCGACCGATTGTCAAAGGTGGAGGCGTCCGCCGATGTCCAGGAGCGTGCGTCGCTCGCCGTAGCACATGGCATGCGAGCTCGCGCGGAAGGCCGGCACGAAGACGCACTGAAGGCAGCCGAGGAGGCGTTCGGAGACCGGGAGCTGCTCGGGTTCGGGTCGGAGATCGTCAAGGAAGCGTTCGTCCTGGCGACCGAGTCGGCATTGACCCTTGGAGACGCGACGAAGGCGGAGGAGCTCCTGACGATAGTGGAAGAGGTCCCTCCTGGCAGGCTGCCGCCGTTCCTTGATGCGCAGGCGAAGCGCTTCCGAGCCCGCCTTGCGGAGCAGAGGGGGGCGGACGGCCTGGTCGAGCAGTTGTTCAAGGCAGCCACCGGGGTGTTCCGAGAGCTCGCCACCCCCTTCTCCATGGCGACCACCCTGCTCGAGCACGGCCAGTGGCTCGTCGCGCAGGGACGGGTCGGTGAGGCTAAGGGCCTCCTGGATGAGGCGCGCGAGATCTTTGCGCGGCTCAAGGCGACGCCATGGCTGGAGCGGGTTGAGCAAGCCTCGTCGGCGTGGCCCGAGTCCGAGGCCGTTACCGGGCGAGTCTGATCCCTTGCATTCCATCAGGGAGTAGGCGCCCCTGGCGCACGGGGGGCGCCAGGCACGAAGATGGCCGCGATCGCCGGGGTCGGGCAGGGAGCGAGGTGGCCACGCGAAGCGTTGTCTCGGTACGGATGAACCGGTGGGCGGTCCTCGCCGGCCTCTATCCCAGGGGGCGCCCGCCTCATTCACGGCAACGCCGACCGCTCGGCCGATAAGGCAAGCCGGGCGCGGGGCAATCGAGGTCAGGCGGCGATTGCAGTTGGCGGGTATCGATCGGTTCGATCCGGCGATCATCGCGTCGGCCGGCGGGAACGTTCTGCGGAAGCCCCTCACGTTCGGCAAGGTCGACGTCCTAGAGCTCGTCGATCTGGCCGATCACCTGCGTCGACCGCGGGCACAGCCGCTCCTCAGCGCACCGCGACGCTGGCCCGGCGGGCCAGGACCAGGCACGCCAGAGCCAGGAACAGCGCACCGAACCCGCCCATGATCGTCCAGTCCACCCATACGGCCCTGGAGAAGCTGTCGCCATACTGGGCCAACAGCGGCGGGCCCAGCGAGCTGCCACCTCTGGCCAGCAGCTCGTCGAGGCTCAGTCCGCGCCCGAGTGCCTCGAACGCCCACCGGTCCGACATCGGGTAGCTCAGGAGCTTGCCGATCGTCGCCATGATCGGCACCGGCAAGATGGCCCCGGAGAACAGCACCTGGGGGAAGCACAGCAGTGGCATGGCTACCGTTGCCTGCGCCGGCTCGGAGACTGCCGCAGAGGTCAACAGGCCGAGAGCCAGGGCGGCCACGGCATCCAGCAGGAGGGTGACGGCCAGGGATCCCTAGACGCCCCACCCCGCGCTCGGCAACCGGTCGAAGGCCCGCAGGATCCCGAGCATCACCACGTCGACGCCCACCAGGAAGGGGACCAGCACGGCGAGCTTCGACATCACGTACGGCCCGATCCGGAGGTTCACCCGTCGCTCCCGTCGGAAGATCGGGAGCTCGGTGACGATCTGCAGCAAGCCCGTAGGTGAGGCCGAAGAAGAACCCGCCGAACGCGATCCAATACAGGATCATGATCGTGGCGCTGGGACTGGGATGGGCGAAGTCGAACGCTCCCGGCTTGAACAGCACGACGAACATGAGGACAACCAGAACGGGCGTGCCGACCAGGATGGCAAGCGTCAGCCGATTGCGCACCAGGATGTCGATGTTCCGGCGGGTAAGCAGCGCCCATTGCCCCACCGGCCCAATCGGACGGGCGACCGAAGCGGCCCGTTCGTCCCCTGAGGCCTCGGGCCAGGAAGCATCGCCGATCGCCCGGTCCTTCCGGGATGCTTCGAACCGGTGCCCCCACTCCTCGGGCGTGGCTTCCTGACCCAGCCGCTCGTAGATCTCGGCGAAGGAGTCGACCACGAAGTACTCGGTGGCCTCCTCGGGCCGACCGAAGAAAGCGAGGTGGCCTCGGGCCAAGAACACCACCTTGTCGCAGATTCCGATCTTCTCGGGAGCGTGTGTGGTCAGGATCACCGTGCTTCCCGAGTCGGCCAGTCGGCGCAGGAGGCGCATCATGTCCGACTCCGTGGCCGGATCCAGGCCGGAGGTGGGCTCTTCCAGGAAGAACACCTCGGCGTGGTGAGCAGCTCCACCCGATGCTGACAGCTTGCGCTGCCCGCCGGAGAGTGAGCCCACGCGAAGCTCGGCCCGCTCGGTAAGGTCGAGCGCGTCCATGGTGTGTGCGACCGATGCATCGATCTCCTCACGCGAGGTGCCCGCAGGGAGGCGGAGCCGAGCTGCATAGCGCAGGGTGAGCTCGAGCGGCAGCTCCCGGTGGATGATGTCCTCCTGCGGCACGTAGCCGAGCCGGGACCGGAAGGCGCCGATGTTCCCGTACAGGTCCACGCCGTTGTACAGAACGGCTCCCTCGTCGGCCGGATGAACGCCGGCGATGGCATCGAGCAGCGTGGACTTGCCCGCGCCGCTCCCGCCCACGATGGCCACCAGTTCTCCCGGCTCAACCGAAAACGAGACGTCGTGGAGGATCCGCTTGCCGCCGCGGACGCGTCTGCTCACTCCTCGTACGTCGATTCGGAAACCCGCTCCCGGTCCGCGACGAGGACTCCAGGCAGGCCCTCGGGGCCGGGCTTCGCTGCGGCCAGCGCCGAGTCGAGGGCAGTGTCGCCTCGTCGAAGCTCCTCGAGTTCAGCGCTGGAAAGGACCCATAAGCGCGATGGTGACTCCGCGGTGATAGTGGCCAGACAGGCAGGGGCGCCGAGGTGGCGCCGCGTCCCCGATCGACTGCCCGGCCTCGAAGTACCAGGTCTCGTCGGTTCCCTTGACCGTCCCTGCCAGACGCCCGGATTCGATTACATAGAAGCGCCGGTACAGAACCTCCCCCGCCTCCACCTCACCTTTCCGCATCCGCAGGGCCAGTTCGTTCAGGAGCTCCCGGGAAAGGCCGCGGAGAACCGGCGCCTTCCGCATGAGCCGGACCCGCCCAGCAACCTCACGCCAGTCCTCCAGCCGGTCGGTCTCGCCGATCTTCACGACGCCGGTTATACGTGGCGGGTCCGGCCCGGTTCAAGCCCACCCGGAGGCCGGCCGCCGTCCGTACCTCATCCTGACCCGCCAGGCTGCCATCGCCGTCTTGAACCGAGTCGTGGCCGTGCCGGCAACCCGGACGGTTCGAGAGATTCCCACCGATGTCGTCCTGGAGGAGGACGACAGCATGCCCAGCGCGCTGTGACCAATGCGGTGCTCCGGCCCAGCTCGATCAGTGACAACTAGGGCATCTCCCACGTCGCAGGCCCTTCGTTCCGGTTCACTTCGACAACCCCGCGAATCAATCCCGTTTCGACTCAGCATCCATGAGCGCATACAGCGTGCCGTACTTGAGGATGAAGCATGGCAGGTGATTGGGCGGCCTCCATCCCCATTGCCATCGCCCCCCGATCGGGTGACCGCCGGAGAGAGTGACATTTTCGGCTAAAGAGCGGATGCCTCACGTGCCACCCCGCCTCTACATTCCGGGCGCGAGGACGTACCTGAGACGACGTTTCCAACGTGCGTGCTCATGACAAAGGGGGGCCCCAATGAAGCGGCTCGTAGCGACCGTCGTGCTTCCGATCGCCCTGTTCGTGCTCCAGGTCGGCTTCTTGGCGACTCCGGCCTCAGCTCGACTGGGGATCCAGTCGAATGCCGACATCGGCACCAAGCCCTTCGAGGCGCCACCCGGGGAGGGCCCGAGCGCCAGCGCGAAGCCTCCGAGGGCGATCCTCGAGGCCAAGCCAAACCCACGCACCAAGCCTCAGCTCGCGGTCGGCGCAAATGTCAACGTGAGCAGAAAGACCGGCAACCAGCTAGAGGCAGCCATTGCGATCGACCCAACGAACGCAGACCGAGTATTCACTTCCTCCAACGACGAGACGCTCAACCTGGCCGGGGTGTTCACCGCAAGGAGCACTGATGGAGGGGCGAATTGGACTACCGGCGTGGTCGGTACGGGAGCTGACGGGTTCGCCGCCGCGTGCTGCGACCCCAGCCTGTCGTGGGACTCGTTCGGGAACCTGTTCCTCGCGTACCTCGCACTCGGCCCACCCCGCACCGTGGAGCTTCTCGTCAGCACGGACGGCGGGGGGACGTGGACCTCAATCGGACCGATCGACACCGGCGCCGGCAAGGACCAGCCCACCGTGACCACCGGCCCGGGGTCGGTGTGGGTGACGTGGCGAGACAGCTCTGGGACGGGGATCCAGGCGCGGGGGGCGGCGGTGAGCGGCCTCGGAGCGGGCAACATCGGTCCGTTCAACGCCGAGCAGACCGCCCCTGGTTCCGTAGGAGGAAACTACGGCGACATCGCCATCGGTCCGGCAGGCCAGGTACTGGTCGCCTACCAGATCCCGGCGACAGGAGAGGGCCCGGCCACCATCTTCGTGAACCTGGATGCGGACGGACTTGGGGCTGGAGGGTTCGGCGCCGCGACCGCCGCCACCACGACGAACGTCGGAGGCTTCGACTTCATCCCCGCTCAACCCGACCGTTCGGTGGATGCAGAAGCCGGGTTGGCATACGACCGCTCCGGAGGACCCAACAATGGACGCGTTTATCTCGTGTACAACGAGGAGACTCCGGACGAGAGCAACGACACCGACGTCATGGTCCGGTCCTCTCCGAACGACGGGGTGGCGTGGAGCGCCCCCGTCAGAGTGAACGACGACGTGGGCACCAACAGCCAGTTCCTACCGAAGATCGCCGTGGACCAGGCTACCGGTGACGTCGGGGTGAGCTTCCACGACGCCCGGAACGACCTGCCCGGCGATCCGGATGGGCCGAACAACGACGCCCAGGTGTTCGGATCGAGGAGCACCAACGGCGGAGTCACGTTCGAGCCGAACTTCCTGGTCAGCGCCGGCACCTCTGACGAGGATGGGGCCGAGCCGCCGCCCCCGTGCTGTCTGGACCTCGACTACGGGGACTACACGGGCCTCGCCTTCTTCCAGGGTATCCTTCGCCCTGTCTGGGCGGACAACTCGAACAGCACCGGTGACAACCCGGACGGCACCTTGACCAGATTCGACGTCTACACCGCCGGTGTGTCGTTCGCGCCACCGGAGATCTCCATCGACGACGTGAGCCTGAACGAGGGCGACGCCGGGACGACCGCTTTCACCTTCACTGTCACGTTGAGCGGTGCCTCGCCCGACCCGGTCACGGTCGACTTCGCCACGGCTGACGGTACCGCCACGGTCGCGGATGGCGACTACCAGAGCAATTCCGGGACGCTCACCTTCGTGCCGGGCGATACCAGCGAACCGATCACCGTCCTGGTGAACGGCGATACGAAGTTCGAGCCGAACGAGGACTTCTTCGTGAACCTGTCGAATCCGGTGAACGCCACCATCGATGATGGGCAGGGCGACGGGACGATCCTGAACGATGACCCTGTGCCGGCGGTCTCCATCGACGACGTGGCCGTGGACGAGGGCAACTTCGGTCCGACCCCGGCCACGTTCACCGTGTCGCTGTCGAACCCGAGCTTCCAGACCATCACCGTCGACTTCGCCACGGCCGACGGAACGGCGACGGTCGCGGACGGCGATTACGTGCCGGCGGCGGGGACGGTCACGTTCCTCCCCGGAGACACCAGCGAGGAAGTCACCGTGACGGTGAACGGCGACACGAAGATCGAGCCGGACGAAGACTTCTTCGTGAACCTGTCGAACCCGGTGAATGCCACCATCGCCGATGGCCAGGGCGAAGGAACCATCGTGAACGACGATCTGTCACCCAGCGTGCCCTGCACGATCACGGGCACGAACAAGAGCGATCACCTGGTCGGCACTCCCGGGGACGACGTGATCTGCGGGGGCAACGGAAACGACCTCATCGAGGGCCTGGGCGGGAACGACGTGCTGATCGGCGGGAACGGCCGAGACAGGCTGCTCGGTGGAGACGGCAACGACCTGCTCCTGGGAGGGAATGGAAAGGACATCCTGGAGGGCGGAAACGGCAACGACACCCTCCGGGGTGGCAACGGAGCCGACAAGCTCGTCGGGGGACCTGGCTCGGATGCCTTGTTCGGCGGGAGAGGCCCCGACAAGCTGGACACGGTGGACGGAGTCTCCGGCAACGATCTGGCCGACGGCGGTCCCGGGCCGGACAGCTGTATGGTCGATCCGGGAGACGGGGTCATCTCGTGCTAGCGCTGTGTGGGCTCAGTTCGGAAGGGCCGCGGATGTTTCCGCGGCCCTTCCCCACCTGGTGAGGGAGCCCGGAACCGACCCGACTGCGGGCCCGTCTAAGGAACGAGCGAGCATGGACAGGCGTCCACACTTCTTCTCGCGGCCGACGTTCCCCCTGGTTACAGGGGGGGCGTCGCTGTTGATCCTCCTGGGGGTGGCGTGTGGGGGCAAGGCGCCGTCGAGTTCTCCGGCCGCGTCGGTTTCGCCAGCTGAGGCGACCACCTCTCCCGGCTCCCTCGTTCCGGCATTGACCATCCTGTCGCCGCGCTCGGGACAACGAGTATTGGCTCCGGTCCCCATCCGATACCGGGTGGGAGGATTCGTACCCGGGAAGACCTCCCTCATCGTGTATCTGGGGGAGCCGGGGTCCAGCCTCTCGTTCGAGTTTCCGCTGGCATCTGCGACGGGAGTCATTCGCTTGGAAGACCACCCGATGCTGTCCGGCAAGAGAACACTCACGTTCAAGCTAGCAATGAATCATCAGCCCCTGGAGGATGCGGAGGCTGAGGTGATCCTTCCGAACGTGATCATAGAAGGGGAGCGAGGCGCGGCCTGACCGCTTTGCGTGACCACGGGAAGCCTCTAGCCAGCTTGTTCCAAGCGCCGCCCGGCCGGCTCCGCACCGAGCCATCAGTCGGCTTTCCTAGCCCTTCTCGGATCGCTGTCCGGTGGCCTCAGCGATGCCGCTTTCTGTGCCCGCTGACGGGCTTCGGGCGCCAGGCTGGGCGGCGTGACCGCCACCTGCTCGGTGTCTTCCCGGCAGCAGGTGGCACCGCCCACCGTCGCCGGTCCTCCTCGGTTGAGGTGGAGGGCTCTTCTGGCTTGTCCTCCTCGAAGTAGGGCGCGATCCAGTCCTCCATCCCCAGCTCCAGTCGGATGGCGTCGATGTCGGGCACCGACGAACCCCGGGCCCGGGCGCTCTCCCACCGCCACTCCAGGTCTCGCAGCAGCGACTCCAGCAGGGGCCGGCTGTCGAGGCCCTCCGCCGCCTCTCGAGGGGTCAGCCCGCCGAGGGCCGGGACCGCCTCGTCCAACCAGACCTGCTGCCACGCCCGAGCGGCCTCCGCGGACCCGCCACCCGGCGGCGAGCCCGAACCGCCGCTTCTAAGGAGCTCGACCTCCCCCGCCGGATCGACTACGTCTCGCGAGACCACGCGCGGCGAGGCTCCGATCTCTCGGAGGATCGCCACCAGCCGATCCAGCCGCTCCATCGAGTTGACTTCGACCGATATCCCTCCGGCGTCGAACCCGAGCGTCCCCCGGCTGTACCGCTGGGGCTTGTCGCTCTCCTCCACCAACTCGGTTCCTTGGCGTTCGGCGAAGGCCCGGGCCTCGGCCATGGCCGTGTCCCGCTCGGGCCTGGTCATCTCCCTCCCCAACCACGCGACCGTGTCATCGTCGTCCAGCGCCTCGAAGTCGGCGTTGGCGAGGAGGCGAGCCCGCACTTTGGCCGGGTCGTCCACCTCGACCCGAGCGGTGACGAAGAGGAGCGGGTCGCCGTCCGTGTTGGTGACCGCCACCGGCCGGGCCGCTCGTCCGGCCACCTCCGCGTACAGCGACGGGAGCAACGACGCCGTCAACCGGCTCAGGAGTCCCGCCAGCTCGGGGGAGGCTGTCTCCTCTCGAAGGTCGTTGAGCGCGGCGGTCGGCGTACCGGGCTCGACCGCCGGGACGTCGGGAAGCGGCCGGGTCCGCGCGCTGCCTTTCGGCTTCGATCCGCCCCGGCCACGAGGGCCCCGCCCGGCTCGACCGGCCTTCCGTGTGTACTCGGCGGCCAAGTTGAGCAGCTCGTTCGCGATGTCGTCACCCTCGCGTGAACCGATCCGCATGGTCGCCGCTCCCGTCCGCCACACCCCATCGACCGGGATCAACGCCCCCATGATCACCGTCCATCTGGGTAGCCCCTCTCGGATCTCCGGCGGGATCGAAGCGAACAGCCGGGTGCCGGTCAGGATGTCCGTGATCAGCGATGCCGGCCCCAGCTCGAGCTCGTCCACCTGCCACAGCCCATATCGGGCCCCGTCCGCCCAGTCCCGAGCCCGGCGTGCCAGGTGAGGAGCCGTCGCCGGGTCATCCGCGAACCGTTCGAGGATGGTCCGTTCGGACGAACCCGAACCTCCGTCGGGAACCGGTATCAGGTACCAGGTCCGTTCGACGAGCAGCCGGAGCTCGGCTTCGTCGATCACCGACTTCCCAGACTCGGAGCCGGCCTGTCCCAACTCCGAGAGCCATTCCTCGACGCCAGCCGTGACGGTCGGCTCGAACTCGGGCCGTTCCGAGTACCGCTTGAGGGCCTCTCGCAGCTCGTACAGAGGCGAGGGATCGCGGAACCGCTCCACCGCGCGCTGCTCCCTCGGCCGGCAGCACCGACCGTACCGCTGGCCGGATCCGCAGGGGCAGGGCCTCCTGGAGCCGACCCCGGCGAGGTGGTGATCCGCCTCGACGAGGGCGTCGGCGAAGATGGCTCCGACGAGTTCGTCTTCCGGGTCCTGTTGGGTCAGGGGTTCAAGGAGCTCCAGCGCATCTGCCATCCGGTGCAATTCCAGATAGGCATGAGCGAGGTGGAATCGAAGTCTCGGATGCTCGGAGCGCGTCAGGGCTCCCTCGCGGATCTTCGCAGCCCGCCCGAAGTCGTCTTCCAGCTCCGCCACCTGCGCGACCAGTTCGATGGTCGTGAGCGACTCGGGCTCCAATCTCTCGAGGGAAGCGACGACCTCGCGGGCCCTCGATGGAGAGGTGCGCGAGGCGATCGCAGAAGCAAGCCCGGGCGGAACCGGCTCACCGGCCTCGATCTCGAGGACGGCCTTCGCCGATACCTCGGCTGACACTCGAGGATCGAAGACGTCGTCGACCAGCGCCCGGGCCTCCCGCTCGGCCTTCCGCGTCGCGGATAGGTCCGCTGGACGCCGCCGGGCCATGTTCCTCCTCTTTCTCTTCGATTGGCCCATCTGACCTCCTGGCCATGGGAGTACGACACGAACAAACCAGGGGAAGGTCGGCGACCCGACGACGGATCGTCGTGGGGAGGGGCGGATTGGTCGCCTATATGCTACGGCGAGCCTATGCCCGACTCAGTCTTCCGGGGACCCGAGCAGGTCATCGACGGCCAGCGCGAGCCCCGGAGCCTGCGGCGTGTCGAGCGTTTCCTCCCGGGCGAACAGCAGCGGGTGACCGTAGCGATCCCCTTCCAGGCGGTACACTTCGACCCGCTCGGCCTCGAGGTCCACGAACCAGAACTCCGGCACGGCAAACCGCTCGTACAGCTCCCGTTTGCGGACCAGCTCGAGCCGTCTCGTCGACGGGGAAGAGACCTCAACGACCAAGTCCGGCGCCGAGCGGAAGAACCGCTTCTCGAACCGTCCGCGGTTCTCGGGGCGCACGTAGACCACATCGGGCTCGACCACGTTCGTCTCCGAAAAGTAGATGTCGAAGGGCGCGGGCAGGACCTCGCCACCGTGCTCCTCACAGTACGTTCCGACCCTCAGGACGAGCTTGGCCACCACGCGCTGGTGCCGCGTGGCCGGTGCGGCGGTCACGACGAGCTCCCCGTCGATGAGCTCGCGGCGGAGGTTGTCGTCGGGGAAGGCCTGCAGGTCCTCGTAAGTGAGGCCGGTCTGGGGCTGGGTCGCCATCCTTCACCTCCCGCGTTCACCATGCGAAGGATAGGAAGAGCCTACGACAAGTCCTCCTCCACGCAGACGCCATCCTCGTCCCGCGGGCCGGGCGACCGTATCTGATCCTCACTCGTCAGGGCGCCATCCCTGTCTTGAGTCGAGTGTTCACCGAGAGAATTTGCCGGCTTGGGGTCGACTGGCTCGAGCAGGTGTGCCGGGCCCTCCGCGCCGCCACCGGCTGCTGAGCGCCAGCCTTGGCCGATACGGCCCAACTCGCCAGGCGTCGCCTTACCAGTAGCGGGCGGTCGCCATCGCGATGACGGCCAGGATCAGCAACGTGAGGTCAAGCTTTCCGTATCGTTGGAGCGCGCTGATGAGCCCTCCCATCCGCGCCTGCTGCTCGGTCGAGGGGGCAGCTCCCGACGCGGCCATCTCGTTCCCCAGGTCCACCAAGCGCTCCACGTTCCGCCCCACGCCGATCGTGCCGACGAACATTGAAACGGACGCCAGTACGGCGCCGATGGTGATGACGAGCCCGAACCTCGAGGTCACCCAGTTGTCGAGGGAGCCGTACAGATCCATGTTCCTCAGCCACAACACCCATCCGGCCAGAACGTTCGTCACGCCCAAGCCGGTCATGACCTTCACGACCCTCCGCTTCTTCACCGCCGCGGTCAGCAGCGGTCCGGCGGAGGGCCCGACCTCGGCCGCGGACGGCCCGATGAACCCGACGAACAGGAACGCGGAGCCGACCCAGAGAACCCCGGCCACGATATGGAAGAAGCGGAAGACGAGAAAGAACGGTGCCGTTGCGACCATTTGTCCTCCCTATCCCGCGGAAATCCGGCGCGCTGGACGATAAACGACTTCAGGCGGCCGTTGCTGACTTTGCCGGGACCAGCTCGAGTTCGGTGGTGATCTCCACGCACCCCTCGAGCGACCGGGCCACCGGGCACTTGGACACGTGGAACCCGAGAATCCGGTCGATCGCCTCCCGCTTCTCCGGATCGGCCTGCAGCCGATACCGGACGTGAACCCGGCGAAGTATGATCACGCCGTCATCGGCCTTCTCGACCTCACCCGTCACGTCGGCCACCAGCCTGCCGTCGGATGCGGGGATCTCGCGCGCCTCCAGCGCGCCTCCCAGGGTGCCGGTCAGTCAACCCCCGGCCGCGGCCACCAGGTAATCGAGAGTGGAGGCATGTGGCTCGAAGGTTCCAGGCTCCTTCTTGTAGTGCTCGGCGATCTCGTCGTGCACGCCGAACAGGACCGGCTGGTCCACCGGCAGCGAGGCTCTGCGGGTCCCGCCGGCGAGGCGTTCGATCCGAACTCGGGACGTGTAGGCGACGGCCATCAGGACCTCCTTTCCGTGTCTCCGACTCATATACCCGCATGCCTCCCTGAACCCGACGGTGGCGCCCAGCCCAGATTCAGGCGAGGGCCGCCAGCTCCTGGCGAACCCGGGCGGCTCGGACCACGTCGCCTTTCGCTTCCCTGAGCGAGAGCGACTGCCTGAGCGCCTCCGCGGCCTCCCCCTTCCGCCGCGTCAGGCGAAGAACGAATCCGAGGTCGGACCACGCATCCGCCATCTGGGGCAGGTAGTCCACGGCTTCGGTCAGGGCAACCGCCTCCCGGGCGAGCCGTTCGGCCTCTTCGAGGTTCCCGCGCTGGGCCTCGACCAGCGCTAATGCCTCTCGCCATGTGATCTGTGAGGCCCAGTCGTCCATCGGCGAGGCGTCCCTGCCCTTCTGTGCGAATTCCTCCGCCTCGTCCAGGCGCCCGGTCAGCGCCAGCACCCGGGCGAACTGGCTCGCCAGCGTGGAGAAGAAGGACTTCTCCCCGAGGCGGTCGAGGGCCAGGACGGGAGCGCGCATGGTTTCCAGAGCTCGCTCGTGGTCACCGAGGATCTCCTCCATCAGGCCGATGCGACTCCCGACGCACGTGATGGAAAGAACCCCGCCCAGGTCTTCCAGGAGGGGCCGGGCTCTCGCCGCTGACGCTCGAGCCTCGTCGGCCCTCCCGAGCATCGCCGCGAGCACGGCCCTGGCAGTGAGGATCGATCCCTCGGCCAGGCGCAACCCCGATGCCTCGGCCAGGAGCTCGTCGCAACGCCGGACACCTTCGGCCGCAGGCGTCGTCCCCCACATGTGGATCCCGCCCAGCCAGTGCAGCAGGAAGGCCTCGTGGGGCGCTCCGGTTCGGCGCGCCAGCTCGATGACTCGCTGGAGCTCCGCCGCCGAGGCGGCGCTGCGACCGTGGGTCCAATGCTTCGCCGCAAGGATCCGGTGGGCGAAGAACAGCCCCATGTCGTCTTCGTGCTCCTCGAAGAACGGGATGGCCTGCTCGGCTACAGCCGCCCGGTCTTCCCACGCCACCGAAACATCCCACCGCCAACCCTCGAGGAGCTTGGCCCGGAGCTCCAGGGCTCGGTCGCCGGCCGTGCGAGCCGCCTCCTTCACCTCATGGATGACGGCTGTCGCCCGGGCGAACTCTCCCAGCTCCATGAGTGCCCACCCGAGGTCGAGCAGCACCGTCGAGCGCCGGGGATCGCCGACGGGTAGCAGCTCGGCGGTGCGCGTGAGCAAGGCCTGCGCCGCAGCCAGGTCCGAGCGGTTCAGCGCCCGTCGCCCGGCGGCCTCCAGATGGTCGGCGGCGCGAGCGGCCAGCGCGCGGGCCCGCTCGTCCATGCTCCCGAGCTCCTCCCGGTAGCGGTACGCCTGCTCCAGGTGATAGCCGAGGATCTCGTCGAATTCCGGCGAGCGTTCCCCTGCCACCCGCTGGAGCCATCCCGCGAACGCCTCATGGAGCTGGGCGCGCGTCTCCTTCGGCATGCCGGCGTAAGCAGCGTCACGGATCAAGATGTGGCGGAAACGAAATGCCGTTTCCCGGACGATGTCCGAGTGATCGGGCCTAATCAGCTCCTTGCGCACGAGGGTCATCAGGTGACCGCCCACTGCGGGGCGCATCGGCTCGGGGGCCAGTTCCGAGACCGCGCTCTGGTAGAAGACCTTCCCCACGACCGACGCCCGCTCGATGACCTGCCGTTCCTCAGCGCCCAGCCGGTCCAGCCGCGCCGCGAGCAGGGCCTGGATCGTGGGCGGGATTGGGATCGTGGCCAGGTCCCCGGTTGGGACCCAATGTCCGTCGTCCCTCCTCAGGAGCTCGTCGTCGATGAGCATCGACAGGACCTGCTCGACGAACAGCGGGTTCCCCTCGGCGGCCTCGGCGATTCTCGACTTCGAGATCCCTGGAAGAAGGGCCATCCCAAGCAGGTTCTCCACGAGGACCTCGCAGTCCCTCTCGGACAGCGGCTCGAGCTGGATCGTGGTGGCGTTGTGCTTTCCTCCTCCCCAGCCGGGCCGGACATCGAGCAGCTCCTGGCGGGCGATGGCGACCAGGAGGATCGGAGCCTCCCGCGACCATTCGGCCACGTGGTCGATCAGGTCCAGCAGTGTCGGTTCGGCCCAGTGGACATCGTCGAACACCGCAGCCACCTGGCGCTGCTCGGCCAGCGACTCGAGCAGCTTTCGGAATGCCCAGGCGATCTCTTCGGCGGGCGCCGTGGCTTCTCGAAGCCCGATGACCTGCATGAGACGATCGGCCACCGCCTCGCGGTCTTCTTCGGGAAGCAGGGCGGCGAGCTTCCCGGCTGCCGCGTCGACCCCATCCTCGTCGGTAATCGCCGCTGCCTGTCTCACCATCTCCACCACCGGCCAGTACGTGATGCCGGCTCCGTAGGGCAGGCATCGCCCACGCAAGGCGGTCGATCGGCCGGCGATCGCCGACACCAACTCCTGGACCAGCCGAGACTTCCCCACCCCTGGCGAGCCGATGACCGTAAAGAGATGGCAGGCCTGGTCCTCGGCGGCCGCCTCAAAGGTCTGCTTCATGAGTGCGAGCTGTCGCGAGCGTCCGACCATGGGGGAGTCGAGGTGCCGGCGGACCGCCTCCGCCTCGGGATGAACCTCGAGCAACCGGAAGGCCGTGATCGGCTCGTCCTTTCCTTTGACGGTCATGGGCTCGGCCGGCTCCGCGGTAATGGCGTCGCGAACCAGCCGGTACGTGGCCTCGCCGATCAGGACCTCACCGGGCTGGGCCGACTGCTCGAGCCTCGCAGCCACGTTGACCGCATCCCCGGTGACGAGCGTCTGCCCGGTCGCAGGATCGCCTGCCACCACCTCGCCGGTGTTCAGGCCCGTCCTGGTGAGGATGGCGATCCCCCGGTCCCGTTCCAAGTCTCGGTTCAAGCGCTCGAGGCGTTGCCGCATCTCCAGGGCAGCCCGCACAGCGCGAAGGGCGTCGTCCTCATGGAGGGTCGGGATGCCGAACACGGCCATCACGGCGTCTCCGATGAATTTCTCCACCGTCCCGCCGTGCGCTTCGAGGGCAGCCTTCATCTCCTCGAAATAGCGAGCCAAGATCTGCCGAAGGGACTCGGGGTCAAGGCGCTCGCCCAGGTGGGTCGACCCCGTGACGTCGGAGAACAGCACCGTGACGACCTTCCGCGCCTCTCGACGCGCGGGTCCCTGGTCAAGCGGCCTGCCGCAGGCCAGGCAGAATCGGGCAACGTCGGTGTTCTCGGTACCGCAGTTCCCGCAGACCGGCACGAGACGAAGTGTAGGTCTCAGCCCCGACCGATCCCAGCCCGAGCGTCGGTGCCGATTCTCAGTGAGGGGATTGCGGCCGCACGGTTCGCCGCTATCGGTGCTTGCGTCGCCAGATCGGCTCGAGGACCCATTCCGAGGGGCCGATGGAGAGGTGGGATCGACCGACTAGGTTCTCGTCCGGTACGTCGGGGGAGCGCCCTCCGGGTTCTCGGGTGTCCTGTTGATCACAAGGCGCGGAGTGACCGGCGGTTCGCCGGAGCGGCGGGGTCCCGACCACGCAGCCGGAACGGCATCGATCAAGTAGGCCAAGCGGTACGCGATCGGCTCGTAGTTCACCCGCCACCCCTGGAAATGAGGCCAGGCCTCGTCCGGGGTGCGCATCATCGGGAAGTCGACGGACTGCAGCCGCGAGATGCCCTGGTCGAACTCCTCCCGGGTGAGCTGTATGCCGGCGTCCGGCATAGGGTCTTCGTCGTACGGGATGCCCACGGTGCTCGCCAGCTGGCGCAGGCACCGGAACCCCATGGCCAGGCAGAGCCGGGCCTGGACGGGGAGGTCGTCCGGAGCCACCGCCGACCACAGCGCCGCCGAGTCCATCACAGAGAGCAGTGCCAGCAGCCACGATGCCTTCGGATGCGGCGAGCGAAAACGCAACAGGATCGGATAGCTCGAGTGGCTCTCGGCCACGTCGGCTGCCCATCGCTCCCATTGCCGGTAGAACTCGGGGAGCTCCTCGATAGTGATGGTGTAGCGGCTGCGGGCCAGCAGCTCCGGGCCCCACGCGGGCAGCCCAGCCCGGACCGCGATCAGCGTGACCTCCGTCTCGCGCCGGTTGAAGGCGCTGTAGAGGGCGGGCAGGTAGGCGATCTGCAGGGCGACCACAATCAGCCCCGTAGCACCGGCCACGAAATCGATCACGGTCGGACCTCCACCTCGGGTCGAGGCGAAGCCGAGGGTGAACAACGAGGAGCCCGATTCGCGAAACGCCGCCGCCAGGTTCCCCGTCGCCGGCCAAAGCACCAGGCCATAGGCCACCAGGTACGAGGCCAGCCAGGAGATCAGCGTCACCGCCAGGACCAGCGGGGCCTGGAAGGCCAGGATCCGGTAGCGCTGCCCGTAGTGGGGCAGCGAGTGACCGGCCATCCGGAAGGCCGCGTCGATGAGTTTGTCGACCGTCCTGAACAGGCGGGCCACTCGCCCGCCGGGCGTGACCAGCGTCTGCAGAACACTCGCCGACGTCGCCAGGGCGATCAGTCCCCCCAGCAGCGCCCCGAGCACTCGCAAGGCCTCCACGACCCCTCCCTTAACCGGCGACAGATCCCGGTGGGGTCAGCGCTGGGCCAGCTGCCCGCTCAGGCTGAACGGCGCCGCCTCGAGTTGTTTGTGGACAGAGGCTGCTTCTTGATGCGACCGACGACTTCCACTCGAACGGGAACGCCATCGATCTCCGCTGGGAGCGACCCGTCTCTCGGGACCTTCACCAGGTTCACCTTCACGGCATAGCCTTTGGCTTCCCGGGCGATCCCGATGCCGTTCACCAGCTTCGAATCGCCAAGAAGCTCCGCCGCCTTCGCCCTGGCAGCTCTTGCCTTGGAGATGCTCGCCGCCTTCATCGACGTCAAGTTAGCAGGTCTACTCTGAGTTCTCGCAGGACCGGCTCCAATGGATTCGCGTACGTCACGCCCATGCCCGCAGGTCCCCCAGCGTCGCTTCCCGCGAAAAGCAAGGCATAGGGGCGGCGATCGCCGCTCGTGTAGATGAGGGACCCGCTGTCTCCGCCCGCACTGAAGGGCTGCCGCGTGCCGGCGATCTCGATCTGATCGTCGAATCGAAGATTGCCGATGTCGTACTCCACGACGACACCGTCGACTTCGAACGCTGCCACCCTCCCGCGCGTGTGACCAGTGGTTCGCCCGACCTTTTCAACCCGAGAGGCATCCTCAGGCGCCGCTACGTCGGTGGACAAGTGCCGCCTGGCACGGGGGAGCCGAGGGTCGTACTCGACATCCTGGTTCAGCGAGGCGATCGCGCAATCCATCGCGTTGGCGGACCCGGACACGAGCCTGACGAACTTCTGGAGGGCGCCAACCACGTCTCTGGGGCGGCGCCCCTTGTCGTACGTGCCGGGCTGGAGGATCTCGTCCCCACGACGCCCCTGGTTCTCATCGGCCAGGACGTGGTTGTTCGACAGGATGAAGACTGACTGTCCGCGGGACACGAACGACCCGATGGTGCCAGCGGTTATTCGGAAGTGACCGACCGAGATGCCGGGTCGAAGCGGCCGGTGCCGGTCCTCGTTCCACGCGTCGCGCTTGGTCACCCTCCCGATGAACCGCACGTCGGCCTCTCCCCGTGCTGCGGATATGAGCTGGGCGACATGGTCGCTTCGCGCCAGCCTCTGGTGCTGGACTCGCACTGCGAGCCTGTAGTCACCCTCGACGGCGCCGGGAGCGACACCGAGGGCGATGCCCGGTTGTACGCGTTCGACGTCCTTCGTCCGACCAGCTGGAATACCCAGCGGGGCGGCCTTCCGGGCCGGGAGCGCCAGCGTCATGGGGTGTGTCTCCGATAACGAAGCCTTCAGATTGCGGACGGAATCGAGATTCATCGATGCCACCTTCTCCCCAACCCCTGCTTGGTAGACTGCTGCCCATGGCTGAATACCATGAAGTGTTCCACGAGCGTCTGTACTTGAGGGAACCTCGTACCGAGCGACTGCGGAAGAGCGCGGCCGGCCGCCTTCGCCACCTCCTGAACACCGGGTGGAAAGAGACGGAGCGGTGGCATGCGGACGACTACATCACGGTCCGCATGGAGCGAAGCGGCGTCGCCCCCCGCATGACGGAGATGCCGAAGATCGTCCCGTCTCAGCCGGGCCCGCCCCGCCGTGGTCCCGGACAAGGGCCACCTTCCGGACAGCGCAGATAGAGACGGGGCCGAGCCGCTGCAGGCGGCGGGTCCACCCTTTAGCCGATCACCCGGACGCCGTCTTTGTAGACCGCCCGGATACGGTCCGGCAGCTTCTCGAAGTCGAATGGGTCGCCATCCAGGACCACCACGTCGGCTCGCTTGCCCGGCGCCAGCGTGCCCAGCTCGTCCTGCAAGCCCATCAGCTCGGCCGCGCTCGACGTGGCCGCCACCAGCGCCTGCGATGGCGTGTATCCCTTCTCCGCCATCAGCACCAGCTCCCGGAGGTTCGTCCCGTGCGGGGCAACGGGGCAGTCCGTGCCCATGGCGACCTTGACCCCCGCCTCCGCGGCGCGCCGGAAGGACTCGAGCTCGGGTCGGCCGAGGGTCCGCAGCTTCTCCCGGACCGGCTCTGGGATCTTCGGGTCCGCCGCCATCTCTTCGGTGGTATCTCCCGCGGTGAGGGTGGGAACGAGCCAGGTCCCGTGCTCGAGCATCAGCTCGATCCCCTCGTCGTCCAGGAACGTGCCGTGGTCGATCGATCGGACGCCGGCCCGGACCGCACGCTTGATCCCCTCCGCCCCGTGGGCGTGTGACATCACCCACCGGCCGAGGTCGCCGGCCGTCTCCACGATCGCCTCCACCTCGGACTGCGTGAAATGGGGGAGCTTCGGATCGTCGAACGGTGAGAGGAAGCCCCCGCTCGAGGCGATCTTGATGACGTCTGCCCCAGCCCGGACCATCTCGCGGACCTTCGCCCGAACGCCCTCGCCGCCATCGCACACGCCGCTGGGCATACCGGGATAGGTCACGCCCCACTGGCTCACCGCGCCGCTGGGCAGCCAGGCATCGCTGTGACCCCCGGTCATGCTGATCATGTTCACTGAGATCTGCATCCGAGGCCCGACGAGCACACCGTCCTCCACCGCTTGTCGCAGCCCGGCGTCGGCCCCGCTCGCGTCTCGGACCGTGGTGATGCCGAGCGAGAGGATCCACCGGAGGGTCTCGGCGATTCGGTAGAACGGATAGGAGAACGGGCGGTGCATCACGGCCAGCTCGTCGAGGTCCTCGTTTCGCATGGCCACGTGGATGTGGCAATCGAACAGTCCTGGGAGGAGGGCCTGCCCGGACACGTCGACGCTCTCGTCGCCGTCGAGGCCCGGCCCCACCTCGACGATCCGTCCGTCCTCGATGACGAGGTCCGCCTCGGCGGGCGGCGCCCCGGTCCCGTCGAATACCGTTCCGCCCGTGAACACCGTCCGCATGGTCTCCTCCGATCCGCCGCTGCCGCGCAGGTCCTGATTAGCCTACCCGGGCGGCCTGGTCGCCCGGACCACGCAGAACTCGTTCCCCTCGGGATCGGCGAGCGTCACGAAGGGGTCCTCCGGATTGCTCGAGCGCCACAGGAACGACGCCCCCAGCGCCTGGATCTGCGCGGCCGTCGCTTCCTCGTCGTCTGCCTCGAAGTCGAGGTGCACGCGGTTCTTGACCACCTTTCCTTCCGGTACGCGCTGGAACGCGATCCTGGGCGCATGCCCAGCTGGATCTCTCAGGGCCACCCAGTCGGCGTCCTTCCATTCCGGGTCGTCCCAGGGTGGCTCCCCTTCCCGAGGCTTGAACCGGGTCACCGAGCTCCAGAACTCCGCGAGTCGCGCCACATCGGCACAGTCGATCACCACATTCGCCATCCGCACGTGGGGTGTCGCAGCTTCCTCCGCCATCCGCCTTCCTTATTCCGTGTAGCGGACCGCTTCAGCTGGAGGAAGGCGCGACGCTCGCCAGGCCGGGCCCAGCGTGACCAGCAGCACCGCCACGTAGATCAGCCCGAGGACGCCGCCGATGCTGGCGAAGTCGATGCCGAAGCCCGGCTGGCTGTCCTGCTGGCGGTAGAAGACGTATCCCATGATCACCCCCACCGTCAGGCCGACCACCGCCCCGATGGTCGCGGTCACCGCCGCCTCGGCCATCAGTCCGCTCAGCACATGCAGCTTCTTGTATCCGAGAGCTCGGAGCACCCCGATCACGTGCCGGCGTTCCACGACTATGCGCAGCGCCACGATCCCCAGCGACAGGATGCCGACGATCAGTCCCATCCGCATGAGCACATCGATGGTGGAGAAGAACGCCCTGTTGGCTCGATCCGCCTTGTCGAGCAGCTTCTGGACGGAGTCCGCGTCCACACCCTGCCCGAACAGCCCACTCTCGATCTTCCTGGCCACCGCGGTCGCGTCGACCCCGTCCTTCACGTCGATCAGCATCGACACACCCAGCGGTGCCCCTTTGAACTGGGCGAAGGTCCGCTCGGTGCCGAACATCCCGTCCAGCAGGCCGAACGGCTGCGAACCGATGATGCGGTAGTTGACCGGCCCGTCGGGTCCTCGCAGGGTGAAACGCTGGCCGGGCGTGCCGAAGTTGGTCACCACCAGGCGTGGGTCACGCGCGACCGCCTCCCACACGGCCTTGTCCGAGCCGTACTTGTCGTCGCGCTGGTCCAGCCGAACCGGCGGGTCGCCGGCCGCATTGGCGCCCAGGACGAACAGGGGGACGAACGTCCGCTCGCTGTCGGAGAACGCATCGTCACCGTCCGTCGGGCCGATGTAACCGAGCGTCGGAAGGGCCAGCGATCGAGCTACCTCCGATCGCACCCCCGAGGGCAGGGTGATGGAGGCCGCGCCCGTGGACAGCACCCGCACGTCGTACCCGTTGCCGAACCGCTCGTAGCTCGGACGGAAGATGACGAAGAACACCGCGAACAGGGACAGCATCCCGACGACCACGGCGAACACGCCGGTGGTCAGGCCGGTCCGGGTCGGCCGCCTGGCCAGGTAGGCGAGGGGCGGCCGCAGCGTCGCCCGCAGTCCGGAGAAGGCCTTCCCCAGCAGCCCCACGACCGTCTCGGCGACGTGGAGATTGGCCGAGGCCAGGATGGTCAGGCCGAACACGGCGGTCAGCATGGCGATGACGAAGACGAGGAAGAACAGCTGAGCGCCAGCGTTGGGGTCCTGCCCCGCGATCATCCCGAAGGACAGTCCCGCCAGGGCCAGCCCCATCAGTGTGCTGTGGGTGCGCGGGGAAAGCTTCGGCTTGACCACCGCGGCCACCACCAGAATCAGCGCGATCCCCCCGACCAACCTGGTGAACGCCGACGACATCAGGATCCCGGCCGCTCCGACGAGACCGAAGACGGCCAGTCGGATCCGGCGAGGCCAGGGCCGCCGGCTCTTCTCTGCAGGCGGCTCGGGCAGGTTGCGGATGGCGGCGGTGATGGTCATGCGCGACGTTCGCCGGGCGGCGATGAACACCACCAGCAGTGTCAGGAACGTGCCGACGGCGAACCCGGCCACCACGGTCGGTGCCTTCAGCGAGTAGTGAAACTCGAAGTCGAAGTCTTCTCCGGCGAACTCGGCGAACGCCCTGCCGAACCGTGCGGCGATGAACCTTCCCGCCCCCATGCCGACGACGACGCCAACCAGCCCGGCGGCGAGGCTGTACCACGCGCCTTCGATGACCGCGAGCCCGACCAGGCCTCGTCGCTTGAGGCCCAGGGCCCGGAGGACGCCCATCCGCGATCGCCGCTCCTCGGCCAGCATGCCGATGAGGTTCACGACCAAGGCAGCGCCCGCCGCCACCACCAGCGCACTCATGCCGATCAACAGGGCCCGGATGAAGACCGTGTTGGCGGTTGCCGCGTCGGCTTCCCGAGCCTTCGCTTCGGTGACGATGAGCCGCACGCCTGCGTCAAGAGACTTCACCGCCCGACGAAGGACCGGAGCGGCCGCTTCGGCTGCTGGCCCGCTGTCGCGGATGCCGCCGGGGGCCGAGATCCAGATGACGTTGATCTGATCGGTGCCGAGGAGTCGCTGCGCCGTCTCGAGGGGGGCGAAGACCACCGAGCTCAGCGTGTAGCCGCCGGGCCCCTCCAGCTTGGCGACGCCTGCCACCCGCAACTCGACGGGCGGGGCCCCGGATCGGGCTCCAAGGGTATTGGGACCCTGGCTCTCACCCCCGAAGGCCAGCCGGTCTCCAGCTCTCACGTTCAGCTTGTCGGCCAGGACCCTCGACAGGAGCACCTGGCCGGGGAGCAGGTCGGTTCCATATGTCCGGCGGCCCGACAGCAGCGTGTAGGCACCGAACGGCCTCTGGGCCCCCGGATCGAACCCCACCAGGGTGACGCCCGACGTGCCCTGCCGCGTGGTCAGGTCGGAGGTCGAGCCATAGGCCTCGATACCGGCGGCCACGCCGTCGGTCACTCGCCGCACCTCGGGCTTCGATGCGAGCTGGGCGGCGGCGTCCTTGGAGAAGAACCGGTTCGACGCTCCCACCGTGAGGTCGACGTAGCCCCAGTTGCGGTAAGCGAACGCGTCCACCGAGGAGTCGCCCACCGAGTCGGCTGACACCAGGGCAGCGGTGATCGTGGCAGTCCCGATCATCAGTCCGGCCACCACCAGAAGCGCCTGTCCCCGGCGCCTGATGGCTTCGCGGTAGGCAAGCCGGCCGAGGAGCTTGTGGCGGAAGGCAAACACCGCCACCGCCCCGTAGGCGAGGGCGAACAGGAGCAGAACGAAAGCGAGGAGGGGGCTCATCTGACCGGCGTCTCGGCGGCGACCACATCGCCGTTCCCCTGCGCCCCACCCTCGATCCGCCCGTCGCGCATGCTCACGATGCGATGAGCGGCGGCGGCCACCTCTCGGTTGTGGGTCACCATCACAATGGTCTGCCCGTCCCGATTGAGCTTCAGGAACAGGTCCATCACCGCAGCCGTCGACTCCGAGTCCAGGTTCCCCGTCGGTTCGTCGGCCCACACCACCGCCGGACGGTGGACCAACGCGCGGGCGAGGGCGACCCGTTGCTGCTCGCCGCCCGACAGCTGATCCGGCCGGTGCTGGGCCCGATCCGCCAACCCGACCAGCTCGAGGGTCTCGAGCGCCCGGGCACGGGCCTCCTTGGCGGGGGACTCGAGCAGCAGCATGGGGATCTCCACATTCTCCACCGCGGTCAGTACGGGGAGCAGGTTGAACGCTTGGAACACGAACCCCATGCTCCGAGCCCGGTGATCGGTCCGCTCGTTGTCGGACAGCTGCGCCAGGTCCTTGCTGTCGACCAGGATCGTGCCTTCGTCGATCCGCTCCAAGCCGGAGAGACAGTTCAGCAGGGTGGTCTTGCCGGACCCCGACGGGCCCACGATGGCCACCAGCTCGCCCCGTGTCACGTCCAGATCGATGCGTTTCAGGGCCTCGACGTCGGTTCCGCCGTGGTAGACCTTGGTGACGCCGCGTCCTTCGATGATCCGATCCATTCCCCCTCGCCTCCTGTGGCTCATACGCCGGCGCGGCAGAGCACGCACCCTCCAAGACCGTACCAAAGGCCCGCCTAGCGTCCACCGTGCTCGCCTGTGGATCGGGGTGGGGGCTGCACCCGGAGGGCGGTTCGGCAGGCACGTTCCCAAGGGCTGAAGGCCCACCCCCGACCACTCGAAGACCAGGATCTCGGGTTGACGTTCTCAACAGCTCGTGGCACGTCAAGGTGGTGGTGGGGGGCGAGGTCGTGGCCGAGACCACCCGCTCACGGCTTCTGTTCGAGACCGGCCTCCCGACCCGCTACTACATCCCCAAGGTCGACGCGCGCCTCGACCTCCTCGTCCATTCGGGATACCGTCACCGCATGCAGACGCCGTGGTCGAGCCGCGGCCCCATCCGCACCTCCCCGGTGAAGCGGCGCTGAGCCCCGGTCGCCTGTGAGATCCAGAAACCGAGAGTTTCGGCCGAAGAACTTCATGCGAGCTTTGACGTAGTATTGAATAAATCGCAAGCTCCCCTGAATTATGTTAAATTCTTCGCCTGGGGATGCCGATGCAGGCACAGTCATGGATCGAGCTGCTGAACGACGAGGACCTCGCCTTCCTCAAGAGGTTCCTGCTCGCCTCGGGCACGCTCAAGCAGGTCGCCGGTCAGTACGGCATCTCCTACCCGACGGTCCGCCTTCGCCTCGACCGGCTCATCCAGAAGGTCACTCTGCTCGAGAGCATGCAGAGCCCCAGCGAGTTCGAGCGGAGTCTCCGGGCCGCGTACGCGGACGGCCGGATGGACGCCGAGACGTTCCATCAACTTCTCCAGGCCTACACGGATGAACGGGAGGAAGAGGATGTACCGGCTCCTCGGGGTTCGTAGACTCCTGCTCGCGTTGGGCATTGTCCTGGTGGCCGGGTCATGGGCCGGCTCCGCCGCCGCGGCGGGAAACGACGGAGCGACCAGGATCGATTGGTCCAAGGAGCCGGTGGAGGGAGCGAGGGTCGTTCCCGAATCGGCACCGGGCGGCGGACCTGCCCTCCGAGTGGATGCGTCCCCGTCGGGAATCGTCGTCCATCTCGCGACGATCGAACGCCCATCCGTCGAACCCGAGGGCTACGCCTTGATCGGATGGGTCCGCTACGAGGGGGTTGAGGGACCTGGCTACCTCGAGATGTGGTCGGTCTTCCCCGACGGGAGCCGGTCCTTCTCGCGGACGCTGGGTGCGAAGGGCCCGGTTGCCGCGCTCACCGGCAGCTCGGACTGGCGATCCGTCGCAGTTCCGTTTTCGCTCCGTGGCGGTCTGACGCCTTCAAGCCTGCAGATCAACCTGGTGCTGCCCGGCCGGGGCACGGTCTGGCTGGGACCGATGGAGGTCGCCCGATTGGATGCGGTGCCGGGCACGCGGCGCGGTTGGTGGAGCGATCGTACAGCGGGAATCTTCGGAGGCGTCTTCGGTTCGTTGATGGGGGTGCTCGGGGCAGCGATCGGCGCGCTGGCGGCCCGAGGGCGAGGTCGCCGCTTTGCCATCGTCTCGCTTTGGACCGTGGCCGGTCTTGGGGCGGCCCTCCTGATCATCGCCATCGTTGCCCTCGTCTCGTCGCAGCCATGGGTGGTGTGGTACTCGTCCGCCCTCACCGGTGGCCTGTCATTGATCCTGGGACTGGCGATGGTGAAGGTCGTCGGCAGGCGCTACGCGGAGGCCGAGCTGCGAAGGATGCAGGCGGCCGATGCCGGCATGCCCCTCGCCTCCCAGCGTCTCGATTAGCTGGGCCTGTATCCGGCATCGATCACCAGCTCTCTGCGCGCTTGCACCGTCCCATACTCTTACCGCGAGAGCAGGCAGGAGGAGGACGCCATGGAGGAGTGCAACATCCACAGCCTGATATGCGATGTGGCGGTCCTGGCCGACGGCAGTGTGCTGCTTGTGAGGTACAGCGACCTGGCGAAGTACGAAAACGAGGCGGGTGGTTCCTACCGGACGATGTCCTTCGTCACCTCGAGCACCCCACCCGAGCCGCGCGGAGGATCGTCCAGGAGCAGCTCGGGCTGAACCTGGATGACCCGAGCCTCGGGCTCATCGAGTCCTTTCGGGGCAACGACGGCAGCTGGCACTTGTCCTTCCATCACCTCGCCGAGCTCCCATCCGTGCCCGACCTCCAGCCGGCGTCCGGTGTGGCCGCCGCGGAGTGGTTCCGTCTGGACAACCTCCCCTCGCGCTCGGACGTGGCCCATCACGGGTGGGCGCTGAGCGTCCTCAAGAAGCTGGTGCGAACGGCCGACCGCTAGCTCCAGCGTGAACTCCACTGGCCGGACCCCTCCCACCGCTGTGACCCTCGTCGTGGGCACCGCCTTGGTGGTCCTGATCGTGGTGATCTGGCAGCTGGTTCCAGGCGGGCCGAGACACGTTCCTCGTGCCGATGAGTCGGGCAGCTCGATCGCCCGGCTCGTGGATGACTTCTCTTCTCGATCGGGGTGGGCCATGTTCGCCGGCGGCAGGGCCGGGCTGGGCTACTCGGAAGGAGGCTACCGTCTGCGCCTGGACCGGCCGATGGACGATGGACTGAGCGTTCTCGTCCTCCGAGGAGAGAGATGGCCCTCCGTCGCCGCGACCGCGGCGGTGGAGGAACGAGCCCCGATCGGGGGGCTGGTCGGCGTGGGGTGCGCCGCGGGGAAGGACGGCGCCTATGTCGGCGCCGTGGACCCGGCCACTTCCGGCTTCGTCATCCTGCGGGCCATCGGTTCCTCGATGGCCCTCCTCCGGTATGGCGCGGGCGACGACGGGATCATCCGCCCGGTACCCGAGGAGAACGAGCTCCAGCTCCAGTGCAGCATCCGCACAGGTCAGGAGCCCGGCACGTCGATTCGCCTGTTCGTAAACAGACGCTTCCTGGCTGCATACCAGGATTCTTTCGGCTTGGGGCCGTTCAACGGCATGGTATTGGGCGGTGTCTCGCTTCGAACACCGCTGGACGCCATGTTCAAGCGAGCCGTCATGCAGACGACCCCCCCAGGGCCGGGCTCACCCGTCGCGATCGCATGTGACCGGTTGGTCGCGGCGAGCTCGCTGGAAGATGACTACGGGTGGCTGGCCGACAGTGGGGGGACCAAGCTGAACAGCATGGATTTCGACACTCGTGAGGTCCTCCGGCTCGGTCGCGAGCTCGACCAGGTCTCTGCCGGCCTGAAGGCCGACGCCCGGGGGTCCAGAGCTGGGGGAAAAGCCCGCCGGTCCCTCCGGTACCTGGCGGACCGATTGCGCGTGCAGGGTGATGCCCTCGACTCGCTCACCAGTGCCATCGATCGGGGACCGGTCGACACGACGGTGCCGTCCAGAGCGCTGTCGTGTTCAGCGCCCAGGTTCGTCGCCCCTCCGAGCCGTGGGTCCGGCCGGCCCACACGAGTGCCACGAGGAGCGAGCGCGAGCCAGCGGATGGGCACGGCCCGGGAGCTCGATGAACGACTGAGGCGGGATCTTCCGGCGCCCGTGTTCCTGCCCGACGCCCAGACCCTCCCCGCCAGGCCAGGCCTCCACGTGGACGTTAACCTCAGCTATCGCTCCTTTCGCGTGTTCGGGAACAGCATCGAGGAGCTCAAGCACAGCCTGCGCATCAACGCGATCCACGTGGAAGGCGAACTGGCTGCCGGGGTGACGGACTCCCGGTTCGAGTGGGCCTACCAGACGCTCGACGGGGCGAGGGGCTGTGCTCTGGTGCCAGGGGTCACGCTGAACCTCGTCGTCACCCTTCCGCGCTGGAAGCCTCCGGCCGGCGCCGACCGGTACCTCCGTAACCAGTGGAACCAGTTCATGTGGGACCTGGACGATCACGAGCGTCACCACTCGGAGCTGTGGATCAGGGCTGCGAACAGGATGATCGCGACTGTCGAGGACGAACCTCCGGACCCGAGCTGCACGCGGGCGGTGGCGGCGGCCAAGGCCCGGATCGCCCGGGTATTCAGGGAGTACGAGCGCCTGCAGCGTGCCTTCGATCGCGACGTGGCCGCAGGGAGGGTTCCTGGGCCGTCACTTCCCTGAGGCGTCCGACTCCAGACTGGCGGCGGCGGCGTCGGCCTCGCTCCGCAGGATCAGCCTGATCGGTCGGTCACGCCTGAGGTAGTTCCATGCCCACGAGGCCAGCACCACCGCTCGGTTGCGGAATCCGATCAGGTAGTAGATGTGGACCAAGAGCCAGGCCAGCCAGCCGGTCGTGCCCTTCAGCTTGAGGCCGTGGACGTCGGCCACGGCCGCCCGCCGTCCAATTGTGGCCATGGTCCCCTTGTCCACATAGCGAAACGGCTTCCTCCTATCTGTTACGCCCGTTGCCCTGGCCACGATCGACCTGGCCACGTACCGGCCGGCCTGCATCGCGGGGGGCGACAGCATGGGCAGCTCACCGCCGTCGTCGGCAACCGAGGCCGCGTCGCCGATGACGAAGACCTCGGGGTGCTCGGGCAACCG